>LGOV01020204.1_pt4 | contig 15139 bp, 10 predicted proteins | sample 469881 | NCBI WGS metagenome assembly LGOV01 (sample SAMN03857199, study PRJNA290197) | marine sediment metagenome | biome: marine cold seep biome; feature: cold seep; material: marine sediment; isolation source: sample #5579, elevator 3A push core 41 containing 12 cm of sediment... ...
TTAAAGAATCACGCATGAGTTCGGTGAGCTCAACCTTTGCTAGCGATGCCATTGGTGACCTGAAGGGTGGCCAACTGCTGGTTGCTTATGGGTTGAGCGATGAATGGATGTTGTCAGGTGGTTATGTCTACCGTGACCTTGATGTAACGATCAGTAATTTTGAGATTGATAGTTACGAATTAGCTCTGACTAGACGGTTCAATTTTGATCATCAGGCACCTGAATTAAGTGCTTATGCTTTCTTGGTGTTGGGTGGTCGCTACGATGTCAGTACTGACTTCTCCACCTCAAATATTGATCAAATTGATTATTTTGCCAAGAAGTTAGGTGGTAATTATTCGGTCAGTGAAACGCCAGGTAGGATCGAGATCAGTGATGGTAACATCACCTTGTCTTCCCCTATTGCTAATCGTGACGGTAGTCTTAAGCAGTCCCTGACACTGAGCATGCAAGATAGTAGCGATTACACGGTATTTATCCGCGGTGGTCTGGGCAAGCGTTGGCAGGAGTTGAATTTCGCCCTGTTTGTCGAGGTGGGTTATAACGAGATTCAGGGTGACTTTGAACACAATCTTGAACTGTACGGCGTCGATAGCGACAACGCTCTGGCCGCAATCTTAGGCCAAGGACTAGATCGTGATGAAAATTATGCTAAGGCCGGTTTTGACCTCTACTACGAAACTAGGTTTGGTGTCGCTGCCAACCTCTCATACTCCTATATTGTCCTCGATCGTGATCAAGGACTAAGCGACTTCGATACTAATCATGTTGTCGAGGGCGATCTTATCTATCGGATTAATCGTCATCTTGCTGTAGATGTTGGTGCCGCATATTATTCACGCCAGTTTAATGGTGTGGTGCCATTGCTTTATAATAAATATACTCAGTCGTCGTTTGATCACGATTATGGCGTTGTCCATTGTGGATTGATCGTGAATTTAGGACGCTAATCTTTAAGCTCAGGAGGTACCATGAAAGGTTCACTTAAGATTTCATTTTTGCTGGCGGCATTCGGCGCGTCAGTCGTGCTTGGCGGTTGTAGTAGTGGTGGCAGTAGTAGTCATAGCACAACTCCCGCTACTCCAACCACGGTAACAGGGTCAGTAGTTCAAGGGCCAGTTGTTGGTGCTACGGTTATTGCTGACTTGAATGCTAATTATGCTTATGATGCAGCAACTGAAGTTAAAACCATTACCGATGAAAACGGTGATTTCAACGACTTAGTAATTCCTGTTGGTTATGGCGATTATGTTTTAGTTTCTCTCGGTGGCGTTGATAAACTTTCAGGTGAAGCTGCAATGCCGATGTTGGCACCAGCTGGTGCTGAGAATATTACTCCGATTACTACTCTTGTTGCCTTGACACCTGAAGGAACTCAACGTGATGCGTTGATTGCTGACCTCGATGAGTTGGCTGGTGCCGGCAATTCTTACGATTTAGATCCATCCGTCGGTGCTGCGACAGATTTCGTTGCTCTGACTCAGGTTGTTGAAGAAACACTGGTCTTTATGGAAGATCTTGGAGTAACAGAGACCGTAGATCAATTTGTTATTGTAGGTGCAATTGCTGAGCAGTTGATTGTTGATGATGCGATTGGTAGTGATTCTGTTGCTTCATCGGTAACGGATGGAGTTGTTGCTTCATTTGACGATTTGACCGAAACTGAGTTTGACGTTTCCGCTGCTGGTCTTACCTATTTCGAAGATGCCGTGAGTGATATTGTTGTTGCTGTCGAAACGGTTGTTGAAGCCGCCGCTGATGGTGGTGTTGTCACGGAGACACCTGGCTTAACGGATGATATTGCTGACGCTGCTGACACGGTTGTTGATGCCGCAGAAGATGATCTCATTGCCGCTGTTACAATAGTTACTCTCGGTGTTGATACTGTACAACTTCTTGATGATGCTAATTTCGTTGTGAGTAATTATGGTCCTGCTGGCGTGACTGTAACTGCAGCAGATGCAACGCAGGTCAAATTTGTCCTTGAAGCTTACAATAATTCTAGCACCGTTAAAAATTACACCGGTGTTTCTGTCTCTCTGGCAATTGTCGATCAAGACTCTCAGCGTACTGCAACCTTTATTTTAACTGGTGCTGCTGTTGAGGTTGCTGAGAATGTTCTTGATTCTGCAGTCACTACAGTTGATCTAAGTTCAGCGTCTTTAAGTGTTGTCGCGACTGATTCAGCTGGTAACAGCATTACAACCAGCGCTGTAACAGGTCCGTTTGAGATTTTTACCATTACTAATAATGAAGTAGTGTTGGATTTAGCTGAGGCGCAAGCTCTGTTTACTGATCAAGTTGCAGCTGAATTCGCTTCAATAGGGTTGGTAGGTAATTATACACTGACACTAAATGGTGAAGGTGCACCGATCATTAATGATGCTATCGCTCTAACGGTACAAGATTAATTTCGGTTTTATCAGATTGAGAGAACGGGCCGGGCACACCGGCCCGTTCTCCTTTTGAGTGGATCGAGATAAGTATCGAGTCGCGCAGTTATTAAACTATGCAATTCGATAAATTTCTTGATTGTTCCAATGGCTGAACGTCTCAGTTAATCTGCTGGCAGCGTCAGCGGTAACTGGGTTGTCTGGGTGAAGACTTGAAGGTCAAGGGCTGTTTTTCGCCTCAGGATAAGTGCCGTGATCAGTTCGGATTAAGGGCTAATCAAAAGCTAAGTCTTTGACTTTGGTTGTAAATCCGACCTTATCCAGAGCAATCCCGCGGCTAAAAAAAAAGGTTTCAGCCCCACGATACCTTCATGCTCAAAGCAGACGAATTACACTATTTTACTGGCTGCTGGCAACGCATCCAAGCTTGACTTTTGCCGACCGCAGCTTCATATTGTCAAATTGTTAATATCTTTAGAAATTCTTACCCTTAGGACATTGATCTATGCTCCGAACTCTCCGTATCCTTGTGTTGTTGGCGCTGTCTTTGTTGCTGGCGAGCTGTGCGACATATACCGACTTGCCCGCTGGCACCGTTTTGCCCATTTCGGCCAGTCCAGTGCTTGAATCACAACTGGTTAGCGTCGAAGAGACCATTGCTGAAACAACGCCTGTCGCCGACTATCAGGTTGGTCCGGGTGATGTGCTGTTTGTTAATGTCTTTGGTCGCCCCGAGTTGGGCAGCCCTGGCAATATGGGCAATAGCACGGTTGTCAAGGGTAGTCGTGTTGATGGCATCGGCCAATTGAATTTCTCCGCCGTATCCCGGTTGCTGGCCATTTAAAATGTTAAAAAATCCAGGACCGAACACATATCGTCCGATTGAGGCCAGATTTGACGGTGCATCTTTTTGCGCCGGCTTTTCGATAATGCCCGTTACTGCTGGTAAACCCTTAAATCCTGAATCGCCAGTAGAAATAATTCCATACTTTGAAACTTCACTATCTGGTACTTGCGAGACAGAGATTACTGCCCGGCCATGATCCATGTAGGCCTTGCAAAGCGCCTCGGTTGGCAGTACGTCGCCGCGCATAAAGTCATCGGCCAATAGTACCGCAAATGGCTCGTCGCCGATCACCGGCGCCGCACAGAGTACTGCGTGACCCAGACCAAGTGCCTTGGGTTGGCGCACAAATATACAATTCACACCAGCGGGAACAATGCTGCGCACCATGTCACGTAGGTCGTCTTTGCCATTTTCCGACAGCGCCGCCTCAAGTTCCAGATTACTATCAAAGTGATCCTCAATCGCACGCTTGGTGCGGCCGGTGACAAACACCAGATCTGTAATTCCCGCCGCAATCGCCTCTTCAACCGCATACTGGATAATCGGTTTATCGATAATCGGCAGAAGTTCTTTGGGCATGGCTTTGGTCGCTGGCAGGAATCTTGTTCCGAGACCGGCAACCGGGAATACGGCTTTGGTTATTTTATGCATTATTTACTTTTCTTTATACAACGTCGAAGTTAATTTCACGGAACGTGAGCCGACCTGTGCAAATCACAACAGGAAAATGGCCAGCGTTAAGTAGAGGATTTAAAGCCACAAATTGACACATGTAAACACCTCAGTCAAACTTTCTCTGAGGTGTGCAGTCCTAACCAGACGTGAGATATTCGAGATTTATCTTCTTTATCCGACGAAACTATTCAACCACCCATCACGATATAAGCGCGTTTCCTCAAAAAACACCCTATGGCGCTATATTGGCAAACGCTTTCTTTCGTGACAGAGGCCTAGTTCTATGTAATCCTCACTCGAAGCAGTCATAGAAATTTCCGTAACAATGGTTAAACCCAATTTTTTCATAATAGGTGCTCCGAAAACCGGCACAACGGCGATGGCGCAGTATCTTTCGGATCATCCAGCAGTATTTATGGCCACTCCAAAAGAACCGCATCATTATAACAGCGATCACACCCACGGCGGTTTTAAAGATCCCGAGGCCTATGCTGCGTTGTTTGAGGATTCGGGCGTCAAAACTGTGGGCGAGGCCTCGGTTTTTTATCTGTATTCGCAGGTGGCGGTTCCGAGAATTGAAAAGGAATGTCCGAACGCTCGCTACATCGTTATGTTGCGCAACCCTGTAGAAATGGCACCAGCCCTTTACGAACAGCACGTGTTTTCCGGATATGAAACCTGCCCAAGTTTTAAACAGGCTTGGGATTTGCAAGAGGCCCGCCAAAAAGGAACCGCATTACCGCCACCCGGTACGGATGTTCAAATGTTGTTTTACACTCAGATTTGCCAACTTGGAGAGCAGTTACAGCGACTTTATGAACATGTGCCAAACGAACGCGTTCACATTATTTTCAACAATGATTTCCGTGCGAACCCGCGCCGGGTCTGGCGAGAAGTGCAAGAGTTTCTTGACCTGACAGATGACGGGCGGGATAATTTTCCAGTGGTGAATGCGGCCAAGAAACGCAAATCTCCGATTCTTCAGCGCGCCAAGGAAACAGCAGTATCGGTGCGTCGTTCACTAGGTATTCCACCGTTAAAAACTGGTTTATTGAGGCGGTTGGAGATGTGGAATTTGCAGGAACGCAAGCGCGCTGCACTGCATGCAGCAATGCACGAGAAGTTGTTGGAAAATTTTCGGGAGGACATTGAACTGCTGAGTAACCTGACGAATACCGACCTATCCGACTGGCTAAAACCTCCTGCGTAATTCTGCTATTTTTGAAATTTTTCTATCCTAGGAAAAACGCGATGTGTGATTCTGTTAAGCATAATTGGAAGCAGTAGGCCAAACACCATTGCGCCAAACAGATGGAGCTTGAAATTGTAGATATGTACGGACTCTTGGGGCACTTTCAGTAAATTCCTATTCTTTGGGTGAAGGAAGTTTTCATGACGAACGAAGAGCGCGATATTCACCGCAAACTTAAGTTACTTCAACACGCCGAAAAGATCGGCAATGTGCACAAAGGATGCAGTTATTTCGATGTCGGTCGTTCCAGCTTCTATAGATGCCGAGACGCCTATCGTAGGTTAGGCGAAACTGGGCAGAAGAATGCCAAATCATTTCTAAAGAACCCAGCCAATTAAACACCGCCCGAGATCGTCGAGAAGGTCCTATATCTTCGTCGTAAATATCATCTGGACCCGTTCAGGGTCGTTTGGTAGTTGGTCCGCTATCACGGCATCAAAATCTCGGATGCAGGAGTTCCGAATTCTCCGGTGCAACGGTCTCGATTGAATTCCACGGGCACTAGGATGCGCAAGCTTCACACCAAACGCGATCAGAAACAGGTTCCGAGTCACCATATTCAAGTTGACGTTAAGTTCCTGACGTTCAAAGGAAACCGCAGTGAAAAGGTACGGCGGTTTCAATATACAGCAATCGACGACGTTACGAGGATCTGGGCGCTTAAGATTTACGAAAAACTACGCAGGCAAACGCCATCGACTTCATCGACCACATCATTGAAAGATTCCCATTCGGCATTCGAGACGTGCGTACCGACAACGGTCACGAATTCCAGGCAAAGTTCCATTGGCGCGTCGGGGACCTCGGGATCGGGAATGCCTACATCAAACGCGGAACGCCGCAACTTAACGGAAAAGTTGACCGGTCACATCGCTTGGACCAGCAGGAATTCTACCAGCTTCTAAGCTACAAAGGCGATGTAGATCTGGAGGCGAAGCTGGAAGAATGAGAGAATTTTACAACTTCGTTCGACCAAATGGTGAACACAACGGACAGACCCCTTACGGAGCACTGCGAGATAAGCTAATATGACACCATGAGTGTCCCACAGGTCTGTCTCGGTTGCACAACGGCATTTCTAGGCTGACGGGACGTTCCTGTCCGAACGAGAAAACGCTGAAGTGCATAAAAAACGGCATGTGAAACTGGTAGATCAAAGCTACAGGGCTGCAAACAAATACAGTCCCAGTGCCGCAACAGCAACCAAATAACTGATGGCGACAAGCGAGATACCGATACCCTTGGCAATCTCGATTTTGGTTCGAAACAGCGTTTTTGATCGTTGAGTCTCTGTTGTTATAGGCTTACGCTCCGGTCAACAACTCGTTCGCAAACGCGTTGGCAAAAAGCCATTCCATCGCGTTTGACTTGATCCCGTGCTCGGCACAAATCGCGACGTTGCTACTTTCGAAAATTTGCGCATATTCCGGCCAATCGGCTTGATTGGACGGATATAATTGACCTTCGATGCGGCGCTGCTCCCATGGGTGCATTTTGCCGCCGGCAACGCCAAAGGAAATATGACCCGGGATGGGATCGTAACCTTTGAAATCTGCCCCCGTCGGGTCGCCGAACTGACGTTTTCCGAGTCCTTGAACGAATGAGGTATTTGAGGGGTTACACCCAAGTCCGAACCACATGCCCTCTATTACAGCATCACGAGCATATTCAAGCGAGACTCGCTTAACCGAGTATTGCAACCCGATATCGCTGGCCCGCCAGTTAGAACCGGGACCGAAACGCAACCATCCTCGACCCCAGTTGTAAACAGCGGTACTGTGCAGGCCATAGTCAGCACCCATCCGTTTGTAGCGTGTTAGTCGCCCAGAGGTCCAATCATACATGGCCACCACCACTTCCGGATTAAAATCTCTACCTTCGCGGGCCGCTTGCAGGTAATCAAATGACGAATAGCTATAGACTCCCGCGCGGGTGCTTAGTTTGCCCTTGACGGATCGCGGTGCAAACGGGTTATGGGCGTCAAACACTGCGCGCGCAGTGGTTTCACCGGTGGCACGATAAAGCGAGGCCGCCGCTGCCACGCGCGCACGCACGACGCTGGAATTGACGCTGGCTTCGGGAACCCATTCCTTGCCGTTAGCGTCATCGGAAAAAGCTGCCTCAACCATGTCTGGCCATTGAAGCTCGGCCCATTGCCAGGCTTGATTTGCCTCGGCGGTTAGGGCTTCGCCAAGCACTTTATCACCACAAACGGTTTTGATGACATGACCCAGTTTCGCTGCTGCAATTGTGAAACGGTAGGCTGCCCAGGGTTCGGGCGCAAAGGCATAGGCGCGTTGCACGGGGTTCCAGGAAACTGAGCCTTCGATATTATCTCGTGAGTATTCAACCCCGCCTATAATGCCGCCCTTTTTGGTTTGAGTGCGTCGCCATAGCGATATGCCCCACAACGCCTCGTGAATCAGATCGGGTAGAACGGTAGTGCCGTCCCCCATGTCATCTTCATTTTTTCTGGCTTTGACCGAAGCATGGGCAAAGGTTAGACCACTTTCGGGGATGTTCAAATCGAGTGTGCGGCTCGTCTCGAATAATTCAACGAGCGTAGCGATATAGTAGATCGCGTCCATATGCTGAATGCGCCGGTCCCAATCACCCGCATCATGCCAGCCACCCCAGGCGTTGGGGTTAGGTGAACCGGGTGCAATCGGTTCGCCGCCAGCGTTTGGTGCGATATTGATTTCCTGTTGGCTAACAAGGCTCATCGCTTGCAAACCGCCGTTCCCCTCCGAGGTGTTTCCCAGTTTAACATCTGTTTGCCAGATCGTCAGGTTGTCCTCGGGGTGGCCGTTACGTGGACGGGTTCGACCCTCGCCAAAGGGGTCTTCAATCGGGCAGCCTGAGCGTTGATGGTAATACCACCGTGCGGCCAACCGCAGAGTTTCCGCATAGGGGTTGGCCGTTACGGGGAAGGCAACAGATGCACCAACGCCGGAAATTTCTAGATGAAAAACCCCTTCAGCGGTAGAGTCCGAAAAGTCGGCGGCATAAATATCGCAGCCATTATAGTTAGCTTTCTCGCGGTGAGGATCGTCAGCGGGTTTGATTAATTCCAATTGACCAGTGGCGACCACTTCTCCACAATCATGAACCACAAGTTGCCAAGTCGTATCTTTGGATAAGGCTGCATCGGTACTGCCTGCAGCACCGCGCCAATCATGCCCAAGCCAAAGACCGATATATGCTTTTTTCGGCCCATCGGTGGGATAGCCTTCGTGGCACACGTGCACGGCTTCGGAAACCTTAGCGCCACTGCGCACCACTTGCATTTCACCGACCGAAGAGTGGCTGACCGTTAGCGTTGCACCTTGCGGAATTTCTTCGGCCAGTTGCAGGGTTACAAGGTGGCGTTTCTCGTGGACATAGGTGTCCGGATTGGATTTGCTTGCCTTGATTGGAACAGACTTCCGGTAGACGTTCAAAACAGGAATCGGCACATCTTCAACCGTAACCTTCCAGTTAATTCGGCCATCTACGTTGGAGGGGCGACCACCAAATCCCATCAATTGACTTCCGCCAACAGCGGTAGCCCATTCTCGGAAAAGCTGCGAGGTGTTTGGATTTTTATTCCCGGAAACCACTCCGGAAACACCGTTCAACGTGGCTAGTCCTCCGTCGCGGCTTTGGTGATTTGGCGACCATTTCAACACATCGCCTGACTGGATGGGGTGCGCGCGTGGCGAAGTAATTTTAGTGTCATAAATGACAAGCTGGATTAAATCCGGCCCGGAAAATCCGATTGAATTTTCGCCAGGCACCGGTGTCACGGCATGCGCCGACCAGCCTAGGCCGATGGTTGTGGTAGCAACGGCACAAGAGCCTAGAAGGAAGGCGCGCCGCGAAAAATCTAACATCATAAAGTATGCCCTTCAACTATAACGCATAAACAATTTACTTTGCCGTTGGCTTCACAACCCTCGGCGATTTTATATTCGGATGGGCGCATCACTTTGCTTCAGGATGCTCCACTATATTCGTGCCGCCAAACTGGCGGTATAACTTCTCGACGATCCGCCGCATCGCCCAAAATTTCTGGATGTATAAAATCACCAGAAACAGAGCCACCCCCATCCCGATCAGTGCAATGGATAATGGCATCGTGCGAATTCTGTCTGCGGCCATCGCGCAGAGACTAAGCGCAAACAGTGCTGGAGCCAACTTGATTATGTGTTCGCGAGGTACAGAGACCTGATGCAACCGTCGTCCATAGATGATGAAAGCCGTCAACCCAACGCTTGAAGCAGCAAGCATTGCGTAAGAAACACCGATTGGGCCGAATAAAATAGCCAAAATATACGAAAGTACGGCATGTAAAGCGGTAGTGGCGATAATGATGGTGGCCTGAATCCCCGTACGCCGCTGAATCGTGAAGGCATACGAGAAAAATGCCCCCTGCAAGCCCGATAAGAAGGCCGCAATCGCTAGAATGGGCAGATGTGGTGCAACTCCCTGTTTAAGCGCGTTGCCGAACAGCAGGGTCGCCACTGTTTGATTTGCAAAAACCAGAACCGTAACAATTGGCAGTGAAATCAGCAAAAGAAACGAAGAATATTGCAACAACTGACGCGTAGCAGAGCTCTCGCCATCTTCCTCGAACGATTGATAAACCGTTGCGGCCATGGAGCGTCCGAGCATCACCATCGGCATATTGATCGTGCGCATGGCCAAAATATGGGCCGCCGCATAAACACCGACAGCAGTGAAATCGGCGACCGAGGCTACGGTGAACTGTGCTACCAGGCTCATAATCATCGAGGCACCACTTACAAAGGCAAGCGGTGCGCCGAAGATGAAAAACTTCTTGGCGAAATCAAAACGGGGTTTTAACAGTCCGACTTTACGAATAGTGGTCCAAAAGGAAAAAGCTCCAATCGTTGCCGCCGCTATGGTTACGCTTATCAGCATCCCCTCGTATTTAGTCTCAAATAGGCACAGCGCGATAATCATCAAGATTATGGCACCCACGGGTCGCATAATCACGGCCAAAGCGAATTTTGGACCGGCATGCAAGACACGAAGGCCAGAAAGACCCATTTCATGGAGGGAATGCGCCAGAAAATAGACCGCCGCCAACAACACGAATTTATCAGGAATAGCGGGGATAAGCAGGCCATAAAGCAAAGTTAGCACCAGAAAACCTAACATTACCCGTAGTGTAATGCCCAGAACGACGGCAGTAGCATGTCCCTCAAAATCTGGTGCTTTGTGAAACCGCAGCATTGACGAGGACAGCCAGCCGAATATCAACGCGTAAGCCAAAGCGCCAATAGTGATTGCAATGTTGTAACGCGCAAACTGCGCAGCTCCCAAAAGGCGTGTCATTAAGACCAGCATAACAATCATCATGGCAGCCGCCACGAGCCGAGGAATGAAAAACCAGCCCATTAACTATTCGCCTGTGTCTGACTGATGTGTCTGTGAGTTATCCCACCGAACTCGCTTAATCGTGGGGGGGGTTGGATTCTGATCGCCCGCGCTACAAGACAAAGTTTTGTAGATACTGCGACGAACGACATCCATGATAAGCTAGCGCGCGATATAATGTTACTTTCTGCGATATTTGATAAAACATAGGCGACGATGACTAAAAAAGCCGCCACAATTAGTTTTTGGTCAACGAGTTGCGCCAACCCAGCAAAACTCGCCCTGAATGTCCGTACAAACGCGGCAATCGTTAGCAAAACACCAACGATACCTAGATGCAACCAAGTCTCCAACAGGCCACTGTGAGAATAAAATGGTGTGTAAGATGATTTCAGGTCGTTTGTAATTTTTTGTACGCGATAGGAGGAGTCTTCCCAAAATCCTCGATATCCGTAACCAAACCAGAACTCATCCGATACGTACGGAAGTAATAGTGACCACAATGGGATTCGTCCTGACAATGTGGGCTTACGTTCAACAGCGGTAAACACTGGATCAAGAGTACCAGTACTCATTAGAAACCATATTGCTCCAATAAGCCCACCCAAAAACATTAAAAGGAATATTGCCCAGACTAAGGTAAACTGCTTAATCACGAATCGTGCAAAAAATGAGGAGCTCGTTATAAAGATAATGAGCTGGGAGCTGCGGGATTCACTGGCGGCCAACAAAAACAAAGCCATCAGAAAAGTTGCAATAAAGAACGCGCGTGTGCGGCCTTTCGTTATACTAACGGCGCTTGCGGAAAATATCACCGCCAATACACTGGCTTCTCCAAGGGCATTTTTATGGTTAAATACACCATTCCAGGTGTTTTCCCAGGGTGGTNNTGGGATGCCGCGAGCACCGGGAATCGTCGCAATAGCAATCATGCTGCCGAACATGGCAAAAGCAGCAACAACGGCAAAAAGCAGAATTAATGAACGAAGGGATAACACCCCCGCTAACGTCATCGCAAATGCGGAAGTGATAATTAGGGGGATTGCGCGCTCCACTGTAATGGAAGGTGCGTAGCTCCATGTTGCAGACAGTAAGGCCAATGTGACAAGAATCGAGATTTCTGGTACGGCTACAGCAGCCCGCAAGAACGGTCCGAAATATAAAACTGTAATCGCCATCATTGGCAATAACGTTGCCCATGCAAGTTTCCCACTCAGGCCGCCTTGACCAAGAAATATGTGATAAAAATTAGAACCAACCAGAAAGATCAACAAGCTGGCAATGCCGATGAAGAACATGTCGTAATACGCGTGTTTCATTGTCTACCTCCGAAAACTTTTAAGAAAACGGAGCGCGAGCCCAGGGCGCGCGAAACTGTCTGGATAGACAAAAATACCTGCCAGTGCGATCATCATTGCGCTAGCCTTAGTGTCATACTGGAAGCGCGTACGCACTCCTGACCAAAAAACATCAATCCGCCGTGCCCGTATCATTTTTGGCAAGTCGGCACCAAATCGGGTCTTCATATCCGGATTCTGTGAGATTTTCTCTAGGCACGGAACTTCCCGTGCAAAAACCGAGCCTTTGGCAAGGTTGTTTGCCCCCGTAGCGATCTGACGATAGCTAAGCACCGGCTCGCCGGATACTACCGCAAGCTGGCCCGCGAGCAGCACTCGACACCAAAATTCCCAATCCTCGCCAAACCTGAGATCTTCGAGATACCCGTCACAAGCCTGCACCACATTGGTGCGGATCGCCAGTGCGCCGCCGTTAACAATATAGTTCTTGCGGATCAGCCCGGCCAGTTGGTCACCGATAGGGACAAGATCACGATTATCGTGTGAAACCAATGGGGTACCATCTTCTGCAATGCGTAATATCAGGCCGAGGGCAGCGGCATACTCGGTGCCGTCTAGCTGACTTGCAAAGCGTTCCAACGCATCGGAGGCCAGTAAATCATCGGCGTCCAGAAACAGCACATACCGTGTTTTTGCCAACGCTAAGCCCGCGTTACGCGCCGCGCTCACACCTTTGGCTGGCCCTTTGTGCAGGACAAATCGCGCATCACCGCTGTTGTCAATGAACGTCTGAACCACCTGTGCAGTTACGTCTGAAGAACCATCATCAATGATATGCGCAACAAACCCGACGAGGGTCTGCTTGGCGAGGCTTTGTAGTGTTTCCTCAATGAAAGTCGCGGCGTTGCGGGCCGGAATCACCACAGTAAAAACCTTATCAGGACCCGCTGTCACCATCAGCCCGAACTCCTGTCGTTCAGCACCGCAATAGTACTGTATTCTTCAAAGCGAACGCGTCCGAATGCCGCTATCATGCCGCACCCACGCGCAACCTCAAAGAAGCCGGTGAAAAGCCGGGCACGTGATCCCAAACCCAGCGTCAGGACCAATACGATACCGTATCCGTTCGCCAGAATCGCTTTGGCAAGCCGTTTAATCCGACCGGATTTGCGCTGCAAGGCGATGCGACCCAGCGTATTGCCCTTTCGGAACTGGCGGCGCAAAACCCAGCCCAACGTCATCCGGTTCGTTGGCACCGCATCTGTCACTACAGCCTCTGCCGAGGCCCGAATCACCCCGCCAGCATTGCGCAACCGGCCGTAAAGCTCCTCGTCTTCGCCGCCGGTATTGTTGAACTGCGGATCAAATCGCAGGCCTTGATTGCGCAAAAATGCCGCGTCTACCAACGAGTTGTTCGTAGCGGCAAACTCCAGCTTTTTACCTTCAGTGAATGGCCCAAGCTGAAAAACCTTCAACTCTTCAATCCAGGCGGGCGGGGGCGATTCATAGGCAGGCATCACCGGCCCCTGCACCGCCGTCGCACCTGTGGTTTTAATCGTGTTTAGCATTGCTTCCATCCAACCTTGCGAGACCGTTTCGTCATCGTCCACGAAGGCGATATAATCCACGTCCGCAGGTGCAGAGATAAGGGCGCGGTTACGTGCGGCCACTATACCGCGTTCGGGTTCGGATATGTAAAGGACGGACCAACGCGATAGTGCCGCAATATCTCCAAGAGAATCCGAGGCGGGTTCCTCTACGCAATTTTCCACAATTACCAGCGTCACCGCCGGTTCGCGTCCCGCAAATTGCAAATTGTTCAGGCTGGTTAGCAATGCCTCCAGACCCTTGGGCCTGCGATAGGTTGCGATGCAAACCGCCACTGTGATCTGCTTAGGTTGACCGTTCATATCCGGCCCCTTGCAACGTCTGCCCCGCAATTCTGTCGAACCGAGCACGTCGCGATTTACTCCAACTGTTCCAGCGGCCTATAGGTTTGAAATTTCTGTCTTTTTCCTGCGGTTGCCAACGTTCCGTGTCATTGGCATTTGAACGCGAAGATCCGCGAACCGGCATGGTTTCCAGTTTTTCGAACGGATACCGCTCAGGCTCAAGCCCCACGTGGGTTAAAATCCGATGGACTTCCTCGTCTGCATCGGAAACAAGTTTTTCATAATGCACCACTTTTATGTCCGGATGTGCGTTCGCGCCGCCTTCCTCAAACGACAGGATTGCATCCGTCCCGAGCGCCCATTCATGCGCGAGTTGTCCGAATGTTTTACGTGCCGGTGACCACCGCGAAAATGTCCGCAACGAGGACTCCGTAACATCGCGCCCGTCCCGCAAGCACAGAACAATTTTCGCGTCCGGAAAAATAAGTGGTGCCAGATTCAGGTAATGCACATGCGGGCTTTTGAGTAAAATCCGTTTCTCGCCCGCTTCGAGCTGCAATTCACGCAACCACACACCAGACAGCATCGCCAATGCGTCCCAACGACCCAGAACCTCGGCGTTACGAGGGAACATCGCGATGAACTCATCCATAAATGCCCGTGCCGCGCCCCCGGCATGCAGCAGTGGAAATTCATATAACCGCCCGGGGTCGGCGCATACATCCGGATGTTCGACCAGCAGATCGCGTACAAAATTTGTTCCTGATCTCGGCATAACCCCAAACACTATGATCGGAGCAGGCGCGTCACCACGTGCCCGCAATGCTAGTCCGCGCAGACGCTCTGCTTCATCGGTTGTGATCTTGGGCAAGAAATCTTCGCGCGAAAGATAGGGAATACCTGCAGCCCGCTTGGCAAGGACCGGAACATCCCGCAACCGGCTGGAACCAATGACCTGCTTGAGGTTTCTAACACACATTTTCAGCTCTTTCTTTGGCGCCCAGGGTTGCCCACGGCAGTTCTTTACGGCCCACCAGTTCGGCGACGTACGATACGTCTTCACAAAAAAGCTCACCTAACGCCTGTTCGGTTTCCGGCAGCATCGGCGTCACGTTTTTGCGAAGGTCACGTTTATTCAACGCAAGCAGCCCCCGTATCGGCTGCGTTTGCTTTACCCGCTTGACCGCTGCATCCATACCAACGGAACGCGCCATGTCACCTGCGGCACGCAGCTTGCGTTGCAACCCATCAGATCGGTTGGCGACACTTTCATGCTGCCGTTCAGACAGCCCTTCAGGGATTTCGTCAGACGACACCCCAATATGCTGGCAGACCAAGCGGAATATCACTTCAGGAGTTTCTGCAACATCTTCGGCCAGCAACACCAGCAGGCTCTCACG
>LGOV01016686.1_pt1 | contig 15087 bp, 10 predicted proteins | sample 469881 | NCBI WGS metagenome assembly LGOV01 (sample SAMN03857199, study PRJNA290197) | marine sediment metagenome | biome: marine cold seep biome; feature: cold seep; material: marine sediment; isolation source: sample #5579, elevator 3A push core 41 containing 12 cm of sediment... ...
TAGATTTATCATGGGTTTGGGCAGATAATAAATCTTGGATAGGATTATCACAATTAGATAGATTTACTATTGACTATACAGTTGGCAATCTTCAAATAACTATTGGACGACAAAGAATTAATTGGGGGCAAAGTTTTGTTTGGAATCCAAATGATTTATTTAATACCTATTCTTATTTTGATTTTGATTATGAAGAAAAACCAGGAAGTGATGCTGTAAGATTACAATATTATATAGGTGATTCGGGTAAAATAGAATCTTCAACTTCAATAAATAGTGATAATAAAGTTACATCCGCATTATTATATCGTTTTAACACTTATGGGTATGATATTCAATTTATGACAGGTGTTTTTACCGAAACAGATTATGTTTTTGGTGGAGGCTGGTCGGGCAGTATAGCTGGGGGTGGATTTAGTGGAGAATTAACTTACTATCATCCCATAGAAAACTTTGCTGATAGTACTGGTAGTGTAACTGCAACTATTCATTATGATTATACATTTAATAATTCTTTGAATCTACAATTCGAAACTCTTTATAATGGTTTTGGAGCTGATGATATGTCGAGTGGGCTAGGGGGAGTAATATTTATGGATTTAAGCCCAAAGAATTTATTTCCAACAAAATTTGCAGTATTCGGGAGTGGAGCTTATGATGTAAGTCCATTATTTAGAGTAATGCTAGCAGGAATGTACGGACCATCTGGCAACTTTCTATATGTTGGACCAACACTTACATATTCAATGTCAGACACAATGGAGCTATCAGCAATTGGTCAGTATTTTTCTATGGATAAAGTTGCTGAAACTATTGCAAATGAAGGAAGTGCGATATATGTGAGGCTAAAATGGGCATTTTAGACACTATATAAAAAAAGCTATTCTGTTTTTGTATAATGTACTAAACTGAACCACTGTTTCTCATCACTACAAATTTTATGAGTTTCTAGTCCAGCCCAGTTTCCTAATGCTTTTACGCTCTCTTCACTAAATTTATGTGAGTTTTCAGTATGAATAGTTTCATCTTTTTTGATGTAAATATTTTCAGCTCCAGAATTATATGTGATAATAATATCTTTGCTAGCTTTCAGGTGCATCTCAATTCTATTTTTTATTTTATTGAAATATGCAAAATGTTCAAAATCATTTGTATCAAAATCAGAATTAATAAGATGGTTAACAACATTTAAAATGTTTTTATTGAATTCGGCAGTAACGCCAAGTTTGTCGTTGTATGCACTTTCTAATGTTTCAATATCCTTAACCATATCCATACCTAATAAAAGGCTGTCGCCAGTTTGCATTTCTTTCCCTAAAATTTTCATGAATTCAATAATATCATCAGTTTCTAGATTTCCGATAGTACTTCCAAAAAAGCAAAATAACCTCTTTGATGTTTTAGGTATTAAATGTAACTGATGTATAAAATCGGCAACAATACCATTAATGCTTATCATAGGAAATTCTTTTTCTAAAACCTTAGATGATCCCTCAATAGCAGATTGACTTATATCTACAGGAATATAAGTAGTAGTTTCAAGTACATTATCAGGAATTTGCTGAAGAAGTAAACGGATCTTTGAGGCATCGCCACTACCTAATTCCACAATGCTAATATTTCTAAAATCAAAATCTAATTCATCAACTACATTTGTGAGTATCTTAGTTTCGGTTCTTGTAGGATAGTATTCTTCTAGTTTTGTGATATCATAAAACAACTCAGAGCCTTTTTGATCATAAAAAAACTTACTTGAAATTTGTTTAGGATTAGAATTAAGTCCCTCAAAAATTTCTTCTCTAACCTTATCAATACCTATATGTGGTAAGTAATTAGTAAGTTTTATTTTACCTTTTATTATACTTTCTTCGCTAATATAATTCATGATTTTGAATGATTTATGATTACTAATACTACATGACAGTGCAAAAGGATTTAAATTTTTCTTCTACTTCATATTGAGGCCTAAGTTTTTTTTTCTAAAAACTCCAATGAGCTAATGACGAGTGACCGTCATGCTGAGCGGAGCTTTTGCGTAGTCGAAGTATCTATTGAAACAGTGATTAACATAAACCTTTTCAACCGTAATAGATCCTTCGATTCCGTTTTATTCGTACCTCATAAAACTGCACTCAGGACTACGTGTACTAAATAATAAATTATCACTAAAATAAAAAGTAGTCATGGATAGCTAAACGATAGTGAAGTCTAAAAATCTCAAAGTAAATTGTAATATTTTTAATGAGATTTATCCACTCTGAAATGACGACATTAATTATAGATTAGTATTATTAAATACTTTTGCCCTGTACTACGTGGTTAATGATAGCCTAAATGATTCTCTAATCATTGCTGGAATATTATTTCCATTTACAACTTGATTAGTGTATTTAGTTATAGTTTTCATCAATTCAACAATATCAACTATTTGAAAGCGCCCTTGTTTTGATTTTTTTATTGGTTTTTGTCCAGTAATCATCATCATGGGCATAGCTCCAAGCTGTGCGTAAGCTGCAGGAGTTGTGAAGTTTGTTGCTCCAGGACCAAGAGTAGACAAGCATACACCTGGTTTCCCAGTTAATCTTCCATAAGTTGCAGCCATAAATCCGGCACCTTGCTCATGACGAGTTAGTATTAGTTTAATATCAGAATTTTTTAGAGAGTCTAATAGGTCTAGATTTTCTTCACCAGGAATCCCAAAAATATATTCAACTCCTTCGTTTTCTAATGCTTTTATAAATAAATCGGATGCTTTCATTTCAATTTCAATTAAATGTTTTCTCTAATAAAGAACCAACTTCTACTTCTGGAAATATGTCGCTGTAGGTTAAAATACTTGTCATGCTTAGTTTTCATAATTTAATGCTCAAATGATTATTTTTGCAACCTGTAACTCGTAACCCTTTTCTACCCGACTCTCGGAGGAGCTACGCACTCTCCGAGGTATAGTTTAACCTGCAACCTGTAACAATTTTATACTTCTACTTTCATACTTTCTTCAGGTTCACCAGCTTCATAAGGGTTATCAGGATTGTTACTCCACTCGAACCAGCCACCATCAAATACTGATACTCTAGGCCAACCCATTAGCCATGCGTTAAACCAAGCTTCGCTACCACGCCAACCTGTACCGCAATAAAATGCTAGATGTTTGTCGGGCGTAATATTGGCCTCTTTCCAAATTTCTTCTACTTCGTGATACTCACGTGTTGTATGATCAACGTTTCTATAGTTTTCCATGTGATAGGCATCAGTACCACAATTTCCGAATACAGAGCCTGGGATTCTTCCCATTTTTTCTATGTAATTATAACCACTTACTTCTCCTATGTATTCTGCCCAACTTCTAACTGAAATAATATCAGCATCTTTAGATTTTATCATTTCCTTTGCTTCTGGCACATCTACAATTATTTCAGGATTATTAGGTATATTAATTCCAAAATTGCTGACTGGAGTTTTAATTACATCATCGGTATCAATTTTATATCCAGCATCTTTCCACGATTGAAAACCACCATTTATTACTCTTACATCTTTTACACCTGCGTATATCATTATCATAGCATTTCTGATAGCTCCAATATGTCCAGCCGCACTTCCAGGAAATTCGTCATCATTATTAGGTGTCATGAATTTGCCATATAATATTACAGTTGTATCAGATGTTATACCGTGTTGTTCTAATGCTGATTTTAGTTCTTCTGGTGATCGTCGGTTCCATGTATCTGATGCTTCTAAAGCAAGAGTGTCAATATCAATTGCTCCTGGAATATGACCTGATAGATATGCATGTCTGTTTCTATAGTGAGCGTGGCAAATAACAACTTTATTTCCGTTAAACTCAGGAGGAGTATCACCGTCAATAATAGTTTTAACCCATTTGGGATACACTAATTTATTAAACCTTTTTAGTTTGTCCATTGGTAAATCATTATTGCCAGACCACTCGTCTACGAAGTGATTATAGATAAATATATTTTTGTAACCATGTTTTTCGAATAGACTTGATACCGTATTACTTTGAGTAGAATTATAACCATAGATGATAATATTATTTTCGGGTAAAATATTTTTAGAGTGTACAACATCAATCCAGTCTAAATAATTAGCCCATTTTGCAGGTAATGATTTCGCATTTTTTATATGTCCCCCACGTTTTTCACCTTCAAGTTTCCAACCATTATATGCATTTATAGAGCGGACATCAATTATTTTATTGTTGGTGTCGTTGAGAAGTTTTATTAGCTTATTTGTAGAGATTTCGGTTATTTTAGACATAATATTTTATTAGATTCAAGTAATATTTTTTATTATGATTAACTGAGTTGAAATTGTATTACTTTACAATTCATCTTGTTGTATTATGTGCGAGATAGTAATAAAATGATTCCCAATTTTGATTCTTAATACCTGTAATTAGATAATGATTATTGAGTATCTACCTTTTCTTTGTCGTATTATTTGGATTCACCTTTCAAGAGGTTGTTAAATATTTAGTAATCAATATATTATTGGTTGCTATTTTTTGAAGGTTTAAATAAAACATGATTTACATCATAAATATAAGGTATTATTAGGAGCAAAGGAATAATATTTGCATTTAATATGCAGTTTTTTAGTGATTTACAATTTAGTTTATGGAGGATAGGTTGAGCTAGGTTATTTGCGGTAGGGATAGAAACGGCAGCTTTTTTGTTGAAAATATTGTGAAACTATTTGTAAAAGAGCTGAAGAGTAACATAAGCTCCTTTTAGAAAATATTAGTTGAATATATTTTCAATAAAAAACTATAGTGAATAGCCTGTAAAACCAGCATAAAATTTGTAATGATAAAGATTATTTAAAAGTATTTTAATATTTGTTGTTAGTAAATTTGTTTGTTAAGTGTTGAATCTTAAATTTGTAGTTGCTAGTTTCAATCTCGCTTTCAATGACAGAATTATCCGAAGTTGTTGTTACTCTTGAAGGTAAAGTAAATTTACTGGTTAAAGAGTACAGTAAAATAAAGACTAAAAACGAGGAATTATCTGACCTTGTAAACGATTTACAAGGAAAATTGAAAGGAAAAAATGCTGAAATATTGCATTTGAGGGAGAAATATCAACGAACTAAAGTAGCTTCGGCATTGAGCGGAGGCGACGAGGGAGTGAGAGAAACGAAATTAAAAATAAATCGTTTGGTGCGTGAAATTGACAGTTGTATTGCGTTGATGCAGGGTTAAACACTGAATTTTATTCAGGTTTAAACTTATATATAAAGTAATGGCTAAAAAAGTAAAAGTGAAAATTTCGATAGCTGATAGGGTTTATCCCTTGAATATTTTTCCTGAAGAGGAAGAAGGTTTACGAAATATAGCTCACAGGATTGAATCTTTGATAAAAGAGTTTGAAAAGAACTATGCAGTTAAAGATAAACAAGATGTACTTGCCATGTGTACTTTACAATTTGCTTCACAACTAGAGAAAACTAATACAGTTTCTGATAAAGAAAATGATTCTTTAAAAGACAAATTAAGCGCGTTAAACACTTTAATAAATCAAGTAATTTAACTAACTTTAGAGAGTAAGATATTTTTCCTACATTGGTTCTAATTTTTTTGGTAAACTCAACATTATAATAATAAAGAGTGTGTTATTGTTGGACAAGCGGGCCACACCTTCGGGAATTTCAACCTAGTTGAAAACGGTGGATACTTAACCTTCGGTATAGCTCTTAAACCTGTTTATTTGGAGTTTACTCTTCATGGAATCGATGTAGGATTTTTTACGTAAAAACGAATCATTATGGAATCGATGGATATTGTCCTAATTGTTGCTGTAGCTATTGTTACAAGTGTATTAGGATTCTTCTTTTCTCGAATACTTAATAAAAAGGATATCGAGAAAAAACGCGCAAAAATTATATTGGATGCTAAGCGCGAAGCAACATCTGTATTAAAAGAAGGTAAAGCTGACGCAGATGCAATAAGAAAAGAAAAAATACTTCAGGCAAAGGAGAAATTTATAGAATTAAAAAGTGAGCACGAAAAAGTAATTAATTCTAAAGACCGTAGAATTGCTGAGGCTGAAAAAAGGATTAAGCAAAAAGAGTCTAAAGTTTCTCAGGAATTAGATAAGACTAAGAAAAAGAATCAAGATCTTGAAACTAAGCTTGATGATAATAGTCGAAAAGCTGAGGTTTTAGGAAAAAAGACTAAAGAGGTTGAAAAACTTCACAGAAAACAAGTCGAAGAATTAGAAAGTATTTCTGGTTTATCGCAAGATGATGCTAAAGCTAAGTTAATGGAGTCTTTGAAAGAAGAAGCCAAAGCTGATGCCATGAATTTTATTCAAGATAGTATTGAAGAAGCTAAGTTAACGGCAAAAAATGAAGCAAAAAAAGTAGTTATTAATACTATTCAAAGAGTTGCTACAGAACATGCTATTGAAAACTCGGTATCTGTATTCAATATTGAATCGGACGATATTAAAGGTAGGATTATTGGTAGAGAAGGACGAAATATTCGTGCCTTGGAAGCTGCAACAGGTGTAGAAATTATTGTTGATGATACTCCTGAAGCTATTATCTTATCTTGCTTTGATCCTGTGAGAAGAGAGATTGCTCGTTTGTCTATGCACAAGTTAGTTACTGATGGTAGAATACACCCAGCTCGTATCGAAGAAGTTGTAGCTAAGACTACTAAGCAGTTAGACGATGAAATTATTGAGGTAGGAAAGCGTACTGTTATGGATTTAGGAATTAACGGACTACATCCTGAGCTGATTAAGGTTGTTGGTAGGATGAAATATAGATCATCTTACGGACAAAATCTATTACAACACTCAAGAGAAGTTGCAAACTTAGCAGCTACGATGGCTTCGGAACTTGGATTGAATTCTAAAATGGCTAAACGTGCCGGGTTACTGCACGATATTGGTAAAGTTCCTGATACAGAATCAGAAACTCCACATGCTATTTTAGGTATGCAATGGGCAGAGAAGTATGGCGAACATCCAGATGTTGTTAATGCTATTGGTGCTCACCATGATGAGATTGAAATGAAATGTTTGATAGCTCCAATTATACAGGTTTGTGATGCTATTTCTGGTGCAAGACCAGGTGCTCGTCGTCAGGTTGTAGATTCTTATCTAAAACGTTTGAAAGAACTTGAAGATTTGGCTCTTGATAATGAGGGGGTAACTAAAGCCTATGCTATACAAGCAGGTAGAGAACTTAGAGTTTTAGTTGAGTCTGATAAAGTTTCTGATACTGATGCTGCAACATTGTCATATGACATTTCTCAAAGAATACAAACAGAAATGACTTATCCTGGACAGGTTAAGATTACTGTTATTAGAGAAACTAGAGCAGTAAATATTGCTAAATAAATTTCAGAAAATGCTTTAGGCAATATGCTGTAAGCTAATAGAAAATAAAAAAAAGTTCCTTTTTTAAGGAGCTTTTTTTATGCACTAAAATTGAGTACATTTGCACCCGCATAAAAATATGCTTTAAGCTTTAGGCTATAAGCATTGTGCTAAAATAGATTATAAATTTTTCAGAGCATAAAGCGTATAGCTTATTGCCTAAAGCAAAAATAAAGAATATGAAGTGTGGTATTGTAGGATTGCCTAACGTTGGAAAATCAACATTATTTAACTGTCTTTCGAATGCAAAAGCGCAATCGGCAAACTTTCCATTTTGTACTATTGAACCTAATGTGGGGGTAGTTACTGTTCCAGATGTACGTATTGCAAAGCTTTCGGAATTTGTAAACCCTGAAAGAGTTCAACCAGCTACTGTTGATATTGTTGATATTGCAGGGTTAGTAAAAGGAGCTTCAAAAGGAGAAGGTCTTGGAAATCAATTTTTGGCAAATATCCGTGAGACTAATGCTATACTTCACGTATTGAGATGCTTTGAAGATGAAAATATAACTCATGTTGAAGAAACTATCGATCCTGTTAGGGATAAAGATACAATAGACATGGAGTTGCAATTAAAAGATCTTGAAACTGTTGAAAAACGTTTAGAAAAGGAAAAAAAGATTGCAAAAACAGGAAATAAGGATGCTAAGAAATATGTAGAAGTTCTTGAAGTTTTTAAAGATGCTTTAGGTAATGGAATTTCTGCGAGGGCTGTTGAAGTTGATAACCGTGAATTAATTACATCTATGCAGTTGCTTACAGATAAGCCTGTGTTATACGTTTGTAATGTTGATGAAGCATCAGCAAAAGATGGGAATAAATTTGTAGATCAAGTTAGAGAAGCTATAAAAGGCGAAGACGCTGAGATAATTATTCTAGCCGCAGCTATTGAAGCTGATATTGCAGAACTTGAAGAGTATGATGAAAAACAAATGTTCCTAGAGGAAATTGGGTTAACAGAGCCAGGCGTTTCTCGTTTAATTCAAAAAGCATATTCTTTATTAAAGCTTCAAACATATTTTACGGCAGGTGTAAAAGAAGTAAGAGCGTGGACTATACCAGTAGGAGCTACAGGTCCACAAGCAGCTGGAGTTATCCATACTGATTTTGAAAAAGGATTTATCCGTGCAGAAGTTATCGCTTATGATGATTATGTTGAGTATGGCTCAGAATCAAAATGTAGAGATGCAGGAAAATTGAGAGTAGAAGGGAAACAATATGTTGTTAAGGATGGTGATGTAATGCACTTCTTATTTAATGTGTAATAATAAATTTGCATTAAGCTGTATGCAATAGGTTTTAGGCAATATATTATAATATTATATCCCTATAAGATTAACATAATCTTATAGGGATATTTTTATTTAAAAATCATACAATGATGGAAAAAAAACAATTTAATAGCTACACAACTCAACAAATAAACACTATTAACAAGCCTGTTAATAAAAGTTTTCCTCCATTGTTATTTTACTTATATTTTGTAATATATTTAAAAACTATTTTTCAGACAACCCTATTGTATTACTATAGTTGATATTCAGATTATTGCAACTATTTGATAATTCAATACTAAAAATAATCAGATTCAGAATGGCTGCAGCTACTTATACAGAAGACAATATTAAATCCTTAGATTGGAAAGAGCACATTAGAATGCGCCCTGGAATGTATATTGGTAAGCTCGGTGATGGATCTTCTCCTGATGATGGTATTTATATTTTATTGAAAGAAATTTTAGATAACTCTATTGACGAATTTGTTATGGGAGTTGGTAAAACAATAGAAATTTCAATAAAGGATAATCAAGTAACTATTCGCGATTACGGTAGAGGTATTCCATTAGGTAAAGTTAATGCATGTGTATCACAAATTAATACTGGAGGAAAATACGATAGTAGGGCATTTAAAAAATCGGTAGGATTAAATGGTGTAGGTACAAAAGCTGTAAATGCATTATCTAAGTATTTCAGGGTTCAATCAATTAGAGATGGTCAAACAAAAGTTTCAGAATTCTCTGTTGGTAATCAAACTTCTGATGATGATATATTAAGCTCGGGCCTAAGAAAAGGTACAAAGGTTACTTTTTCGCCAGATGAAAGTATTTTTCCAAATTACCATTTCAGAACTGAGTATGTAGAGCGCATGGTTTGGAATTATGTATATCTAAATCCCGGTTTGACAATATTATATAATGGTGAGAAGTATTATTCAGAAAATGGTTTAAAAGATTTACTGAATGATAATATAACTAATCCAATTATATATCCAATAATACATATCAAAGCTGAAGATATTGAATTGGCAATGACACATTCGCAAACTCAGTATAACGAAGAGTATTATTCGTTTGTAAATGGTCAGCATACAACTCAAGGTGGAACTCATCAAACCGCATTTAGAGAAGCAGTAGTAAAAACGATTAGAGAGTTTTTTAATAAAAATTTTGATGCTTCTGATGTTAGGAAATCAATTATTGCAGCTTTCAGTATTAAAGTAATGGAACCAATATTTGAATCGCAGACAAAAACAAAATTAGGTTCGGTTGATATGGGACCTGATATGCAAACGATAAGAACTTTTGTAAACGATTTTATCAAAACAAGGTTAGATAATTTTTTACATAAAAATCCATTAATAGCTGAAGCATTGCAACGTAAAATATTGCAAGCTGAAAGAGAGAGAAAAGAATTATCGGGTATTAAAAAGTTAGCACGTGATAGAGCAAAAAAATCAAGTGTTCACAATAAGAAATTGAGAGATTGTAGAGTTCATTATGGTGATCAAAAAGCTGAAAGACAATTAGAAAGTACAATTTTTATTACTGAGGGAGATTCTGCAAGTGGTTCTATTACCAAATCTAGAGATGTAAATACTCAGGCTGTATTTTCACTAAAAGGTAAGCCATTAAATAGTTATGGTTTAACAAAAAAGATAGTTTACGAAAACGAAGAGTTCAACTTGTTACAAGCAGCTCTGAATATTGAAGATGGAATAGATGGACTTAGGTATAATAATATTGTAATAGCTACCGATGCCGATGTTGATGGTATGCACATTAGATTATTATTGATTACTTTTTTTCTTCAATTTTTCCCTGAGCTTATAAAAGAAGGTCATCTTTATATTTTAGAAACTCCACTTTTTAGAGTTAGAAATAAAAAGGATACATATTATTGTTATTCTGAAGAAGAGAAAAAAGCAGCAATAACAAAACTAAAACATAAAATTGAGATAACACGATTTAAAGGGTTGGGAGAAATTTCGCCTGATGAATTTAAATATTTTATAGGAAACGATATTAGACTTGATCCAGTGATGTTGGATAAAGAGACTACTATTGATGATTTGTTAAAATTCTATATGGGTAAAAACACCCAGGAGAGGCAACAATTTATTATAGAAAATTTAAAAGTAGAAAAAGACATAGTAGAGAAAGAGAAATCTGACGTATAGTGTAATTATTTTAAGCATAAAGTAGGTATTTTTATTTGACTTTTATATATTGGTGTCTCAAACCCAAAGTCGAATAGATATATGAAAATTAGTAATAAAAGAGCAAAAAGCCAGTTTTTATTAATATATGTTGTATTAATATTATTTTTTGTACTAAATATTATTGATGATAATGTCACCGGTACATTAGGTAATTCATTATCAAACAAATATTTAATATTACTATTCATAATAACTTCCTTCTTATTGTTATGGCGGGGTTTACCACTATTTAAATATGACAGCGATGGCGAAGTATTGATAGTGAAAGCTTCAGAGCCAATTTTGATTTCTCATTTTTTCGGGAATAAATTTTTTGCAGAGTTTCCAAAATTTAAACTTGGCGGCTATAAGATAAAAAATGGAATTTTCAGAAAAACTCTTTATTTGTATTTAAAAGGAGCTGAAAAGGGCAAAGCTCTTAAAGTTTCAATTAGTTATCTCAATAAAAAAGAGATTACATTATTACATGCATCATTAAAAAAGGTGTTGAGAAAAAATAAAAAGGAAGTAATAAATGAACGACCAATACGAGGAAGGGTTACAGCCTGATGAAAGCTTAAATGGAAGTAGCGATAATCAGCAAGACTTACAAGATCAGCAACAAGATCATCAAGAAATCCATGTAAGAAAAATTTCTGGGATGTATGAGGATTGGTTTCTTGATTACGCATCATACGTAATTTTAGAAAGGGCAATTCCTGATATGTTTGATGGGTTCAAGCCTGTACAGCGTAGAATAATGCATTCGCTTAAAGAGCTTGATGATGGTAGGTATAATAAAGTTGCCAATCTTGTAGGTAATACAATGAAGTATCACCCTCACGGAGATGCATCTATTGGTGATGCATTAGTTCAACTTGGGCAAAAAGAAATTCTTATTGATACTCAAGGTAACTGGGGAAATATACTTACAGGCGATAGAGCAACAGCACCTCGTTATATTGAGGCTCGTTTGTCAAAGTTTGCTCTAGAAGTTATCTTTAATCCTAAAATTACTAAATGGCAGGCTTCTTACGATGGTCGTAATGATGAGCCGGTACATCTTCCAGTAAAATTTCCATTACTACTTACACAAGGAGTTGAAGGTATAGCGGTAGGTTTATCTACCAAAATAATGCCTCATAACTTTAATGAATTGATAGATGCTTCAATAAACCATTTAAGAGGAAAAAAGGTAGAGTTTTATCCTGATTTTTTAACAGGTGGTATTGCTGATTTCTCTAATTACCAAGATGGAATACGTGGAGGTAAGGTTAGGGTTAGAAGTAGAATTGTTATTGAAGATAAAAGAACCTTAAAAATTGTTGAAATTCCGTTTGGAACAACAACCTCATCATTGATTGATTCTATTCTGAAAGCCAATGATAAGGGTAAGATTAAAATAAAGAAGATAGAGGATAATACAGCTTCTAATGTTGAGATATTAATTCATCTTCCTCCAAATTTATCTCCTGATAAAACTATTGATGCCTTGTTTGCATTTACTGATTGTGAAGTTTTAATTTCTCCACTATGTTGTGTTATCGAAAACGAAAAACCTGTTTTTGTTGGCGTAACTGAAATACTTAGAAATTCAACAGATAATTCAGTTGACTTGTTGAAAAAGGAGCTGGAAATTCAATTGCACGAATTGAAAGAACAGTGGCATATGTCATCATTAGAGAGAATTTTTATTGAAAATAGAATTTATCTTGATATTGAAAATGAGGAGACATGGGAAGGTGTAATTTCAGCTATTCATAAAGGTTTAGTTCCTCATGTTAAAAATTTAGTAAGAGATGTTACTGATGATGATGTTGTAAGGCTTACTGATATAAAAATTAAAAGAATTTCAAAATTTGATCTATCAAAAGCTCAATTATATATAGATTCATTAGAAGAGCGAATAGCTAAAATAGAATATAGTCTAGCTAATTTAATTGATTTTGCTATTAACTATTTCAAGAATTTAAAGAAAAAGTACGGAAAAGATAAGGCCAGAAAAACTGAAATCAGATTATTTGATGATATTGTGGCTTCAAAAGTTGTTATCAGAAATGAGAAGCTATATGTAAACCGTAAAGATGGTTTTGTAGGTACATCTCTAAAAAAGGACGAGCTTGTAGATGAGTGTTCTGATATTGACGATGTAATAGTTTTCAGGAAAAATGGTTCTATGGTAGTTTCTAAAGTATCATCAAAAGCATTTTTTGGAAAAGATATTATTCATATTGCTGTATTCAAAAAAGGAGATAAACGTACAGTTTATAACATGATTTATCTTGAGGGTAAATCTGGTTTTACCTACATGAAAAGGTTTAATGTTACTTCAATTACTCGTGATAAGGAGTATGATTTAACAACAGAATCAAAAGGAAGTAAGTTGCTTTATTTTACTGCCAATTTAAATGGTGAGGCAGAAGTAGTTAGTATAAATTTAAAAGTTCAGCAGAAAGTTAAAAAGCTTAAGTTTGATATAGATTTTGCTGATTTGGCTGTAAAAGGCAGAGGAGTAAAGGGTAATCAAGTTACTAAACTTCCTATACGTAAGATAGAGTTGAAGGAAAAAGGTATTTCTACCTTGGCTGCACGTGAAATATGGTATGATGATGCTGTAAAGCGCCTTAATGTTGAAGGAAGAGGAAGGCTTTTAGGAGAATTTTTAGGGGAAGATAAGCTTATGGTAATTACAAAACGTGGTACTATAAAACTTATAAACTTCGAATTAGGTACTCACTTTGATGACGAAATGTTTATCCTTCAAAAATGGGATAAAAACCTGCCAATAACTGCAATATATTACGAAGGAGAAAAGAAACGTTACTTCATGAAACGTTTTGAATTTGATAGATTTGATAAAGAAGAAAGTTTTATTAGCGATAGTAAAGGTAGTTTCTTGTTGAGGATAGTACTTGATTACAGACCTGTAATTGAAGTTGAATTTGCTAAAATTAGGGGCAAAGATAAATTAGGTAATAGAGTAATAAATGTTGAAGAGTATACAAGTGTAAAAGGTTATAAAGCTTTAGGTAGACATTTAACCGATACCAAAATAAAGAAAATTGATATTAAAGAAGCGTTGCCATATGTCCCTCTAGAAATAGAAGAAAATGATGACGATGATAATAATCAGATTACACTTGAGTTGTAAATTGGCTCTTTAAACATTAGATTAAGAAATGTTATCATATCTTAAATCTAATGCTTAACATATTTATACTCTAATTTTTTCATTAACTTTATAGCTTGAAAATGTTTCTTATAAGAACATAAAATCAACTAAGCATGCGTCTAATTTATATTATAATATTACTATTTAGTTTTTCTTCAATTCATTCGCAAGATGATTTGAATATTACTCTTCAAGGTAAGTTTGAATATCCTGATACAGATTTAAATGATATATGGGGATATACTGATAATGATAAGGAATATGCCTTAGTTGGTACTTATGATGGTTTGTCTATAGTTGATGTCACAAATCCTAAAAATCCTTTTGAAGTTAATTATGTAAAAACCGTCAATTCGGTTTGGAAAGACATAAAAACTTATAGTCATTATGCATATATCACCCATGGAATTTATTCATCAGGACAGAAGGCACAAGGTTTACTTATTGTTGATTTGAATACTGTCAATAATACTGAAATGACTACTTGGACTTATAAAATTGATAATGTTTACGAAACAGCTCATAATATTTTTATAGATGAAAATGGATTTGCTTATATCTTTGGAGTAAACGAAATAGGAGGGGCTTTAATATTAGATTTGAATGATGACCCAACTTCACCTGAATTTTTGAGTTATTACAAAAGTCATTATTTACACGATGGTTATGTTAAGGATAATAAACTTTATGGTTGTGCCGATAAAAATGGATATTTTGTAATCATTGATGTTGCTGATAAATTCAATCCAAAAGATATAGTTACTAGCGAAACTCCTAACCGAACAACTCACAACGCATGGTTGTCTGATAATTCTAAAACATTATTCACAACTGACGAAAGAAAATCTGCCTACATAACATCATTTGATGTTTCTAACCCTGATAATATTACTCAATTAGACATGGTTAGGTCTAAGTATTCTGAACAATCAATACCTCATAATACTATTGTAAAAGGCGATTTCTTAATTTCATCGTATTACGCTCAAGGAATACAAATTGTAGATGCAACTTACCCTGATAATTTGG
>LGOV01007137.1_pt3 | contig 15084 bp, 10 predicted proteins | sample 469881 | NCBI WGS metagenome assembly LGOV01 (sample SAMN03857199, study PRJNA290197) | marine sediment metagenome | biome: marine cold seep biome; feature: cold seep; material: marine sediment; isolation source: sample #5579, elevator 3A push core 41 containing 12 cm of sediment... ...
TGCAAATCAACTATGTCGTCTTCAGTGTGATCTCTAATTATCAATCTATCTGTTTCAAGTTTTATCATATTATCCCCTCTACCAATAAGCATACCCATAAAAACCCAAAAATACAATGCATTGTTTATGGTTATATCCATAAATACTACATCGCATTTTATACTTTTATTGTTCACACCCATATTCATGCTTTGATATCTAGAAATAGTGAGTAAAACACCATATATACCAAGGGAACATTCAAAAAATTAACTGACTATAATTTCAGTCAGTTAATTTTACCAATATATTATACTTATTCTTAACTAGTAGTGAACAACACTCTACATGCGTGGTGCGTATTAAAGGAACATACTTTTGCTAACTCGTCACTCTTAAATAACATGTTTTAGAATCTAACATATGTGTTTCTTTTTTTAAAATGTTTTTTGTATTTCATTGTCAAATTTTATTCTTATTTTCAAGATAAAACAGATGCTCTAGGGCAACGGAATTCCTTCTGAATCTTCTTTCCCAATTACAACTTTATCTACAAGACTTTCAAATAAAACTCTATCAAACTCATCTATTTTGCGTTTAGTATAAGATCGACTAACTTCTAAGCATTTTCTTTTAATTGAGTAAATTGCATAATTGACGTCTAGAAATAAAAGACACAAACAAATACTGTCGAGTTCTTCGACCTTGCTTGAGTGAATTTTAGATTTTACACACAATAACACATTCCCCATTCGAACTGATTTTTTCACTTTTTTAAGCGTTAACATTTGCAGCAATTGTCCCTAAACATTTCGGCTTTCGAAAGCCATGAACACGGACATAATAGAGCCAGCATACCACTTCAAGGAAATGCAATGTTTTAAATCTTAATCAAATATAATTATTGTATTTGATTAAGATTTACTTGAGACAGCCCCATTTTCATATTTCCTATTTAACGGCTTCCTCTAAAGTCATACCGAAAGATGCATCAAAGTATGCAATCAATGCATCCACATTCTCTTTTGTTTCAGTTTGTGCACCATCGAAACGACCAGATTCTTTTGTCGATTCTGTTTTATCTTCATCATTCATATCTAAAATTTGAACAAGTTCACTGTTTTCATAATCATACATATAATTGAAGCCTGTTCCCATCATTGCTACATACTTATATCTATGACATATTTTCTCTGCAACTGAGAACTTATAGAACTCTACAGTTGGTTCGCCTTCTTTACTTGTAATTTGCATATTTACAGTTTTTGTTTCTTTATTAACTATAATCAGCAAACCGCCGTCTAAAGGACTTGTCTCAGTATCCAAGCATGTGAGTAAACCTTCTTCCTCTACAAGATCTAAAGCAGAATCATTTGCACTTGATGTCCCACAACCAAAACTTACTACTGCAAATACCAACACCAACATTAAAACAACCAATTTTTTCATTTTCTTTTCCTCCTAGTTAATATGTTCTTCTATATCACCCTCAACAGATAAATATACCTGTTTGATTTGGTTTAACTGTTCTTCCGAAGCTTCCCAATAACCTCGCTTTTCGTATTCCAATAAATGTTCAAGTACGTCAATATATGCATACTTATTGTTCTTTTTCATACGTTCTACCATATCTTGATCCGCTACATAAGTTTCATGCATTCTATCATAAATCCAAGACTCTACTTCTCCAGTAGTTGCTGCTAAACCCATTACATTTTCAAATCTCTCTGCAATCTCTTGCGCCCCATGAAACTCATGTCTTAGCATACCGTCAATCCATTTTGGATTTAAGAGCCTTGTTCGGATACCTCTTGATATGGATTTCGAAACAATTTCTGTCTCGATTTTTTCTGAAGTTGTATCAGAAATATAAATCTTAACTTTTTCGCCTCTGACTTGTTCTACAGCTTTTGATAACCCACCAAAAAACTCATAATAATGATCTAAATCAGTAACTTCATATTCATTATTGCTTCTTAGCTGAGATACCATCTGCACACTATTTAAATTTCTCTCATAAAGTTTTTTTGCTTTTTTACCTCTATGGTTTTCTGTATAAATATGTTGCATACGATCTGTGAAAGATTCACCAAATACAGCTTCATCTATCCAATTTTTAGTTTCAATAATACTCGTAATCCCAGTACCATATTCTCCCTCTGGTGGACCGAATATTCGTGCTGTAGAAAGTTCTTTAGCAATATCAGTATCCATACTTTCAGCCATAAGTATTTCCAGGTTCTTTTTACTATTTTGCTTTAAGAAATTCATCGTTTCTGGTTCATCTAGCATAGAAAGATGTGTAGAGAGTTTATTTAAGTCTTCTATTAAATTTGGAAACATATCTCTAAAGAAACCACAAATATTGATGGTTACATCAATTCTTGGTCTACCCAATTCTTCTAATGGTGTAATCTCATAATTTGATGACCATTGATACTGAGTTCTCTTAACTCTTACTCCCCAATAGGTTAAGATCTGACCTATTGTTTCACCTTGAGTTCTTGAAGTTTCAAGGCCCCACAAAACTACAGCTGTTGATTTAGGCGGTTCACCATGGTCTCTTGTATAGACTTCTATGGTATTGTTTGCAATTTGTTCGCCACGTTTCATCGCTGTTTGACTTGGTACTTTTCTTGGATCAAATTGATACAAATTATATCCTGTTGGCATCACCTCTGGTGATCGATAAATATCACCTGCAAGTTTAGCCTTGTTGTATTTACCGGATAAACTTTTCATTAAATTCAGTGTTTCATGATTAGTTTGACACGTATCATATAATCGTTTTCCATACTTCAAAGTCTCATTATATCCTTCAAAAGTTTGACCCTTCAAATATATACTAAAAATCTCAGAAGACGATTTACTCAATGTCTTTAAAGTATCATAATCACCATTTTCAAGTAGCTCCTCATAATCCAAACCTTTTGATTTAGCAATCAACTTAGGTAAAGATAGTATTTGACCTTGATCCTGACGAAGAACACCTAAAGTATAATTAAATGCCTCATCCGCGTTATAAGGTATACCAAATGTATGTAAACCATTTGGAATCAATGATTGATCCATACGATACAGTTCATGTTCTAGTTCATCTAATTCTTCAGGCAAATGACGTTCAGATGCTAATGCTTTTATATCTGCCATAATTTCATTTGACCTAGCAGGTGCTTTTAACGCAGTTTCACGATATTCATCAATCATTTCACCAATTGCAATAAAATCACCATATAACTGACCTGGAATAAAGTCTGATGGTTGATAGCCAATTAAATTAGCATGCGAACGTCTCTTGGCAATCATGGCTTCTGATGGATTAGAGGCATAATACAAATACATATGAGGCATATTCCCTACTAAATGATCTGGTATACATGATTTAGACATACCGCATTCTTTACCCATATTAAACTCTAAAGTCCCATGTGTTCCAACATGAATAACTGCGTCAGCTTTATAAACATGTTCTAACCAATGATAAAATGCAAAGTACTGTTCATGAGGCAATAAATCTTTGTCATGATAAATCTTTTCTACATGTTCATGAATGCCTCGACTCGGTTGTAATCCTACAAAAACATGTCCTAAATCAAGGCCCGGTACATACAAATCATTCTCATCCATCATGACATAGCTATTTTCCCACTGTTCATTCACTTCATCATAGTACATATTACTTCTAAAGTACTCACTAAACTCTTGACGAGAATATTTGATCATCTGATCCGAAGTGTGATATCGACACGAATTACCCAGACCACCTTCAGTGAATGCTTGAATCATCTCTTCCGCAGTTTTGGTTTCTACTTGATAACCTTCTTGCTCTAAATCCAACAAGAGTTTTTCAATGCTCTTAAATGTATCCAAAAATGCACCACCAAATACATTGGCTTCACCAGGTGGATAGTCATAGCATATTATTGCAAGACGCTTTTCACTATTTGTTTTAGCTCTTAATGACAATTGGTTTTCAATACGTTTAACACATTTTTCTAGACGATCTTCAATAATTTTAAGATTTTTAATCTCTATATGAAACATCTCATCAAATATCGGTTCATCCATAGCAGCTATTGGCATGGTTTCAATAGCACCATCAAACTCTGACATCATTACTGAAATAGTGAATTCTGAAGTAGAGACACCTTGTTTTGAATCCAGCCATTCACTTTCTTTTCTTCTAGACATAAAGAATGGATGAAAATAAGGTACATCAAGTGTTTCCAATAGACTAATTGCTTTTTCTGCATCGCCCCCCATAGGACCAGCTGATAATCTAAAAGACATAAAATTAACAACTAAATCAATGGAATGGTTTTTTAAAATATTTTCTAACTCGTCAAAATCTTCCGGTGAAGGACTAGAAAAGGCAATGGGTAGAACATTGGCAAACTCATTGATTCTCTCACAAAACTGATCCACACATCCCGCTGTATCATTTGGATACGTATGTCCATAGAAAAAAACTGCTACTGTTTGCCTATCAGAATCCACATGGTAACGCTCAGGATTTGAATAACTCCGAGTTTTAGGATTGCAAATGCCAATTGAAGGAATTGTTATGGGCTTTTCAAACTTTGGTAAGGACTTATAACCACCATAATCCGTTAAAATGAGAAACAACATATTTCTTATATTGCTTTCATCTGCTAAGCTAAAATACTTAGTTATAGCCGACAAATTCATCATATCTTTCATCTTGCCAGGCATAAGTTTGCCCATCTTTTCAGCCATTTGACTCATTTGCTTCATGGCTTTCATATCAGGTTTCTTCTTGCCTTTCATAGCATCGGATTTAAAGTCGCCTAACTTCATAAACGCTCTACCACTTCTACCATAAGGAATGATATTTGCTTCAGATTTTTTTAAGCATTCATCAACTCTTTTTATTATAGGTTCTGGACTGCCCATTAAATCCACTAGAATCATATCACTCTCATTTAAAGAACGTTCCATCTCATCCATTTGTTTAATCGAAATCGTTCTAGCAGCATAATAGAGTCTTAAATCCAGTTTATCTCTAAAGAGTTCTTCATGTTTTCTATATACAGAAACCAATGTATTGATGCTGGAAGTGGATACAGTTACGATTGTAAAAATCAATTTATTTCCTCCTCCTGATAACTTTTCTTGGGTAAAAAATTGGTTTATTAGATAAATCATCCGAACTAATAACTGCAGTTACACTAAATACTTTCTCAAGTGTCTCTGTATTTAAAACATCCCAAGGACTGCCTTCCTTATAGAGTTGTCCATCTTTCACAACAAAGACATGATCAGAATATCTAGCAGCATGATTAATATCATGTAAGACCATTAAAATTGTTAAGTCTTCTTTCTTATTGAGTTCTGAAACCAATTCAAGAATCTCAAGTTGATGAGCAATATCCAAATATGTTGTTGGTTCGTCTAATACCAATAAGTCTGGTTTCTGTGCCAGTGCCATGGCAATCCAAGCACGCTGTCTTTCACCGCCAGATAGTGTTGAAATCTTTCTATTGGCATAAGGTGTCAACCCTGATTTTTCTATACATATATCTATAATCTCTGTATCTTCACGACTTCGCCCCTGATACCATTCTCTATGAGAAAAACGCCCATAACCAATTAATTCTTTTACAGTAATATCATTCATTCCTGAATGAGTTTGCGTTAAGACCGCCATGGTTTTTGCTACTTTTTTTGTACTCATCTTACTGATGGGCTGATTATGTAAATAGACTTCACCTTGAGTAGTTCTAATATTTCTAGTTAAGGCACGAAGTAATGTCGTCTTACCAGAACCATTGGGTCCTATAATGGAATAAATCTTACCTTTATAAATCTCTAAAGTTATATCTGATAATATCTTATTATTTCTGATGGTCACATCAATATTTTCTGCTCTTAACATTCGACATTATCCTTTCTCAATAAATATAAGAAGAATGGAGCACCTAGCACAGCCATAACAACGCCAACAGGAATCTCTATTGGAGAAAAAGCCATTCTAGCAAAAGTATCTGAAATCATCACAATGGCTGCCCCTAAAAAAACTGAACCCGGAAAAAGAAACTTATGATTATTACCTATCAATAGTCTTACTGAATGTGGAATTATCAAACCTACAAATCCCAGCAGACCCACTACAGAAACAGCACTTGCTGCGAGTAAAGCTGCCAATGCAGTTAAACCTAGTCTAGTAACTTCTACATTTAACCCCAATCCTCTAGCTGTGTCATCACCAAGAACTAAAATATTTAACCTTTCAGAGAAAATCATTACACAGATCACACCAATAATGGTATAAGGTAATATCGTGTAAACATCTGGCCAACTTCTTGTTGATAAACTACCATTCATAAAAGTTAAAGCCCCATGTACTCTATCTGAATAAAATACCATTAAAGCTGATATGCCAGCTCCTAAAAAGGCTGAAACCGCTACACCCGCTAGTATTACACGAATCGGTTGTATACCACCTTTCCATGCCAGTAGATAAATCATAATTGCTGCACCCATTGCACCAATAAATGCACCAATCGGAACTAAAAACTGATACTGTGGAAACAAAATCAAAATAATGATTCCAACAAGACCAGCACCACTAGAGATACCGATAATACCTGGATCAGCAAGTGGATTGCCCATCACACCTTGTAAAATAGCACCTGAAAGGGCTAGATTAATGCCTACGAGTGCAGCAGTCAGCATTCTAGGAAGTCTTATATTCATAATAACTTTCGCAGCAGTTGAATCTGCTTTATAAAAAATCGAATCAATAATAGTCTGCAAATCCACATGCATACTTCCCAGCAGAATGCCAACTATAAAAGCAACTAAAGCTAATATGAAAAAAACAACTATCATTGAAACTTTATATTTTGTACTTGCTCTATTCATCATTTGCACCATAAATTTCTGGATAAACACCTTTGGCCATATACTCAATGGCCTTAACATAATTATGACCAGCATTGTATAAGAAATACTCTTGAGGTAAATAAACCACACGGTTATCTTGTACCGCCTCAATTGTCTGCCATACAGGATTCTTAGAGAAATCTTCTTCCATTAAACGCTTAGCCGCTTCATTTGTACTAATCATTGATGTTACAAGAATCATATCTGGATTCTTTTCAGCAATATATTCCACATCTAATGGTGTGGTTTCACTGCCAATAGTATCTGGCATTAAGTCAGATGCAATATTCTCAAGTTCTAAAATACTCGCCACATCACCAGCTATGGAATTATCCAATTTAACAGATAAACTGGCAGAAGTAACATACATAATAGCTATACTTTTACTTTTTTCTGGAAGTTTATCTGTAATCGCCTGCTTTTTTTGTTCTATCTCTGAAATAAGTTTTTCTGCCTCATCTGAATTATCAAGTATTTTTCCAAAAGCTCTAATATGATCGATAACATCATTGTAAGAACGCATATGTAATAGCGCTGTTTCTTTTCCAATTTTCTCTAGACCGCCAGCTAAGCCACTTTGAACACCCATTTGAGCAACGACAAAGGCAGGATCAATTTCAGCAATTTTTTCTACATTAGTATTGTATACAGCACCCGCTGAAGGTAAAGCCATAATTACATCTCTATAAAATTCATCTAAAATAATGGGATCCATATCTGTCGTGCAAACACTTTTGCCGCCTAATCGGTACCATATATTTATAAAAGTCCCTGACATTACAGCATAATTTTCTGGTTTTTCCTCAATAACAAATTCATGATTCATATAGTCTGTTAAAACCAAGGGATAAGTATCTCCTTCTACCAAAATATTACAAACTTCGTCTTCTCTAGTTTCTTTTACCGAAGCATTAACCATACCACCTATTTTCGCTTCTTGTCCACCACAGCAGCCCCATAATAAACAAACCAAAACGATTAATAACAAATACCTTTTTCTCATTGCTCCCTCCTTAAATAACTAAAACCCCAAATTATACACATCTTTGTATCTAACCAAATGCAAGCTCATGTTTATTTGGTGTTATCTCAACAACAGCATCATCCTAATTGTTTAATCACTTCTACCAGTTCTCCTTCTCGTAACTCATCTAAACTCAAATACCTCGCATCTAAACTATCAGCCATGGTTTTTGCCAATCCCAACTTTAGAAATCCTGTTTCAGAATCAACTACAATAAACTCTATTTTTTCCTTGGATGCCATTTTCGAGATACTAACAAGTTCCTCAACAAATGACTTCTCTGATAATTTCACATTACCTCGACCATCAGAAATAATGATTACAATGGGGACAATATTTTGATTTTTTGCTCGTTGACCTTTTATATAAGACACTACATTCTGAATCCCTAAAGTTAATGGCGTACGACCACCTGTTTTTATTTCTTGCAATTTCTTATAAGCCAAATCTATACTTCTCGTAGTATTTAAAACAACTTCTGTTTGATTCCCCCTAAAAGTCATCATACCGACTATATCTCTTTTCTGATAGGCATCTTTCAATAATGAAAATATCGCACCTTTGGCAGCACTCATACGTTTATTGATCCCCATAGATCCACTGGTATCTACTAAAAACATAATCATATTACCAATTCGATCTTCACGAACCTTTTCGCGTATATCTTGATGATGAATTTTGACAAACATCTGTCCTTTATCGCGACTTTTTTGGAATGGTGCTGCCTGTCTCACGGTTGCATCAAAAGCAATATCATTGATTTTATCTTTGGGTAATCGGTATTTAATATAACGTCCTTTCTTAGTAAAACTCTTTGTTTTATGACGTCTACCTGAGCCTTGAATTTTCAAAGATTTTCTAGCCATCTCTCCAAAGATGTCTTTCACAATAAAGCTTTCGTCTATTTCAAATATCTCATCTTCTATTACTTGTGGCGAATAATTATCATCCATCATTTCATGTTCTGTGATATCTCGTTCTGAGATGTCTTGATAAGTTGTTTCATCAATATCTTCAGAAGATTGCTCTTTAAACTCTTGATTCTCATTATCAGCAGGTGTTTGATCCTCATTAGTCTCTTTTTCTTCTGTTATTTCAATTGGTGTTTCTCTCATACGGTGAGGTAATGCAAAAGGCAACACAGCTTCTATATCCATTATCGTTACACAGTTTCTTCCCATATAAGCTGCATGAGCTTTTGCACCAAGTGTCAAAACAATATCACCTCTGTGACCTGCAACAAAAGCTTTAGCACATAATTTAGCAATCAACTGTGTTATCTCTTCGGGAACGATGACCTCTGGATATAAGTTTTTTGCTTTTATAATCTTTTTTCTTAATCCCTTGGTATCATCAGAAAACAACTCAGTAAATGTACTTGGATTCTCTTCATACATCATTCTTCTACGTATGATTTCCACTCTCTCGTCAATAACTTGAGAACCTTTTACTTCTACATAGAAACCAAAACGATCTAATAACTGACTCTTCAAATAGCCTTCTTCTGGATTCATAGATCCAATTAGAAGAAAATCGCTTTCATGTGTATAAGAAATACTCTCTCTTTCCACTATATTGATTTTAGATGCAGCTGCATCTAATAATGTATTGGATAAAGTATTTGATAGTAAATTAACTTCATCTATATATAAAACGTTCTTATGAGCTTGCATTAAAAGACCAGGTTCAAATCTAAATTTTCCCTTCTTCATCGCATGCTCCATATTGATAGAACCAATGATTCGATCTTCAGTAACATTTAAAGGTACCGTAACAACCTCTTTACCTATCAAAGGTGTGATGGACCTTACAATCGTTGATTTAGCAGTACCCTTTTCACCAGATAAGAGCACACCACCAATTTCTGGTTCAATCAAATTTAAGAGAATGGCTTTTTTTACATCTTCTTGACCAACAATTGCTACAAAAGGATACAAAGATTTATCACTCATGTTGCCCCTCATTTACCCATCGCTTTAAAGCATCTTTACTTAAACCACTTTTATCAAATGGATTTCTTCTCATTCTATGTGGCAATACAAGTTCTGCTGCTTCAAAAATATCATCTCTATTAACATCTGTCCTATGATTATAAGCCGCTAAAGTTTTAGCTGTTTTTAGCATGGTTATGTCAGCTCTATGACCATCCACACCTAACTCTATAGAAATCTCTGCTATTAATGACAATAAATCATCTAAAATGCTCACTGTGTTTAGCAAATGTTTTGCCGCTTCTATATCTTTAGATAACTTATGATCACTCGATTGATACGATTCAACAAACACCTCTCGATTCTCCTCAAACGCCATGCGTCTTTTTATCACACTTACTCGATCTTCTATATCTCTTTCACCGATGACTTCAACAGTAAGTCCAAATCGATCGAGTAATTGAGGTCTTAAATCACCCTCTTCAGGATTCATGGTTCCAACCAGTACAAACTTAGCTGGATGATTATAAGAAACCCCTTCTCTTTCAACGATATTTTCACCCATCGCAGCAGAATCCAATAGAATATCAACAATATGATCGTCGAGTAAATTAATTTCATCAACGTACAATACGTTTCTATTGGCAGATGCTAAAATTCCGGGTTCGAATTTTTTCTCACCATGTTTTAAAGCATGTTCAATGTCCAAAGTACCTACCACCCGATCTTCTGTAGCACCAATTGGTAAATCTACAACTTTCATCACTTTTTTCTCTGAAAGTTTTTCACTTATCAACTTACATTCAGGACATAATACTTCTGAAAGTGGTGAGCAATTGTATCGACAACCTGCCACTACCAATTGTTCTGGTAATAGATTTACCAGAGCTCTCACAGCAGTAGATTTCGCAGTACCTTTCTCACCTTTAATCAATACTCCGCCAATGCTGGGATTTATAATGTTTAAAATCAAAGCCTTTTTCATTTTTTCTTGCCCAACAATCGCAGAAAAAGGATAAACTACTCTTTTCATATATCACCTCTACTATTTTCTATCATATACTTATAAGTAAGCGAACTTACAACATTAGTCGATAACCTCTGCTGCTCTATTTAAAAAAATATTTTTAATAGCATCTTCAATACTTCCAATACATCTTTTTTCTTATCTCTGGAAAATCGGTTCCAAAACTTGCAACAACGATTTCTTTTTCACATCATCCTCCAATTTACTCTCAAAAAATCAAAAAAAATCTAAGCCACCGCTTAGATATACATAATAACAGATAAAATCCACCTGTCCTTTTATACCCTCCAAGCACCCGTGGAGTTTCTAGCATCTTAAAATAGGCAGGTCTTCTGACTCAAGAATCATCACACTTTTAACCTTCCCATACAAACAGTGGTTTACAAAAGCATTCCTCTTTTACAGCGGCGGGCCCGTGTAGGATTTTCACCTAACTTCCCTCTTAGAATCTACAAAAGTAGATTAACCTATTTCTTCATATTCAATTCTCATATGTATCATACAATATCGCATAAAGAGAGTCAACACATTAAACTTCTTTACTTTTGTAATTATGAAAAAATTTGGGTTGTCTCAGATAACTGAGATTCTTGCATAATTAAGTCACTCGCTTTGAAAAATCTCAAACCTAAGTAATGGTTGTTATTTTTTTCATTGAATTTTACTATTTGCTTATTTCTAGCATACCTTAGCAAGCTTCTCCTTCCTCTAAGCCTTCCATACTCACAAAGTGAGAAAGTAAATAGTACAATGATACTTCTAAATTCTCAGGCTTCTCTATTCCAAAACAATCAGTAAGACTGTCTTGATTATCGCAGTCGATCACTAGATTTCGTAACCTTACTTCGCTAATATCTTTGCAAGATTTTTAGTAACTGCGCTTTTACCAACTCCTCCCTTTTGTGAAATAACAAATATTACCCTCCACATGTATAGTCCGAGGAAACATCAAAAAAAGAAAACTGACTATAATTTCAGTCAGTTAATTTTACCAATATATTCTACTTATTCTTAACTAGTAGTGAACAACACTCTACATGCGGTATCACATAACTCTTATACAATTTAACAAATGAAAACCGATGTTTTAACCTTATAACAAAACCTCCCTCGTGGGAACTATAAATTTAAATCGTTACTATTTAAGGTACATATTGCTCTTCAATCACTTGTACAACACCATCTTTAATTGTAATCCAAAATGGCACATTTATTGCTTTGTTTGAATAAGTATTTAGGTATTCAACAAATTCCTCTTTGTCTTTTGTGCTATAAAATCTTTCTTCATCACTACTTGCAAAATCATTTCCCCAGTCAATGAATCTATATTCTGTATTTTCGTCTACTTCACAAATAATTTCTTCAACCTCTGGATTATGGATATAGTATCCGTTAGGCATCTCATGAAATATCTCAAGCTCCTCAATTCTGTCAGTATCTTCTAAAGTAATCCATTCCAAAGGATCAAATACAATAGAAGTCATATTAGACTCTTCAAATCCAGATATGAATCCGATATTTTTTCCCAGAAGTTCATTGCTTAACTTTATCATTATTTCCTTTCGCAATCCCTGTACATTTCCTGTTTCTAATTCTTTTAAGATATATGATAATGAATCTTCTCCATACATGATAATCTCTTCGTATTCATCATAATGTGCTTCAATATAATCATATGGATTTGATGATTCTTTTGGTGAAGACATAATTATATCCAAGTTTTTATTTGCCAATGTCTCAATATCCAAAGCAGTTTGAACAGGACCCTCCCATTCTCTAGTATCATCAATAGCTCGCGTAGAACTATTATCAATAATTGTCCATTCCCCAGTATCAATATCTCGGGTTAAATAGAAGTATTGTTCAAGATAACCATCATCCATAAAAGTTTTAGTGTGATCATATTCAACATAATAATTTGCTTTTACGACAACAAAATGTTCCGCTAGATATTTATCTGTCCAACCTCTTTTTTCAGCAAGTTCACTACCAGAATACCTTTCTACAACACGCTCTGTCTCTGGATTATCGACTTCGATTTCTTCTACCTTTACACTTAAAGTGTATTCTTTTTCGATTTGATTTTCAATTGCACTTTTTGCAGTTTCCACCGGGTCCTTTGAGGGCTTTTGAACCCATGTGTCAATTAGTCCCAATTCATTTGAACCATCAGTTCCTTCGACTTGTTTAATATCATTTCCTGTGTAAACTTTATACATTTCAACACTTTTTGACCTATCACTCTTATATATCCCAACATACGGTTCCTCAATATAGTAGTTTCCATTTTCAGAATAAAGGCACAGAGTCCTTCGTTCATCTTCCTGGTTCAATCTAACTATAAGGTAATTACTTTGCATGGGATAATCGTTTGTAGAAAATCTCATGGTTTTTCTTGCGCCTTTAAGTGTTGCCACTACGTTCTCAATACTCTCTTCATTAGATATTATAACCGAGCCAAGACTTGATCCTTCATTGAATTGTTCCATCTCTATTGTTTGAACCATATTCGGGTCAGGCAAAACAATTTTCTCCGGATCAGTTAAAAGCCCTATAGCGAATATAATAATAACAAAAAAAGTGAAACCTATAATCCAAAACATCGGTTTTCTATAATTTAATATATTTTTAATGCGCCCTTTCGTATCGCCTTCTCCAAAAGCAAGCGGTATCATTCCAAGATGTCTTTTCCCTGATGCAATATTTAGCAGGGACTGTGAATAATCTTTTTTAAAACCATAACCTAATTGACTAATAACTGATTCATCACAGGACATTTCCATATCCTTGCCGCTAACATAAAAAGCTAACCATACCAAGGGATTAAACCAATGAATGCATAGGACTAAATAGCTTATAAATCTAATAACATGATCGAATCTCTTGATATGCGTTTGTTCATGAAGCAAGATATATTCCCTCTCAGACTCCGCCAAGGAAGCAGGCAGATAAATTTTCGGGCGAATCAAGCCTAATACAAAGGGTGTATCCACATTATCTGAGTGATAAATATTGTTCTTTTCGCAGGTTGCGATGTCTAATTTTCTTTTCAGTCTAATGAGAGATGCCATCCCATAAATAAAAAGTACAAACATTCCAATAATCCAAAGTAATGATCCAATAAAAATCCAAACCTGTATTGGATTCACACTTGCTATTGCATCAGCTGTAGGAAGGGAACCATTAATCGAATGGTCAATATTGGAAATTCCCGTATTAATCAGTGGTGATGGATTGTACAAAATATCATTAGGAATAAGCTTAGTATTCACAGGAATCAGGCTCAAAATACTTTCAAAAGAAAATGGCACAATAAGTCTTAGAAGAGCCACTGCCCACAATAGATATGAGTACTTTTTCGGCGTTTTTTTAAGAGGCATTCTTGCTGCTAATATGAATAAAATCACTATACCACCAATATAGCTCATGTTTAGAATTTGCAAAAATAATTTTTCCAACACGTCTACTCCTCCCTATACTCATCAATTAATTGTTGTATTTCTTGAATTTCCTGTTCATTTAATTTCTTGCGGCGAATAAAAGCTGTTAGAAATGTTGGAAGTGAACCTTCAAAGGATTCTTCCAAAAATTCTTCACCTTTTTCCGCTAAAAAATCTTCTTTTTCCATTAAAATGATAACCGTTCCGTTGTCATTCTTAAAGATTTCTCGCTCACATAGGCGTTTCAGCATTGTATATGTTGTTGTTCTTTTCCAGTCAAATTCTTCTGCACATAATTTGATAAGTTCACGGGTTTTTATTGGTGCATGCTCCCATATTAAATCAGCAAATCTCTGTTCCATTTCACCAAGTTTATATTTTTTCATAAGAAAACCTCCTTAGTCTAATATCTGTAGACGGTTTTAGTCTATCGTTATTAGACACAGTTGTCAATAAAAAAATTTCAGACTTGTAAGCCTGCAACTCATTAAGCAAATAATATTTTGATAAATTATTCAACTGTATACGCAAAACTCAACCTCATTACTCAATGATAAAAATGTCCTTTTCTGTTTCCCAAGACTTATAGCACATGAAACCACCTCATTGATAATATCCTGAAGCCCTTGATTTTGCTGGCTACTTTCGTTCAAGCAGAGCAACTGTCTCCACATGTATAGTCCGAGGAAACATACAAAAAATAAAACTGACTATAGTTAAGTCAGTTAATTTTACCAATACACCTCGCTATTTTCTTACTAGTAGTGAGCAACACTC
>LGOV01002594.1_pt7 | contig 15062 bp, 17 predicted proteins | sample 469881 | NCBI WGS metagenome assembly LGOV01 (sample SAMN03857199, study PRJNA290197) | marine sediment metagenome | biome: marine cold seep biome; feature: cold seep; material: marine sediment; isolation source: sample #5579, elevator 3A push core 41 containing 12 cm of sediment... ...
GATATTGCCAATTCTATCAATAATAATCGATTCATTATAAACATAAAGAGGAGTTTTAAATTCTCGAGCTAACTCTAATGTATTTTGTCCACCAAAATAGAGCGTGTTTTTTCTAATATCTATTGTTCTCATTATCTAACTCCTTTAATTATTCATTAAGTAAAGATAACACATTATGAACATGTAATTTAACACCAATAGCTAAACATTTTTCATTAATATCAAAAATATCAGTATGCGTAGACGCATGTTTTCCTAGTTTTTCGCTTCCACATCCTAGATGAAAAAATGCACCTTGTGCTTTTTCTTGATAGAAGCCAAAATCTTCGCCTCCCATTGATGGGAATTCTTTATATCTTATTTTGTCTTTTCCTATTACTTTTGTTGCGGTTTCAATGATTTTATCCGTTAAAAAATTATCGTTTATAAGAGCTGGATATCCTTCTCCGAATTCGATTTCAACCGTAGCATTATGGGATGCAGCAATAGCTGTTGAAACTTCTATAATCCTTTTTTTCACATAATTTCTAATTTCATTATCTGTTGTTCTCAACGTACCTTTTAGTTCAACAAAATCACTTATTACATTGGATTTTACTCCACCTTTTATAGTCCCAAATGTTAAAACAACCTGGTTTAATGGTGAAATATTACGACTGATAATTGATTGTAATGAAGATATAATATCAGCACTTACAACTATTGCATCTATTCCTGTATGAGGATAAGCTGCATGAGAAGCTCTTCCATGTATTTTCAACCGTACTCCACCGGTTGAAGCATTCAATTTTCCATGTTTTATTTCGATATATCCCGTTTCAAGATATGGCATTACATGAAGTCCTAATATATAGTCTACTTGTGGATTATCCATATGGCCTTCATTAACAATTCTTTTTGCACCAGCGCTAACTTCTTCATCTGGTTGAAAGAATAATTTAATATATCCTTTTAATGATGATTCTATTTTCTTTAATACTATTGCTGCTCCTAGCAACATTGCTGTATGAGCATCATGCCCACAAGCATGCATTACACCTTCAATTTTCGATTTGTATATAACATCATTTTTCTCTGTGATTGGTAAAGCATCAATATCAGCACGAATAGCTATACATTTTCCCAGTGAAGAATTTCCAATAACAGCAACTATTCCTGTTTTTGCTGCTTTTGTATATTTAATATCGTAATTGTCTAAAATTTCCATTATCTTTTTCTGCGTTTTAAATTCCTTTTTGCTCAGTTCTGGATACATATGAAAATGTCTTCGATATGATATTATATCTTTTTCAATTTCTTGGACTAACAACTCAATATTCATTTTTTTCACCTACTAGACTATCTACTATATTATATATTCCTTGTGATTTCATATACACTCTTGGTACTCTACTAGAAATCATTGATATAAGTTCGTTTTTATTAGTATTTAATTTCTCACTTAATTCTTTTAATGAAATTCCTTTTCCACCAAAAACAATTGCCTCTACACCTTTATTGATATTTTTATTTGTGACATCTACAGTTAATTGATCCATTGTAGGTAATCCGATAATATTACACTTGTTATTATCAATTACAACATATCCTTTATCACAAATATTTCGTGGCACCCCATCTGCATAACCAATTGCTAAAGTAGCTATTTTTTCAACATAAGGATATTTAGTGTTGGAGTATCCAAATATTCCATCTTTAATTTTGATAATATTAGTTACTTTTGTTATTAGGGTCTGAATGGGTTGAACATCAATTTTACCAGTTTCTTTTCTAGAGATAAGCCCAAACATTAAAGCACCTATTCGGTAAAGGTTTTGTTGATAGTTTGGATGCCTAGTTAAGGCAATACTATCAGAAATACTTTCGTATTTATAATTGACACCATTATCTCTTAACTCTCTAGAAAAAGATTTAAATGCTTGATACTGGGCATAATCCTGTTTATCGTCTACTAATCTTAGATGAGTATAAATCCCTTCAATAATTATATTCTCTAAAGAATTAATCTTAATGATTTCTTCTAAAAACTCGCTTGATGGCGTTTTTCCTAAACGATGGAATCCAGTATCAATATTAATAAATATTTTTGTCTTCTTAACGTTATTTATTAATCTTGCTTGATGTAATTCAGTAATTGATACTATAAAATCATTTTCTACAGCGACTTTTAATAACTCATCGCTTAGATATCCAAATATAAGAATTTGTTTATTTGTTCTACCTTTAATTTTCAATGCTTCATTTAAGGTTGCTACTGCGATTATAGTTATATTTTTATATTGATTTAATTCTTCCGCTATTACTGATATTCCATGTCCATAAGCGTTGGCTTTTAAAACAAATAAAAAGTCTGTAGAACAGAATTTTAATATCTGCTCTACATTATTATGAAATTTATCTAAATCTATTTTTAAATATGTATTTCTGTATAACATATAATCACTTCCTAATTTTTAAATTAGTTATGTATTACATTAATCACTTGTTTCTGATTGCGTATACTGTGTAAATAGTTCTATAAATTTCTGCATGTTTTCAGAGTAAACAGTATAAAGAATTACTTCTGAATATTCTGAATTTTTATAGTCAATTTGATCTCCAATTGCTTTTATCATAATATTATGAGCTCCTGGAGTTAAATCTAATGGAAACTGATTGTTTGTAGATTCGTAATCAACTCCATCAATATTAATCATGTATGAGGCTGAATTTAGTACTTGATCAAAGTTTAAATTACCATTTTCATCTATGAAAACATTACTTGGAGTATTTAATACCTCACGTAAATCAGGGAATATTGCATCTTCAACAATTGGATTATGTTCTCCTCTAACAAAGAATAAACCATTTGCTATAGGTCGTGGTGCTCCGTCAGATGGCGTATTTAAATAGATGTATTCATCTGATTCATTTATCAATGACATTGTAGTACTACCGCCACCGTCTAAATTATAAGCTTGAACAGCATCAAAATATAGCATGATTTCTGCAAGTTCATAAGCCGTTACACCTAAATATCCATTAACGTAATCTCTACCATCAACAGTAACAAAAAATACCGTACCATCTTCTTTGATTCCAATCGCAGTACGGGGATGGCGATAAGCTGGCCCTGCTCCTTCAGTATATGTTTCAGTCGCAACTCCATCTTTCACTAATTCTTCCCATGCACCTATTGCAAATCTAACGCCTTCAAAGTCGCCACCAATATGTTGTTGAACTACTACATAATCAGTCTCAGTAATTAATTCATTATTATTAAAATCACTACCGACAATTACCATCCCTTGTAAAGGAGGCATAACTTCATCATTCGTTTGATAATCTAACTCTCCTTTTCCAAAAAAGATTGTCCCCCAATCATCAATTTTTATATTAGAAGCATTAATTACAACTTTAGTTAAATCACCTGTAATTAAATCTTGTTTATTTTCAAAAAAGACTGTTATATTTTCTTCTGAAGAAGGAAGCATATTTATTCCTTCAACTGGAATATTTTGTTTTAAGGCTCCTTCACTATTAAAAACAAGAAGCTCATATCCNNTCAGGTCTTCCAAAAACAGTTTCACCGTTATCTTTAAATCCAATTACTGTTCTCTCATATCCTAGGCCCGGTGATAATACTTCAAAGTTACGAACATATGCTTCAACAGGATAACCTGTTGCACTATAAAAATCACCATTAACACCACCAATGACTTCATAATTCGGGTAACGTTCATTAACATTATTAATAATCGTATTTAAATCTCCTCGACCCCATCCAAAATCCATATAGTTATCTCCAACAACAATATTTAGATCACTATATTTACTAGGATTAGCTCCTAAATAATTAATTACTTGATTTGTTTCTGTTCCATTGTAATTAATTTCAGCAACCATTCTTGTATGTCTAACACCATCAACATATTCAGTTGTTTTCTCACTGTATTCAACTCTAAATAAGCCAGAAACATTGGTAAAGTTCGGAGATAGTATTACTACTAAAAATAAAAGAAAACTCATTATTTTTTTCATCATAATAATTACTCCTCCCCTGGTATTTCAATAACTATTTGATCAATCAACGATATTGTCATTGTTAGTGTATAAATCTCATCATTAATCCTAAGTTCTAATATCATATCTGATATATTTGTTTGTGATGCAGACATTGAAAATGTTTCCAAAGTACTACTTGGAAACATTTCAGAGAAAAAAATTTCTACGTTCGAATAGTTTTCTTGATTTAATACATATCTACCACTTATAACAGTAAACCATGTATATTCAAAATTCTTAAAAAATAAATATGTTTCGTCACTAAAACAAGTTAGTGAGCTGCTTACAATAATTTCGTTCATTACAGTAGTATGCTCACAAACTCCTGAATTGTCTCTATAGTAATCTATTTGATTCAATGTTTGAATTGATGAAGTATTATCATCAAACGTCATTACTATATCAAAGTCTTTTTCATCTTCTGTTATTGTGACTTGAAGTTTATAATTTGTTATTTGTTTAGTATAATCTAATACTGCTCTTAGTTGAATTTGTTGTCCTGTTAAATCAATGCATTCCCCATCTACTTCAATTTGGATATCAGTACAAGTGATATCATCAATAATCGGGTCATCAATTGGGTCATCAATTATTTCATTAGAGCATGCAGTTAAAGACAACGTAAAAAGCAATAATGTTAGAAAAATTAGTTTTTTCATAATTACTCCCTTCATTGTATATCTTTTAAATTACAAATCAGTTTATTGGTGTTGCATCTTCTTTAAGAACATAAAAAACATCAGTAATCGTCATAATTTCATCAATTGCCATTTTGTTATCATCGTCAAGTCCTAGAGGTAATTGTAAAATATAAAATTCGTCTGTTTCTCTCATTACGACAAATGGAACTACTAAACCATAGTAGTTATATAAGCTTGAATCATAAATTACTAGTCCCTCAGAATTCGGTCCATAATATCCAATTGTATCAGGATCTAGTAAGACTATTTTATAGTGATTATAATCTTTAAAACCTAATGCCTTATCAAGATTATAATAGTGCTGTGCTATTTTTTCTCCCCAGTATGCATCACTTGCATATTTATAATTAATACCTTGATATTTATTACCAATATTCGTTCCGAAAGATACGTTATATGTAGGGTTAAAATATCTAGTTTGTAAAAAGTACTGAACATGGTATTCAACACAATCTTCAACACTGTCAAATGATGTAGCTGAATCGTAAGGACTACTATCCACAGCATTTATCCCAAAGAGATTATTTTTATTTACTGCTATTAATGAATTTCCCCATCCACTTTCATGAATAGCAAAAGCTAATTCAAGTGCGGCGTTGATAAAAACATCCTCTTGAGCATTAATAAAATCTTGTCCGCTATCTCTTAAAACACTATAACTAGAAACTTTTTGATTCAAATAAGAGTCTAGTTCTTCTGCAGTATAATTTGTTTTTGAACGAAATGACAAGTACTGATAGTAATTATAATAAGGATTATCACTATTAACTGCATTTTCTCTAGTTTTATTATTAATATCATCAGTCATTGTAATAATATCCGTATAAAAATAATGATTATCATAACTATAATATTTTGTATCTGCAACTAAATATGAAGGTGCTTGATCAATCGGACCGATTTGCCAGTATGATTGATCTTTAATTCCTGCTGATATATGATGGATTAGTTCATTATTAGTATTTGTGTAATATGAATACCCATTTTTTGTTTGAACATGTGGGATTAGTTCTACCTCGTTTGTTAACAATTCGAATTCAACCCCTGCAACTACTCCTCTTGTAAAAATATTGTCAACATCAAGATATAGCCCATCAACGTTATAATTTCCATTTAAATATGTCAAAGTAGTCATTCCAAGATGAGCTAGTAGCGTCGTTTCGGAAATGCTTTTAGTTTTAAAATTAATTGCTCCGTATTTTATAACCATTACTTTATTACCATATAAAACAACAATATTAGGATTAGTACTTTCTTCTAATTTTGCATCGGCTTCTCGTAAAATATCATAAGATGCAATTGCTGTAAATGATCCATCGCTAAATGCTTCAGCTAAGACAAATGGACAATCGGCAATCCCTCTTACTTCACAGGATTCAATGATTACCGGTTCTTCAACGATACATTCTGGATGGTTAGGTGTAACCTCGCAGTCTACTTCTTCAGGTATACACTCTTCGTGATTAGGTGTAATATCACAGTCTACTTCTTCAGGTATACACTCTTCATGATTTGGCGTGACATTACAATCTACTTCTTCAGGTATACAATCTATATGATTTGGTGTAACATTGCAGTCTACTTCTTCAGGTATACAATCTTCATGGTCTGGTGTAACACTGCAATCGACTTCTTCAGGAACACAGTCTACATGATTTGGTGTAACACTACAATCCACTTCATCAGGAACAGTTGTTGTTGTACAACTGCTTAATAATACTACTAAAATTAATATTAAAAATTTCATATTTTTCATTTTTATCACCATCTTAATAATACCTTATTCAGTATGAAATTAATTATCACATAGTGAATGATAACTAATTTCTATTATCAACATTCTAATCGATTCATAATTATTTCCGCTACACGGATTCCATCTATAGCTGCCGAAACTATTCCACCAGCATATCCAGCACCTTCACCTGTAGGGTATAGATTTGGATAGTTAATACTTTCTAAATTATCCAAATTCCTTGTAATCCTAACTGGAGAAGATGATCTCGATTCCACACCTGTTAAGATTGCATCTCTTTGATTAAATCCTTTTAGTTTATTCCCCATTTTAGGAAGTGATTCTATGAATGCATCATTAATTTTTTTTGAGAATAATGAGCGTAGATTAGCAAATTTATATCCAATTGAATAACTAGGTATTACTGAACCTAGTTTATCTGTTACTTTGTTTTTAATAAAATCATCAACGGTTTGAATAGGAGCTTTATAATTGCTTCCACCTAAAACGTATGCTTTTCTTTCTAGATTACGTTGAAATTCTATTCCAGCTAGAGGGTGATCACTTTTAAAGTCGTTTTTATCAACTGTAACAAGTAGTGCACTATTCGCATTAACATTGTCTCTTTTATACTCACTCATCCCGTTAACAACTAACATTCCCTCTTCTGAGGATGATGGTACTACGTATCCACCTGGACACATACAAAAAGTATATACACCTTTTTTATTTGTTGTTTGGTGTGTCAGTTTATACTCTGCGGCACCTAACATTTCATTATTATAGTTGGGTCCAAACTGAGCTTTATTTATCGTTAACTGTTGGTGTTCAATTCTCAGTCCAACCGCAAAAGGTTTAAGTTGGATATCAACTTTATTACTATACAACATTTCTATTGTATCTCTTGAACTATGTCCTATTGCTAATATTACATAATCAAAATATTTTATGCTGTTATTAACTGTAAGTTTAAGTCCTTTATCACTTTGCTCTATATTAGATACTTTTGAGTTAAACTTGATAATTGATCCGTAGTTGATTATTTTTTTTCTAACACCTTTAACAACATCAATTAACTTATCTGTTCCTATATGAGGATTATGCACATATAAAATCTCTTCTGGTGCTCCTGCTTTCACTAATTCTTCAAAGAGCCATTTACCACGAATATCTTTTTTCCGATTAGTTAATTTCCCATCAGAATAAGTACCAGCTCCACCTTCACCAAACTGGATGTTTGATTCTGTATTTAAAATACCAGTTTCCTCAAATCTTTTTATTGATTCAATTCTCTTATCAACTTCTTCACCACGTTCAAACACTGTTACATTTATACCGTGTGAAGCTAATTTTAAAGCCGAAAACATTCCTGCAGGGCCAAACCCAATAATTGCGATTTTTTTGCCTTTTTGGAACTTAGTATTCGAAAAATCTTTAACTGCTTTTTTTTCAGTATATAGTTCAACATTCTTAATTTTTTTATTTAGAATTATGTTTTCATCTTTAACTTTTACTTTTAAATTATATACAAATAATATATCATCTTTTTTTCTAGCATCAATCGATCTTCTAAGAATAGAGAAACCAATAATTTCATTAAACTTTATTCGCAATTTTTTGGCAATGATTTTATTTAAGTCATTGTCTTTAATGTTGATACTTACTTTTAATTGAGTTATTGATAACATCTAAAATCATCTCCTTATACTTCTATCTATTCTATCATTCTTATTATGCTTTATTGAGGGTAAAAAGTCCAGAATGATAAGTGTTTAAAAAAATAACAACTAAGATACCATATATCTCAGTTGTTATTTCCTAATATAGTTTGCAGGTCTATACTTAAACTATTCTATCATATCAATCTCATAATAAGTTTTATTAAAAAATCCTTTAACTCCTGTTACTGGTGTCTCAATAAAGGTTACTCTAAAAACTTCATGAGTACTCCCAATTGTGATAGTAACGTTGACGATTTCTCCATTTTTAGCAGCTGATTCGATAATTATCGTTTCATTTTTCAATAAATCTTGAAAAGTTTCACAATATGCTATTGTTTCAGCGTTAAAATGTGTCTCACATAAATCATCTTCACCAATATTAACAAAGTAGCTTTCTGCCAAAACAGTCTGACTGTTATTTGTAGTTGGCATAACTATAAAGATAAATATTAAGTATCCAATTACTCCTAAGATAATTATTATTAATAGAAACCGAAGGAATTTTTTCATGATTCTTCTCCCGAATGTTTCTTAGCTTTCTTTTTAAAAGGTCTTGCTAATATACTAGCTACACCCTTTGGAAAGATTGCTAACCCCTCAGTAATTATTTGTGGCATCATTTTTAGAGAGTCTTTATATGCCATTCTTCTAATTTCTTTTTTATTAAGTAGTTTATTATCATTGTACAAGTATTTTTGAGTTACAACCCCAACTCGGCAAGTAAGCATACTGTTTGCTATTCCTCCAATAATACTACTTGAAATCGTTTTTAAGAATGGAATATCCGTCATTGTTTCACTAATCTTTGTTGGCATATATTCCGAGATATCTACATCTTCAATTCCTTCAGCAATCAAGCTTGTTATCATAACATTTATACTTAATTTCGCTAAATAAGGGTAGCTTGGTCTAAACCCTGAAAGCTCCACAATTTCCTTAATCATCTTTAAATTAATTGTTAAAACACTTAGCATATCTAAATTTCCATTTTGAGACAGAGCAGTTGTAATTAATACACTTTTTGAATTACTAACAATTGCTTTATTAATATTTTTCTTAATCGTTGTATTAAAAACTGTTTGAAGAGAATCTCTTAAATCTTGTTGATTAGAAATAGTTCTCTTTAATAAATCTTTATCTTCTTCTTCAATAGAATCACTTTTTATTAAAACACGTGCAGCATCTTTATATACTTTATGTTTTTTAACCTCATCACTTAGCATCGCGTCTACTGTAAATGTTGGCGCTAAAACAATTACTCGTATCGGATTAATTATTAAAAAGTATAGTAAAACAACACTTAGAAGATAAAATGAATATTCCAAATACTCATGAATATTTCTTAATTTTTCTCCAACTTCCAATACATTACTTAAAAGAATGAAAAATATCATAATTAAACTTCCAATTCCAATTAAGATCCAAAATCTCTTTTTACCCATATTACCACCTCGTCATACCTATTTTATCACATAATTGTGGATATCATAAGAATTCTGAAAAAAAGAAAAAGCACAAAAATGTGCTTTTCAACTATTTTAAATTCTCAGGATTAAGTCCATCAAGTTCTGGAATAATAAAACGACCATCTTTTCTGATTAAAACATCATCAAAATATATTTCTCCGCCACCATATTCAGGAGTTTGGATCAATACTAAATCCCAGTGAACTGCTGATTTATTGCCGTTATTACATTCGTCATAACACATTCCAGGTGTAAAATGAATACTTCCTGCAATTTTTTCATCGAATAAAATATTACCCATTGGTTTTGTAATTAACGGATTAACCCCAATTGCAAATTCACCAACGTATCTGCTTCCTTCATCAGTATCAAATATTTTATTTAATTTTTCATCGTCACCATCACACGTAGCTTCAATAATTTTACCATCTTTAAAAGTTAATTTTACATTATTATATACATCTCCACGTTGTGGTGAAGGTGTATTGTATTGAATAGTACCATTAACACTGTCTTTGACAGGAGCACTAAATATTTCCCCATCAGGAATATTGAATTCCCCAGCACAAGGAATTGCTGGTAAGTTTTTAATACTAAATGATAAATCAGTACCAGGACTAACTAATCGTACTTTATCAGTTTTTTCCATTAAATCTTTTAAGGGCATAAAAGCATCATTCATACGTGAATAATCAACACTTGATACATCAATTACATAATCAAAAAATGCTTCATTTGTCATTTTAGCTTTTTGAGCTTGAGAAGGTGTTGGATAATTTAATAAAACCCATCTTTTATTTAACATAATATTAGAAACGGGTCTCATTGCTTTTGAATAAGTCATTAAAACATCTTGAGGTACATCAATACTCGCATAATCGTTTGTGCTTGCTCCAATACGGATACTACAATCAGATTTCGTTACTAAATTAGTATACTCTTCAATAGTGTAATCTAACCTTTTTTTATCCATTCCTAACATATTAAGTCTAGATATATCAGAATCACTTATGCTAACTTTAGGAATTGCTCCAATACGATTAATCTCTTTCATTAATTCTAACAATAAAGGCTTTGTCTCATACGGCCCTTGAATTGATACTATTTCATCTTTTTTTGCTTCTATACTATAATTTATTAATGTTTTTGCTAATGATTCTAATCTTGGGTCTCTCACTTTTTGTCTCCTTTTACATTTTCAACTAAACTATCAAAAAATTGTTTTTCATATAGTTCTTCATCAATTTCTTTTTCTACTATTTTATCAGTTCCTTCAGGAATACTTTTAAATGTTACATACATGTTATATCCAATATAAATAACCGCTAAAATATAATTAATATTGAACACTTTAACAATATTAGTTGCCAATACTGGCATATTGATAAATATTATTTTATCCTCAATAAGACCATTAATTTGATTAGGAACTAAAACAATAAACAAGATTTGCCCTAATATCATTATAAATGTTAAAAATGTATTCATGATTAATACTTCTCTTAAATCTTTATTCTCTATTTCTTTTAAATCTCCTAAATTTATTATTAACACAATATTCATAACAAACAATATAAAAAATACAATCATAGGAGAATTAAAAATATTAAATGTCCCACTATAGTTTTCAAAAGTTATATTGAAAATTCCTTTTGTGATTGTCCCATAAAATTCAATCGGGAAATTTAGAGTATAAATAAACATCGTAATTAATAATAAGAACCCTACTAAAATACTTATTTTGGTATATAGTCTTAAGAATCGTTCTTTATTCATCTTGAATCTCCTCCATATATTTTTTATAATACTCTCTAATAACATCATGATTAAATGGACTTATTCTGTTATCAATCATCTCTTTTAAATCATTCAATTCCTTTTCTAGTATTCTAGAAAGTTTTGGTGAGTATGCCATTTTTGTTTTATGTTTATTATATTCATTTCGATCTAATACATTATAACTAAAATCATCTATAACTTTTATATCCAAATCATAATCAATATACTTAAGTGCTTCTTCATCATAAACATATGGTGACGCTATATTACAATAAAAATGAATTCCATCTCTTTTTATTATTCCGATAATATTAAACCATTTTTCCGTATAGAACCAAGTAACTGATGGTTCTCTTGTATGCCAAAAACGACCATTTGATTCAATAACTTTCGTTCGTCTATTAGCTACAACTACATAATCATCTTTAACTTCTAAAACAGTAGCTTTTTCCCAAATACGATGTAAAGATTCATCGTGTTTATAACTTTGAATTTGGATTTCACTATTCAATAATGGAATCATATTTATTCTCCTTTTAATTACTTAATTAACCAGTCTTTACCTTTTAGGCTCTCAGGTTCACAACTATATAAATCATTATAACCTTGTTGTCTTAAAACCTCATAAGCAAGGATAGCAACAGTATTACTTAAATTCAAACTTCTTACTTTATCTGTCATTGGCAAACGCAAACAAGTATCCAAGTGATTCCTTAAAATTCCTTTTGGAATACCACTTGATTCACTTCCAAAAATTAAATAAATATCACCTTTTATTGCGTAATCCATCTTATCAGGAGTTGTTTGCCCATATCTTGTTAAAAAATAAAAATTCCCTGTATTTTCCTTCAAGAAATGTTCCCAATCTTTATATACTTTATAGTTAACGTGTTTTAAATAATTAGCTGCGCTTCTTCTAACATGCTTAATATCTAAACTAAATCCTAGAGGTTCAATTAAATGAAGCATCATATCAGTTGCAGCACACGTTCTCATAATGTTCCCTGTATTTTGAGGAATTTCTGGATTATATAATACGACATGATTCATACAATCACTCTCTTTCTAGTATTTTAAGTACTAACTCAGCTGTTTTATTATACCATAAAACACCACTAAATTTAACCATACTTTTTCTTATTTCATTACTGTATTCTTTTAAGTTTTGATTTGCGATTAAACATAGCGCATTTCTCTTAATTATTGTAGAACCTTTCCAACTAGAAGCATTTTTTTTATAAACACTTAAATACTCCTTATTACTCATTTTTAAAAGATTTTTAATATCAATATTTTCAATACCACTAGGTTCAAATTCTTGATACTTATGAATATCAATTCCAATATTCTTAGGACATACTTTTTGACAGATATCACACCCGTAGATCATCGTCTTAAAATATGAAATCTCTGTTTCATCAAAAGCTTTCTTCATCTGTGACAAACTAGAGATACACTTATTTTCATCAAAACCATTATCTAATGCACCACTAGGACAAGCTTCAACACATATATTACAGTCGTGACAATCATCAAGAACTATTTTAGGGGTATCCATATCTATATCGACTAAAATAGTAGCCAAGTACATATAACTACCGTATTCAGGATTGATTAAAAACTGATTTTTACCTAAAAATCCCAAATTACTCAAATATCCCGCAAATCTTTCATCAACTTTTGAAACATCAACACTTCCAAAAGATTTAATCCCTAGATTATTAAAATCCTCATTAATTTTATTAAGTATTCCTCTAAATACTACGTGGTAATCAACACCATAACTATACCTAGATAAAATCCCATATCCTTTCCCATTCCACTTTACCTCGTTACTTGGATACGGTAACGCAAGAGTAATAATTGTTTTATAGTTATCTAAAAAAGTATAATCATCAAAATGATCATCTAATTCTAATTCATTTCGTTTTTGTTTATATTCATCAACTGAAACAAAACCAAAAACATCAATATACTTGTTTAAAACTGTAATTATTGAGTCAACCATCCGTATCACCTATATATAATATAATATGTATTATATTTAAAGTCAAAAGAACTATTACTTGTGCTTTTATTATACTTATAATTAAGATTGTTGTAATATCATACATAATGAACTATAAGTGTGCTAATTTGCTACAATATAGATGGTGATGTTATGAAAAATATTGGTTTACAGTTAAAAAAGATAAGAGACGAAAAAGGATTTCCTCAAAAAGTAGTTGCACAGCATCTAGGATTACATCGTACAAACTACTCTAAAATCGAGAATAATCTGCAAAAACTCACTCCTGAGCAAATCGTTTTATTTTGTGAATTTTGTGATGTAAGTGCTGATTTTTTGTTAGGAGTAAGAGTCAATAACAAAGTGGTATATTCAAAACAAGATATTGAAGAAATCAATGAAAAAATGGAATACATAAAAACCCTACTAAATGACTAAAACCTGCCAATTGGCAGGTTTTATTTTTTAAAAATTAACGTCACAGCATATCCTAGAATAAACACAATCCAAGCAACATGAAATAATTGCCAAATAAGTCCGGCCCCTAAAAAGATTACAACACAAATACTATATACAATATTATCAATTCTGATTTCATCTTTACTTTTAAGTGTTCTTCGACTACCTCTATCCATTTCTAATCCAGCAAAAACTAATAATGAAACACCTAATACTACAGTTATTAATGAAGCAATAATATTTCCTGACGATAAATCATCACTAGTCCTTATTAAATAAGGGATTGGCGATATCATGAGCAACGCGACTCCGATAGTCATTATTATATTTATAAGTCTTCTACTGAGCCTTGATTTTTTTTTCCTTTCAATTAATTTTCCATTTAATATTTCGTCTACTGTAATTCCATAAATCTTAGCTAAAGCAAGCAATGTATATGCATCAGGTAAATTTTCTCCACGTTCCCATTTACTTACAGCCTGAAATGAAATATCAAGCTTATCAGCTAGATCACTCTGTGTAAAACCTTTCTCTTTACGTAAATTAATTAATAGGTTGGGAATATTGTTTTCTTTCATTTTAATCACCTCATTCAAATTATAAATAATTTCTTGATAGAATGTAATAACTTAATAGTTTAATCCACTAAACCTACGGTTGAATAGCGTTATTTATCATTCATATTAAGCCGTTAAGTATATTCAACTTAAAATTGAGCACTCCTAATTATACAATAAAAAAAGCAAATAGAGAATATCTATTTGCTTCTTATTTCTTGTAGGATATTTGAATTAAATTTTTCATTTCTAAACATAATAATTTCTTCTTTATATGGTGGATATGTTCTATCTTTTGACTCTTGTGTTTCTGAAACGTATGGTGTTTCTAATATTTTAGGTATATCCTTAAAATCAGGATGATTAACAATATAATTTAAAGATTCAAATCCTATAAACCCAAACCCTATATTTTCATGTCGATCTTTTTTTGCTCCTTGAACATTTTTGGAATCATTAATATGAAAGACACTAATTCGTTCTTTTCCAATAATCGAGTCAAACTCTGATATAACAGCATCAAAATCTTCTTTTGTTTTATATCCGGCATCATGGGTATGACAAGTATCAAAACAAACACTAAGTCGTTCAT
>LGOV01074918.1_pt2 | contig 14996 bp, 16 predicted proteins | sample 469881 | NCBI WGS metagenome assembly LGOV01 (sample SAMN03857199, study PRJNA290197) | marine sediment metagenome | biome: marine cold seep biome; feature: cold seep; material: marine sediment; isolation source: sample #5579, elevator 3A push core 41 containing 12 cm of sediment... ...
ACATTAATACCTCTTTTTTAGTTAAAAATCTATTTTTGAATTTTGATGCTCAAGCATGCTAAGATATTGAGGAGATGAAAAATCTATATTCTTATCTTTGAATATTGTTTTAAACTTCTTATTTCTAGATTTCCTTTCCATTGATTCTATAAACCTTCTTACGTCTTTTTCGTTTTTTAGGAGCAAGCCTGGAATTTTAGCAGGCTTATTATTTTCGCGAGCTACCATAGTAAAATACGAAGAGTTGCAATGCTTTACTTCTCCACTTTGGATATTCTGAGAGTCAACACGTATACCGACTACCATTGAAGAATTTCCTGTATAATTAATTTTAGCTTTCAGAATTAGTAAATCACCTACTTCAACAGGTGATAAAAAATCTACTTTATCAACAGAAGCAGTTATACAGTATTTTTTAGAAAATCGCGAAGCACAAGCAAATGCTATTTTATCCATTAATGATAGAATAAATCCTCCGTGTATTTTTCCAGCAAAGTTTGAGTGTGAAGGTACCATTAACTCAGACAATTCTAATTCTGTATCTTTTATTGGAATAAAATTATTGTACATGCTATTTTTCCTTTTTTAATTACTATGTAAAAATATGAATTTATAAAGTATGTAAAAAGTTATTTGCTTCTTCAAGTTTATTTATTGATCCAATATCAAACCAATACGTGTTATTAGCCTTCCATCTTTTTATTTTTTGAGTTTTTGCAATCTCTAAATAATGAGGTGTTAATGAAAATTTTCCGCTTTTTGGTAAATGTTTATATATATCTGTTTTTACAACATGTATGGCAGCAAATGGTTGTCCTGTATAATCATTGTTTTCAATACTCCATTTATATTCTCTAGTATCTAGGTTCCTCCACCCGCACAGTTCATTGTTTTTTGTCCATAAAAATTCTCTAAGTGATTTTCTAGGGAATGAGGCAAAAGTTGCAATAGCATCATTGTTTTTATGTGCATCCCATAAATCAGAGATATTAATATCTGTAAGAATATCTCCATTGTAAACTAATATATCGCCATCATCAAAATACTTTTTTGCAAAAACTAAACCTCCACCAGTTTCTAGTACATCTTTTTCGTAGGATAATATTATTTCAGTATCAAATTGTTTTTCTTCAATAAAATTTTCAATTTGATCGGCAAAATAATGTGTATTGATCACTATTTTACTGAAAGAGTTATCTATTAATTTATTAATTATTCTTTCAAGCATAGCAATGCCATCTACTTTTACCAATACTTTAGGTATATTGTTGGTAATAGGTTTTAGTCTGGTACCTAAACCTGCAGCAAAAATTATTGCCTGTTTTTTTGAATCCATAGTTTTAATGGAAGATAATTTGTTTCTTGTTGAAGTTTCCAATGTGTTTATCACTTCGCTACTTATTTTACTATCTATAATCTTGTATTAAGATATTTTGTTCAATATGATTAACTCTAATTTTTACATTGAACTTTTCTTTTAAATGCTTAGCTAAATGTTCTGCGCTGTAAACTGAACGGTGTTGTCCGCCTGTGCATCCAAAATTAACCATAAGGTGGGTGAAATCTCTATCTATAAATCTTTCAACAGCTCTATCAACAAGAGTATAAATTGAATCAAGATGTATTTTCATATCAATTTCTTTATCTAAGAAGTCAATAACAGGTTGATCTCTACCATTTAGTTTTTTGTATGGTTCGTATCTTCCTGGATTATGTATCCAACGGCAATCAAAAACAAATCCTCCTCCGTTTCCTGATGTGTCTTGTGGAATACCTTTTTTATATGAAAAACTGTTAATGCTAACATTCAAAATATCAGACTTTGCAATGTTTTTCAGTTTATCAGATTCTGTAATTTTACGTAGAGCTGATAGTAGATGAGGTATTTCGATATCAAGTTTTACATTATTTAGTATCCATGTTAAATTACTTATAGCAAACGGAATACTTTTTAAGAAGTGAGCTTTTTTCTCATAAAAAACTCTGAAACCATAAGCACCCATTGCTTGCATTATTCTTATTAATACAAATGGATAGAATTGTTGTTTGAATTTTTCGCCATCTAAGTCGAAATAATTGTTTGCACTCTTTACATAAGTATCAAGTAATTCGCCTCTTAACTCTTGTGGGATATTAGCTTTAGCATCATATAACAAAGAAGCTAAATCGTATTGTAAGGCTCCTTTTCTACCTCCTTGATAATCAATAAACCAAGGTTCATCGTTTTTTATCATTATATTCCTTGTCTGAAAATCACGGAAAAGGAAGTAGTCTGAGTCAACATTGTTTAGATATTCCATGAAGGTTTGGAAGTCGTTTTCGAGCTTCTGTTCATCAAAACTAATATTAGCCAGTTTCAAAAAATAATACTTAAAATAACTCAAATCCCATTGCATTGACTGCTTATCAAATGCTTCGCGAGGATAGGCATTTGAATAATCTAGATTTTGATGTGCCTTGTATTGAAACTTCGGAAGTGTTTTTACAACTTCAGTAATGTGCTTGGTGAGTATTTCTAAAAATTCTTCTTTATTCCTGTTTTTTTCTAGGATAGAGAATAGCGTTTCGTAACCTAAATCTTCTTGCAGATATATGTTGTATTTCAGATTGTCATTATATATTTCTGGAACCTTAAGATCTTGACTTTTGAAATGTTTGCTAAATTTGATAAAAGCAACATTTTCTTTATAATCGATATTGAAAACACCAATTGCACTTTTGTTTTTACTTTTTATCCTGAAATATTCTCGGCTTGAACCTGATTGAGGTAACTTATTAATTGTCACCGGCTTTTCGTTTGCCCATTCCTCAAATAAACTTTCTAGTAATTGTTCTTTATCAGTAAAATTATTGTTACTCATATCTGTGTGTCTGTTGTGTTAAAAATCCATTTGTTATTTTGAAATGATATTTTTATTAGTCCAAAATTGATAAAATCGGCAAGTATCCATTCTGTATTAAATTTTGAAGTACCTGATTTGGCCTTAATATCACTGAATTCTAAATTAGAATTACTATTTATAAAACTAAGAATATTCTTTTCAATTTCAGTAAAACGAAATGTTTTTTCAGTTAATTTTTTCTTTGATTTTATTGCTTTAAAAAGTACGGAATGCATAGGCACAACTTCATCTTTAACTCTGGTATATGAAGTTTTTTTCTTATCAATATCAACTGCGAAATATGGTTTTTTATTGCCTATACTTATTATTACTTCTAATATATTTTTACCATTGATATTCCATTCTTTGAAATCTAACTCTATTTTTGGAGTACAATACTGATAGGCTGCAAATTCTATCATGTGTTTTTCTTCTTCGATGTTACACCCTTTTATGCGACCATTATCTTTTACTCCAATAAGTAATCTACCTCCATCAGTATTTGAAAATGCAACTAGTGTTTTTGCAATTTTCCTCATATCGGTTATTGCAAATTTAAAGTCGAGTTGCTGATGTTCGCCTTCGTTTATTAAATTTATTATGTGCTGCATGGTGCAATTATAATATTTGGTAGTGTTACTTGCAATGGATTTCACTTTTATTTTGTGAAAAATTTGTTTTTAAGAGTTTGTTTCTGGTAGTGATAGAAGTGACAGCTTTTTGTTGCAAAATATATTGAAACTTTTTTTGCAAGAGCGACCTTGGAAGCTCCTTGAAAAAATTAGTTGAAAATATTTTGCGTCAAAAACTATAACGGATAGCGCGCAAACCAGCATAATAATTATGATAATATTAAGGGGAAAATGAGGGAAATTTTTAATATTTGTATAAATAAATTTGTGGAATGACATCATTAGGAGAACATATATTAATTGAGTTGTATAATTGTAATTTGGAGTTGATTGATGACTCTAAAGAGCTTGAAAAAGTAATGTTAGAAGCGGCAAAAGTAGCAAAGGCAACTGTTGTAAAATCAGTGTTTCATAATTTTTCTCCGCAAGGTGTTACTGGTGTTATAGTGGTTGAGGAGAGCCATTTTGCGATTCATACATGGCCAGAGCACGGTTATGCTGCAGTTGATTTATTTACTTGTTCGGAAGATATGGATTATGATGCTGCGTATAAATTTTTGGAGGATAAATTAACTGCTGAGCGTTCTACTTTTACTAAAGTTTTACGTGGTGAGAAGAAGTTTTTATAGGGTTACACCAACAATAAATCAAAATATGCGATTTTAAATGAATTATCTGTCATTTTGAATTGTGATCGGTATTATTTGAAACAAAAAAACCTCGGATAAATAATTTATCCGAGGTTAATATTTTTTAATTTCTTATTAAAGAATCAACATTGCATCTCCGTAAGAATAGAATTTGTAATTTTCTTTTACAGCTTCTTTGTATGCTTCCATCATAAAATCATATCCAGCAAACGCAGCAATCATCATCATTAATGTTGATTTTGGAGTATGAAAATTAGTAATCATACAATTTGCAATGCTAAACTTATATGGAGGGAAGATAAATTTATTTGTCCATCCTTCATATTCGTTAAGTGTTCCGTTTGACGAAACTGAACTTTCGATAGCACGCATAGCAGTAGTACCAACAGCACAAACACGTTTTTTATTTTTCTTTATTCTATTTACAGTGTCAGCAGTTTCTTGAGTGACTTTTGCTTTCTCTGAATCCATTTTGTGCTTAGATAAATCCTCAACCTCTACAGGGTTAAATGTACCTAAACCAACGTGAAGTGTTATTTCTGTAAAATCAATTCCTTTGATTTCAAGACGTTTCATAAGGTGTTTAGAAAAGTGTAATCCAGCAGTTGGAGCAGCTACAGCTCCTTCTTCTTTTGCATAGATTGTTTGATATCTTTCGTCATCAGACTCTTCTAATTCTCTTTTGATGTATTTAGGAAGTGGAGTTTGCCCTAATAGGTTTAGTTTTTCTCTAAACTCTTCGTAACTTCCATCGTATAAGAATCTTAGTGTTCTACCTCTTGATGTTGTGTTGTCAATTACTTCAGCAATTAAAGTATCATCTTCACCAAAATAAAGCTTATTTCCAATACGTATTTTACGTGCAGGATCAACTAGAACATCCCAAAGGCGTTGTTCTTGGTTAAGTTCTCTTAATAAAAATACTTCAATACGAGCTCCTGTTTTCTCTTTGTTACCAAACATTCTTGCAGGAAAAACTTTGGTATTGTGGNNAGATCACCTTCGTCAAAATATTCAATTATATCCTTGAACTTGCGGTGCTCAATTTTTTTTGTGTCACGATGAAGTACCATTAGTTTTGCTTCGTCTCTGTGTTCTGCAGGATACTCAGCTAATAACTCTTCTGGTAATTCAAAGTTAAAATTTGAAAGCTTCATTTATTTATGTTTTATTAATCCTTGACAATGTATCTAATAGATTGAATTATTAGACATGTTAATTGTTCGCTGTTTTTTTACAGCCGACAAATATACAATCTCAAACTAGGGGTTGTCAAGTTTTTAGCCTATTATTTAAACTTTATTTAGTGATTGTTTTTATTCCTAATTTATTTAGGTGTTCCCAAAAGTCGGGATATGATTTTTCTACTACGTTTGGATCTTCAATAAATATTTCTGTTTTAAGGGCAATCGGAGCAAATGCCATTGCCATTCGGTGGTCATCGTAAGTAGAGATTTGCACACTAGAATTTATTGTTTCAGGAACTTTCATTGATAAGCTATTGTCAGTAATTGTAACTGATGCTCCAAGCTTTTCTAATTCAATTTTTAAAGCAAATAACCTGTCCGTTTCTTTAATTCTTAGTGTTTCTAAACCTGTAAGTTTACAATCTATACCAATGTTAAGGCAAGTAACAGCAATGGTTTGTGCTATATCAGGTTGTTGATTTAGATTAAACTCAATAAGTTTTGGCATTTCTAGAATAGAAGATTTCTGCAACCTTATTTTATCTTGAAGATAAATAGTTTCAACACCTAAACTTTGGTATAATTCGGCTAAAGCGCTATCACCTTGAAAGCTTTCGCGACGATAAGTACCAAGTATTATGCTTGCTTCATCGTTTGCACTTGCAACCATACTATAATGGTATGATGCAGAACTCCAATCGGACTCGACAGCTATTGTTTGGTTTGAAAAAATTTCACCTTTTTTTATTGAAACTGTTTTTTTATCAATGTTAGCATCAATTCCCACTTTTCGTAGTAGTTGAATACTCATATTTATATATGGTAGTGAAACAACTTTGCCTTTAAGTGCTATTTCTAAACCATTTTTCATGGTTGGAGCTATTAACATTAAAGCGGTAATGAATTGAGAACTAATACCCGAGTTTAATGAAATTTTACCACCTTCAAGTTTTTTTCCTTTGATAAGTAAAGGTGGATATCCTTCTTTTTCGGCATAAGTAATATCAGCACCTAAGTTTATTAGTGCATCAACCAATTCACCAATAGGACGTTCCTTCATTCTACCTGCACCTGTTAGTGTAACTTCTCTACCTTCTTGTACCGATAGATATGCAGTTAAAAAACGCATTGCAGTACCTGCTAATCCTATATCAATAGTATCACCATTGTTGCTTAATGCTTTTAGCATTAATGATGTGTCTTTTGAATTTGAAAGATTATCTATTCTGAATTTTTCATCAGCTAGTGCTTGTAAAATCAAAAGTCTATTAGATTCGCTTTTTGAACCCCCGATTTGAATTTCACCTTTCAGACTTAAATTTTTTCCTTCTAACTTTATCATATTGCTAAAAATTGAAGCGGCAAATATAAACTAAATGTAAAAATATGCTTACACTTATTAATTGTTTTTTATGCGTTTGATAATCATCTCTAAACTATCAGTACCAGCATGGTCTCCTGAGAAAGTTACAATATCAATATTTTTTGTTTTAGCAAATGTTTTGGAGTAATTTGGATTTAGTAATTCATCATTTTCTCCTATATAAAAAATTATTTTATTGTTTATATAATCAAGGTTAAGTAGTGTATCTGAAAGAGATTTTAGCATTGGACCTACTGGGTGGTTTTGATCGAAAAATTGATCTTTTGCCAATAATGGATTTATTAAATACATTGGTACATTGTATTTTGAAGACAATAATAAGGCTGTCATACCACCTGTTGAAGAGCCAATTATCTCTACAATATTTCCTTTTGCAATTGCACTTTCAATGGCATAAATAATTTTTGATTGAATATCTTTTGGGGATTCTTTGTCGTAGTCAGGAGCAAAATCTATTATTTCGCAATCAAGTTTTTTTTTAATGATAGAAATTTTATAACCTCCAGATTGGTAACCTCCTATATATATTATGGTTTTATTCATTATTTCTTTATTAATGCTTTAGCTTATTTTTTTTACGATTTATTGGTGTCATGTTTAATTTCATAATTGATTACTATGAATCAAAACTTGTATTAATATAATATTTTATCTCTAAAAATTATATATTCGCCAAACTACTTTATTCTTATTGTTAAAATGATTGGAACAAGATTTCATTATATTCTACTTATCATAACTATTGTTGTCCTCTCTTCTTGTAGAAAGGATTTCAGTGCATCGCCAGTTTCTACAAATTTAAGGTTTTCGGCTGATACTGTTTATTTAGATACAGTTTTTACAAATATAGGTTCATCAACTCGAGTTTTAAAAGTTTATAATCAAGAAGATTCTTGGGTAAAAATACCTCAAGTTAAACTTGGTCGTGGCGAAGAGTCATATTATAGAATAAATATTGATGGAGTAAGTGGTAGTATCCAAAATAATATTGAAATAGCTCCGAAAGACAGTATTTTTATATTTATAGAGACTACCGTTGACTATGATGCTGTAACTGATCCGTTATATGTTGACTCATTAGTTTTTGATGCAAATACGTTTCAACAAAATGTAAAATTAGTTACACTTGTAAAGGATGCACATTTTTTATATCCACAACAAGGAGATGATGTTTTTATTATTGAAGAAGATTTATGGACAAATGAAAAGCCATATGTGATTTATGGGAAAGCTGTTATTGATGTTTCAAAAACTTTAGATATTCAAGCTGGTACTAAGATTCATTTTCATAACAATTCTAGTTTAATTGTATATGAAGATGCTAGTTTACGTGTTCATGGTGAGTTTGAGAATGAAGTGATTTTTGAAAGTGATAGACTTGAACCCGGTTATGCTGATATACCAGGACAATGGGGTAGTATTTGGCTTTATCCAACATCAAAAAATAATATTATTAATTATGCTATTATTAAAAATGGTAGCATAGGTATTGTTGTAGATTCTATTGGAAACTCAACAAATCCGACATTGAAAATTACAAATACTCAAATATACAATCATAGTATTGCCGGATTAATGGCTAGAGGTAGTAGTGTTGAAGGAGAAAATCTAGTAATTAATAATTGTGGGCAAGTTTCTTTGGCATTACAAATAGGAGGGAAGTATAATTTTGTTCATTCAACCTTTGTTAATTATTGGAATAATCAGCCTCGTCAAACTCCATCGGTATATATAAATAATTGGTATGAAGCAGATGGAGGAGTTATTGTTTCCAGAAATTTAGAAGCAGCATATTTCGGTAACTGTATTATTTATGGCAATAATGAAGACGAATTGGTTTTATCGGAAAGTGGTAGTGCTGATTTTAATTATAAATTCGAAAATAACCTAATAAGGTATACGAATAGAAATGGTGAATTAGAATTTGAAATTGAGGGCAACCCTTTATTTGAGAATACTATAATTAACGAAGAGCCTCATTTTTGGGATGAGTATTTAAACGACCTTCGAATAACGCCAGAGTCTGCTGTAATTGGGAAAGGGGGAATAGATATTGCAAACAATGTACCTTTTGATATTTTACAAATAAAACGTAATACTGAAAATAAAGTTGATTTAGGGGCTTATCAGAATGAAGAAAAAGAAGTTATTGATTAGTCTATTTTTGTTTTAAATCAGAGGCACATCATACGAGAATTTTTTCTCACTCATTACAAAAACACTTTGAATATTAGCCATTATTTTTGTTGCTGATAATTTTTTCACCAAAAATGATTGATAGTGTTCCATATCTTTAACTATAACTTTTAGTAAATAGTCAAAACTACCTGCAGTGTGATAGCTTTCTATAACCTCTGGTAATGTTTCTATATGTTTTTCAAATTGATTTATTGTGTCAATTTCATGACTGTTTATCGAAACTTGACAAAAAACGACCATTGAATATCCAAGTTTCTTTCTATCTATTATTGCTTTAAAATTTAAAGTCCCGTTTCGTTGCAAACGTTTAACTCTTTCATATACAGGGGTAGTAGATATACCAACTTCTGATGCAAGCTCTTTCATTGTCATACGGGCATCATTTTGTAAAGCTTCAAGTATTTTTCTATCAATATTGTCCATAACAGATTATTTTTCTAAACAGCTTTTTTAAACAATTCAAAATTATTAAATATTTCTATAAATAACAGTTTTTAAAGTTTTATTTTCTATTTAATTCAATTGTGTTGGTATAGGCATCTATTTATTGTTTGATATTAATAAATTTGCACCATATAAACGAAGGACATAAAATGCACAAAGAACTAAATATAAACGACAAACAAAAATTGGATAGTTTGTACGATGCTATCAAAATTCATTCTGAAAATTTTTTAGGATATCCTGTATCCAAAGATTTTAATTATGATGAATTAAATAAGTTTTTAAAGTTTCCAATTAATAATCTAGGCGATCCTTTTATGCCTTCAACGTGGAAAGTTGATTCTCGTGAAATGGAAAGGGAAGTTATAGAGTTTATGGCTGATTTATTGCGAGCTCCAAAAAATAATTGGTGGGGTTATGTTACAAATGGTGGATCAGAAGGAAACATGTATGGTTTGTATTTAGCACGTGAGCTTTATCCAAAAGGAATGGTTTATTTTTCTCAAAACACTCATTATTCAGTAAATAAGAATCTTAGGATACTAAATATGCAGAGGGTTGTAATTAAATCGCAGTACAACGGCGAAATTGATTATAACGATCTAAAGGAAACTATTTCTCGAAACAGACACATGCCACCAATTATTTTTGCAAACATTGGTACTACCATGACTGAGGCAAAGGATGATTTGGCTAAGATTAAAACAATAATGGAAGATTTGGCTATAGATGATTATTACATACATGCTGATGGAGCATTATCAGGAATGATATCACCTTTTTTAGAGCCAAAACCAAATTTTGACTTTGCAGATGGAGCCGATAGTATGTCAATAAGTGGGCATAAATTTTTGGGTTCTCCAATTCCATCAGGAGTTGTTATTGCAAAGAAAAATAACATTGATAGAATATCTAAATCGATAGCATATATAGGTAGTGATGATACAACTATACCAGGTTCTAGAAATGGGTTTAGTCCATTAATTTGGTGGTATGCAATAAAAACTTTAGGTAAAGAGGGATTAAAATTGAGAGTTGAAGACAGTTTGAAAAAAGCAGAATATACTTTCAATAAATTTAAGGAAAATGATATTAATGTTTGGAGAAATCCAAATTCAATTACTGTAGTATTACCAGCTCCCGAACAGCATATAATCGAAAAATGGCAGTTAGCTACAGAGAAAGGTGTAACTCATCTTATCTTAATGCCAAACACACCTTATGAACAAATTGATAATATACTTTCAGATATTATTCCATCTATAAAAAACATTCAAGAAAAGGAATTAGCTGAGGTAATTTTATAATCAGATTATTCAAATAACTGTATCCATAGAAAAATGCCTAGTAAAATCGTAACAATTATGATTTTACTAGGCATTTTAATTATTAATTTTATCCTTTTTCAGGAAACATAAATCTTATTGCAAACCCGAAGTTAAACCTCCATGGTGCTTCATCGGGATGAATAATTTCGTATTCCGGACGCCAATCAAAAGAAAATTGAATAGGACCTAATAAAACACTTAAGCCAACTGTTCCAATTATTGCAGCTTGGTATGAATTAAAGCTATCAGGAGTTCCAACACCACCACCTAAACCAGTATATAATGTTAGAGCACTAGCATCTACTAGTTCAAATAATTTTAATCCGGAGAGTCCAAAACCTTGGCTATTCCATGCACCATTTACTTCATAATTTCCAATATTTTGATATGATAATGCAGCTCCTCCAAATGTACCGCCTGAGTATCCAAAAATACCTCTAATACCGATACCACTTTGAGAAAATGAAAAAATAGGCAATAATGTTAATAATACGATAATTAGTGTTTGTCTCATTTTTTAGTTAGTTTATAAGGTAAAAATAGTATTTTGTATTAATCTGTAATAGTTTATTTTAAAATAATTTCAATTTTATACTTGATGTTTGAATATAATTTTTACATTTGCCATCAAATACAAGAAGATGAACATATTCGCTAACACATATTTTAGTTATTTCTTTAACTTTTTTTTCTGGGGAAAAAGAAGCGGGAATATATATGTGTAAGTTAAAATTTATATAATTATATAGAATCCCGCTAAGATAGCGGGATTTTTTTTTGAATAAAAATCAGATGACAAAAAAAATAGCAATACAAGGAATCAAGGGATCTTATCATCACCAAGCTGCAAAAATGTTTTTTGGTGAAGAAGTAGATCTTATTGAGTGTAGTAATTTCAAAGAAATACCTAACTACTTAGAAGTAGGTATTGCTGATTATGGAGTTATGGCTATTGAAAATTCTATTGCAGGATCATTACTTCAAAATTATAAATTATTAGGGCAAAGTGGACAGTGTATTATTGGCGAAATATATATTCCTATAGAGCATAGTTTATTAGTCGCAAATGGACAGAGAATAGAGGATTTAGAAGAAGTACACTCTCATCCTATGGCAATATTACAATGCGAGAGATTNNTTGAAGAATATCCTCATATAAAGTTAGTAGAATCAACTGATACAGCTAATTCGGCTAAAGAAGTTTCTGAAGGTAAATTTAAAAATGTTGGAGCTATAGCTGGTGAGATAGCTGGTGAGATATACAAATTAACACCACTAGCAACCAATATTCAAACTATCAAAAATAATTATACCAGATTTTTTATAATAGGCAGGGATCAATCTGAATGCGATTCTAATCCTGAAATAAATAAAGCCTCATTAAAAATGTCAGTAGGACACGAAACAGGTAGTTTATCAAAGGTTCTTTCTATATTTTCAATACATGGATTAAATCTTACAAAAATTCAATCTGTTCCTATTATGGATAAACCTTGGCAATATTCGTTTTATGTTGATTTAGTTTTTCCAACATATGCAACGTTCAAATCTGTATTGGAAATACTAAAACACCAAACAGAAGATGTTGAAGTATTAGGCGTTTATAAAGAATGGTTGATGGAGAACATAATTAAGCAAAAAGTAGCTACTAATCAAAAATAATATTATAGGATGATATCAACAGCAGATAGACTTGGCGAAGTGAAGGAATATTATTTTTCTATAAAGCTTGCTGAAATAAAAAAGTTGAATGATGAAGGTAATGACATCATTAACCTTGGAATTGGTAGTCCTGATTTAGCTCCAAATCCAAAGGTTTTAGAAGCTAGTATCAAATCAATTTCATCATCATCCAGTCATGGTTATCAGAGTTATAAAGGAATTGATAAGCTACGTAGTGGGATGGCTGATTGGTATCAAAAATACTTTAATGTAAAATTGAATCCAAATACTGAGGTATTACCATTAATGGGATCAAAGGAAGGAATAATGCATATATCAATGACTTTTCTTAACCCAGGTGATGGTGTTTTAGTTCCTAATCCTGGTTATCCAACATATAAGTCAGTTAGTGATTTAGTGAAAGCTAAAGTTATAAGTTACCCTTTAGATGAGAGTAAAGGTTGGGAACCAGATTTTGAATATTTAGAGTCAATAGATTTATCAGGTGTAAAAATAATGTGGGTAAATTATCCAAATATGCCTACAGGTGCTGATGCAAGCATAGAGTTGTTTCAGAAATTAGTTGATTTTGGAAAACGTCACAATATTTTAATTGTAAACGATAATCCTTACAGTTTTGTTTTAAACGAAAATCAATTATCTATCCTTAATGCTGAAGGTGCAGAAGATGTTGCAATAGAGTTAAACTCATTGAGTAAAGCATCAAATATGGCCGGTTGGAGAATAGGAATGGTGGTTGGTAATGAATATTATATCAGTAACATATTAAGAGTAAAAAGTAATATGGATAGTGGTATGTTATTGCCACTTCAAGAAGGAGCTGTTGAAGCATTAAAGCTTGATAAAACGTGGTATGATGGTAACAATAAAGTGTATGCAATTCGAAAAAAATCGGCTCATAAACTTTTTGATAAAATAAAATGTAAGTATAGAGATAATGAAGTAGGAATGTTTGTTTGGGCCAAAATACCTGATGGATTAACAGCTGTAGACNNCATTAAAACAGGCGAAAGTTTTCATAACTCCAGGTAAGATATTTGGATCTAAAGGAGATAATTATTTAAGAATATCACTTTGCACACCATCAGAAAGAATAGAAGAGGCTATTGATAGAATTATAAAAGCTAAAGTTTAAAAGGATGAATAATGTAGCTATAATAGGTTTAGGACTTATAGGAGGATCTTTAGCAAAGTCGCTAAGGCAAAAATCACTGTTCAAGCATTTTATTGGAGTTGACAATAATTCAGATCATACAGCAAAAGCATTAGAATTGGGTTTAGTTGATGAAATATTGAGTATTGATGAAGCTATCTCAAAATCTGAATTTATTATTCTTGCTGTACCTGTAAATATTGCCAAAAATATGGCTGTTGATATTTTAGATAAAGTTCATAAACAAACATTGATAGATGTTGGATCTACAAAAAATGGCATTCTTGGGATGTTAGAAAATCATCCTAAAAGAAATCAGTTTGTAGCAACGCATCCTATGGCAGGTACAGAATTTTCAGGACCTGATGCTGCAATAGATGGATTGTTTGATGATAAAGCAGTTATTATATGTGACTCAAAAAACTCTGATGATTATAGAGTGGAAGAAGTAGCAGATTTATATAAGAGTATTGGAGCTGATGTAAAATTTATGGCAGGTGAAGAGCATGATGTTAGTGCTGCTTATGTATCGCATATTTCACACCTTTCGTCATTTGCTTTAGCATTAACAGTACTTAATAAGGAAAAAAACGTAGAAAATATTACAACACTAGCAAGTGGAGGTTTTAGGTCTACTGTACGTTTGGCAAAAAGTAATCAAGATACTTGGGAAGCAATTTTTTCTCAAAATAAAGAAAATGTTCTTGAGGTGATGGATGATTACATTGAAAATATGATTTTGTTTAAACATGCAATAAAAAGTGGTAACACTGAAGTAGTAAAGACATTAATAAGACAAGCAAACGAAGTAAAGAAAGTACTATAAAAAGAAGATATAGAGTTTCGATATAAAATTAATAAGATAGTTTGAAAGCTTCAGATTGCTTATGTAGATAAGAGAAAACGGGGATTTACCCTATAAACTATAAAAACAACCACAGGTATTAAGCCTGAAACAAAATAAAAAAAGATGGAAGTATTAGAATTGAATAAGTGGGGAATAAAGGATGATAAATTACCTTTAGGTATTGTTGGTCCATGTAGTGCCGAAACTGAAGAACAAATGATGGCAACTGCAAAAGATTTAGTTCACAAAAACGTTCATGTATTTAGAGCTGGTGTATGGAAACCTCGTACTAAGCCTGGTACTTTTGAAGGTGTAGGTGAGCCTGGATTAAAATGGCTGTGTAAAGTAAGAGATACTTACGGAATGAAAGTAGGTACAGAAGTAGCTACTGATGAGCATGTTCGTTTGGCTTTGAAATATGATATTGATGTTCTTTGGGTTGGAGCACGTACTACTGTAAACCCTTTTGCAGTACAAGAATTAGCGGATGCTCTTAAAAAATACGGAGGTTTAGATAAACCAGTTTTAGTTAAGAATCCAATAAATCCAGATTTAGAATTATGGATAGGAGCTTTAGAAAGATTTAGTGCTGTTGGTGTAACAAAAT
>LGOV01003058.1_pt1 | contig 14992 bp, 13 predicted proteins | sample 469881 | NCBI WGS metagenome assembly LGOV01 (sample SAMN03857199, study PRJNA290197) | marine sediment metagenome | biome: marine cold seep biome; feature: cold seep; material: marine sediment; isolation source: sample #5579, elevator 3A push core 41 containing 12 cm of sediment... ...
GGCAAATTGAATGGATATCGTTCACTTGAAACGATGTTTTCCTTTAACAATTCAACTTTTCTAATATATTGGTTAAATTTATTTTCAATCATAAGCGCCTCCGATTTCAGCTGTATTTTGCAGTTCCAATACCAATGATGTCATATCAATCACTTGCACTTTCTATACTCGAGAATATCACCATTTTTATGACGATCTGCTCTTTCACTTAAATATAAGTATTCCAAATGAGACATGGCTTCAGCAGAAGCAAACCACTTTTGCGGATCAGGAAAATCTGTCCATTCCTTAACGCTTAGAGACCATATCATCCTCGATGCAACATCCCTTATGCTGATCCATTCTTCACTAATGATTGCTTCGATTTCTTCAAGACGTTCTTCATGATGTCCTCTTAACTCTTCAATACGTTTTTTATGATTTGTTATTATCTTTCGATGGGATGGTAGAACAAGATCTATATCCATCGATTTAACCTTCTCCAAGCTTTTAAAATACACATCTAGAATATTCCATTCAAAGCCCCAAAATGCAATGTTGGGAGTTATCGGATCGAGAATGTGATCCCCTGATATCAACAGTTTATTATCAGGTTCATATAATGCAATATGACCAGGTGTATGACCTGGAATATCGATAACCTTGAAATTGTATTTTCCAATTTTAATAACATCACCTTCTTCAAGGCCATGAAATTGAATTTCTGTTTTGGGACAATACTTGTATCCTGGGTGATGACCAAAATCAATTCCATCCTTGACTAAATCCATCATCACTGCTCTTTTTTGAAAATCTTCCCAATATGATTCCTTAGTCATCTCGTTGATCATTTTTCCATCTATTTTTCCTGTAAAAATTTCCACTCCCGATTTATTCAACTCCGCTGCCAGTCCACTGTGATCAGAATGCAGATGTGTCACAAAAAGTTTCACATTCTCAAGCGGTATATCAAGCTCATCAAGAGCATCAAATAACGCTTTGCGGCACTCGGGCGCATTGAAACCAGTGTCGACCACAAGACATTCTTCTTCACCGATAATAAAATAGCTGTTGATAGCTTTTAAAGGGTTGTTCAATAGCGGTATCTCAACTTGATATATATCTTTATAAATTTCTTTCATCATTTCACATCCTATAAGTATTTTAGTTAATAATTAAAGCATTCTATATCGTTCATCTCTAAGGTATCCTTCACCATTTATGAATTTACTTAGTTCCTGTAGAATTTTTTCTTTATCTCTATTCAAATTTCCACCTAGCGGCACATAATTAGATGCATGATTTGATCTGAAGATGCAATTTGAAACTTCAAGGCGACTTACAAATTCATGGGTTTCAGTCAACACTTGCTCCGGAGTCAAAAGTTCCATTTCTCCTGTAATGATTTTTCTTTGAATTTCCGTATCATTTTCGACCATCAATGTTAGAAGCCCTACATAATGAGGATTGATTGCAGAAACAACCTTGGCCGATTCAACAGCATGTTCTTTCGACATTTCTACTCCGCCAATTCCAGATATAAGAGTAACTGAAAGTTTCATTCCACATTCAACGGCTTTTTTGCCGGCTTTTATCATTTCATCAGAAGTAACACCTTTATTGATTATTTTTAAAATTTCATCGCTGCCTGATTCAATTCCTACATATAGCATATCGAGTCCATGTTCTTTAAGCATTTCTATCTCTTCATCGCTTTTACCAATAATATCTCTCGGTGTTGCATATGAAGAAATCCTCTCGCATTCCGGAAACAAATCTTTTATTTCTTGAAGAATCTCTACAAGATTTGATGTTTTAAGCACAAAAGCATCTCCGTCTGCTAGAAATATTCTTTTTACCGTTTTATACATTTCCCTTGCTTCTCTTAATTCTTTCTTGATTGAATCGACATCTTTGATTCTAAATTCCTTCCCCTTGTACATGCTGCAAAATGTGCATTTATTATAAGAACATCCAATAGTGACTTGGATTATCAAACTACCAGCTTCACTAGGCGGTCTATATACCACACCTTCATATTCCAAACCGTCTCCACCTTTCATTGATATTCATCGATGATTTCTTTCTTCAATGATTATGTTATTTGATTTTTCAATATATTTCAACTGATTTAATTTCGGAACAAAAAACAGGCTTGTTAAGCCTGTCAATTAAATCTAGCTATTAAAATCATCAGTGCTATGGCAATAAAAACTATTGTCAGAATACCTCTGATTTTTTTGATTTTTTTTGGATCGAGGGGAGTGTATTTCGGATGAAGCTCTCCTTCGCAAAATGGACACTGCGTCATATGGTCTAGGACCTCTCTTTTGCAATGAGGACATTGAACTAGGTGTTTTTCATATCTTGTCTTTGATTTTTTCTTATTCAAAATCTTCCTCCTTATGGCTTAAGCCAAATTTTCGTAGAAAAAAGGATAAACAGGAAAAATGCTCCGATGAAAATAAGGCCTATTATAAGTCCTGCCAATAAAGCGCTTTTTATTATTGAGATTGTTTCTTTTTTTGTCAAATTCAAATCGGATCTTTCGACAGATCCAGAAGCACTTCTTTTTTTTCTATACCAAGGAGCACCTTCAAAATTCATGTCGGCAATTACCCGTCCATCATCCTCTTTATTGTTTTTATCATCAACCATATTATTTCCCCAATCCTTATTCTTTCAAAGATTTTCCAGTATAAAGGTGACACGCTACTGTATGTCCTTTTTTGACTTCCAGCATCTCAGGAATCTGAGTTTTACATATATCCATACACTCTCTGCATCTCGTATGAAATTTACATCCTGATGGAGGATTCGAAGGTGAAGGTATGTTTCCTTCAAGAATAATTCTTTCATTTCTCACATCCGGATCTGAAACAGGAATAGCACTGAATAATGCTTTAGTATACGGATGCAAAGGTTCAGAAAATATCGATTCCTTATCCGAATATTCTACAAGATTACCAAGATACATAACTCCAACATTATCTGAAATATGCTCTACAACAGATAAATCATGAGATATGAACAAATATGTGAGATCGTATTTTTCCTGAAGTTCCTTCAACAGATTAATTATTTGCGCTTGTACTGAAACGTCCAGTGCAGAGACAGGTTCATCACAAACAATAAAATCCGGATTCAAAGCAATAGCACGAGCTATACATATTCTCTGTCTTTGACCTCCTGAAAACTCATGAGGATAGCGGCTCTTATGATAAGGTTGCAGACCACAATCTATCATCACTTTTGAAATATATTCATCAAATTCTTCTTTTGGAATCAATTTATTATCTTTAACTGCTTCACCAATAATTTCACCTACCGGCATTCTTGGAGAAAGACTCGAATAAGGATCTTGAAAGATAATCTGGATTTTAGGTCTCATTTTTCTCAAATCTTTTCTATTGAGTTGATGAATGTCGATTCCTTGGAAAACAACTTGCCCATCAGTCTTATCGGTCAATCTGAGAATCGTCTTGCCGATGGTTGTTTTCCCACATCCAGATTCACCTACTAATCCCATCGTCGTTCCCTTTTTAATACTAAAACTTACATCATCTACAGCCTTTACATAAGATTTAGCCTTCATAAAAACATTGGAAGTTATAGGATAATACTTTTTTAAATTTTTAACTTTGAGTACTTCGTCATCAAAACCAATTTCACCATTAGTTGAATTATCATTTATAGAAGCTCTTTCAATCATTTTGCTCACCCTTATCTTTCAAATACCTATAGCATGTGACCATATGGGTATCAGAGAGGAAGATTTGAGGAGGATATTCCCCATTACATGCATCTATCGCCCTATCACATCGATCTCTAAAATAACAATAATTCGGCATATCGACAGGATTAGGAACTGAACCCGGTATACTAAAGAGTTTTCCTGATTTTTTATCCCCTATACCAGGTCGACTTGCCATCAGTCCAATAGTGTATGGATGTGAAGGGTTATGAAATATTTCGTGCGCTGTCCCTTTTTCCACAACTTTTCCCGCATACATAACTACTACTTCATCTGCCATCTCCGCTATAACACCTAAATCATGTGTAATCAGCATAATACTACTATTGATTCTATCTTTTAAATTTCTTAACAAATCCATGATTTGCGCTTGAATTGTAACATCAAGAGCAGTCGTCGGTTCATCAGCAATAATGAGTTTAGGATTACACGACAATGCCATGGCAATAACTATTCTTTGACGCATGCCTCCTGAAAGTTCATGAGGATACATTTTATAAATCTTCTCCATGTCAGGTATCCCAACCATTTTAATCATTTCCAGCGTACGTGATTTCACATCTTCTTTACTCATTTCTGGATTATGGAGTTCTATTACTTCATCAATTTGCAGTCCAATTCTAAAAACAGGATTTAAGCTTGTCATTGGTTCTTGAAATATCATTGCTATTTCATTTCCTCTGATATCCTGCATTTTTTCTGTAGGAATCTTGACGATATCATAAATAGCTTTATCAAAATCAAATCGAATTTCTCCATCGACAATCTGTCCTTGAGGTCGTTGAACCAATTGCATTATCGATAAACTTGTCACAGATTTCCCGCAACCTGATTCACCAACTATTCCAACTGTTTTTCCCTTTGGAATATTAAAAGTTACACCGCTTACCGACTTCACAACTCCTATATCAGTAAAAAAGTAAGTATGTAAATTTTCAACTTCAAGCAAATTGTTGGGATTTTTCATTTCTGTAGTATATTCAGATTCTGGAACGTTTTTACGTTTTTTAATTTTTTCAAATTCGTCAGTTATTTTTCTATTTTCTTTAGCAATTCTTCTGGCATCTTTAGCAGAAATGTAATCGCTGCTTTTATTAGTTGTTTTTTTTGTAGTTTTTTTGCTGTTTTTCATACTCCACCTACCGTTTCATCTTAGGGTCAAATGCATCTCTAAGCCCGTCACCAACAAAGTTGAATCCAAGTACCGTCAATAGAATCAGCATTCCAGCAGGTATCCAAACAAACCAGAAATTAGTCATTTCATATGCTGTGCTGACACCACTGATGATATTTCCCCATGAAGCATATGGAAACTTGACGCCCAGCCCCAAAAAGCTTAAAGTTGATTCATAAATAATAATTCCACCAAGTCCAAGTGTAGCCAATACAATCAACTGAGGAATAACATTAGGTATCAGATGTTTGAAAATTCTTCTAGAAATCCTCAAACCTGTTGCCTCAGCGGCAATCATGAATTCTTGTTCTCTAAGCGAAAGTATTTGACCTCTGACCATTCTTGCAATTCCAGGCCAACTCATGACTCCCAAAATCAACATCAAATAGTAAATCCTAATTTTAGGATCTATATCCAACGCATCCATAACAGAACCAATGATGATCAATAACGGCATGAATGGTATGCAATTGAAAACGTCAACAATTCGCATGATTACCATGTCTGTCAACTTTCCAAAATAACCTGCAATTCCACCCATGACAACACCGATTATCGTTTCTAAGAATACAACAATAAATCCAATAACAAGTGAAATTTTACCACCGTACATCAATCTTGTTAATACGTCCATACCATGTTGATCCGTGCCCAACCAATGCTTTAATGAAGGTTGCTCATGTATAGAAATCAAATGCGTATTTGTAAGTTTTTTGACTGTATACATATTATTGTTTCTTAAGATATTATATTCAATGTCTTCACCATGTTCATCTGGATAAACAAAAGAAGAAGCTCCACTCATTATCGTTTTTACAAGTTCTTTTTTGAATTCAATGCTTAAAAAAATATCTTGAGAAATAGATTTTATAGAAAACTCTGAAGCAAGTGCATAAGGCACTTTCCCATCTGGTTTTATGTGATTCACACTTATCGAATACTCATCTCTGATTAATTCATATCTCTCTCCATTATACTCAAAGATACTCACTTCATCGTCCATCAATGCTTTCCTTAAGAAATATTTGAATTCATATGTAACTTCAATATCTTTAGTTGCTTTTTCCATTATCAACAGCGATTCAAAAGCTACATTTTGAGTCGATTCTAAAATATAGTTTCTTCCATCTTTATCTAAAACATATATTTTGCTATTATATTTAAAATACGTCTCACCTTGTTCAATAGCTGTTTTAATATAATTATTAATTTCTTCAGGCATTTCAATGCCGTCATATAGGTTTACACTTAAAATGTTCCTAAAACACGTTATTTTTGCAATCGGTTCTAAACGAAAAACAGAATAAAAATCTTTACCTTCTTCACTTATATGATATTTTATATCATCAAATATAAAATTAGTCTCATCTTTATTTTTAGCAAGTATAAATTTTGAATGCATATTTGAATTGTAAACATTTTCATCAGATGATGTATACCTGTACTGTTCATTCAACGAGAGACTTACATACTCCTTCGACATAGTACCGATATGTTTAAAAACCTGCGTTTCATCATATGGCGAGAAAAATCCACCTATAAATGAAAATATGAACATAAATAAAATTATAATAAAACCTATGATTGCTAATCTATTCCTAAGAAATCTCTTTATAACCAACATTCCCGGGGACAAGACTTTGACTCTTTGAACATTTGATAAACTATTATCTTCTGAATTCGCTTGGTAAGATGTTTCTTCACTCTTATCATTTTTATCGATTGATTTATCGTCTTTTTTATTTTCATTATCCATAACTAGCCCCCCTAACTCACTCTGACTCTTGGATCAACTACAGCATATAGAATATCGGCGATCAAAGTTCCTATAAGTGTTAGAAACGCCATAAATACCATATAAAACATGGTGAAAGGAATATCTCCACTGACCATGGCTAAATAAGCTGTATACCCAATACCAGGTATCTGAAATAATGTCTCTGTAATCAGCGCACCTGCAAAAAGTCCAGGTAAAGATCCTCCTAGAATAGTTACTATTGGAATTAATGTATTTCTGAAAGCATGGTAATTTACTACTCTTTTTTCTGATAGACCCTTAGCTCTAGCAGTTCTGATATAATCAGAATTCAACACTTCAAGCATATTTGTCCTAGTATATCTCATCAACCCTCCAACGCCAACAATTGTCAGTGTCAATATAGGCAAAATAAAATGTATGGCAACATCAAAAAATTGATCAAAACCGGTTAACAATTCGTAGTACCTTCCAACTTTTCCATACAGCGGCAACCAACCAAGCCATACAGAAAAAACCAGTTTAAGTATAGTGGCAAAGAAAAACGTCGGTAGTGAAATACCTAACAACGCAAGGACTGTGATAGTATAGTCTGCATGACTATATTGTTTTCTTGCTGCATATATACCAAGTGGTATTGCAATAAATATTTGAAGTATAAAAGCGATAGATCCCAATTTAAACGAATCCCAAATAACAGCTTGAAATTTTTCAACAACCGGTACATTGAATTGCCACGAATCACCAAAGTCTCCATGAATAGCATTACTGGCCCATTGCATGAATCCTTCTAAAATTCCTTTATCCATACCGTATGTTGTATTTAACTGAGCTAACCAATCAGCGTAACTTTTAGCTCCTGGCATTTGTGAGAGCATTCTCGCTTGGGTTTCAACGTAAGAAGTCGGAATACTTCTCATAATTATGTATATAATCATCGATACAAAAAATAGTAAAACTGTTGCTATCGCTATTCTTTTTATTATATATTTCCTCATTTTCTACCTCTTCTCAGTAAAATTGAATGAGCCCACTATAAGCAGGCTCATTCAAACCTTTGTTTTTTAGTTCATTTCAAGTAGCTCTATGTCATTCATCCATCCCCAATAAGTTGTAATATTAGGAGTTACTGTATCCATGTCAACACGTTCTGTACTAAATATAACTAAATTTTGTCTCTGATAAGTCGGTACTTCTACAGCCCAATCAAGAATAATGTCTAAAGCTTGTTTGTAAGCAACTTTTCTGAAAGCTTGATCAGTACTTTGTCTTGCTTCGATAATCAAACGATCAAGTTCAGGATCTGCAATATTGTAACTATTGCTGTCTGTTCCACCTTTTCCTTTACCATTTGAACTGTGATATACCTGATACATATCAGGGTCGATTGTTGATCCCCATGCAGCAGTCCACATTAGATGCACATTTGAATCTAGAGAATTCCATAAAACATTTGTATCTGAAGGATCGTTGATATTCAATGTAATACCAATCTTAGTCAATGCTTCTCTAGTATCTGCCAATATTGCAAATGCCGGGTGATCGCCTTCGCCAGAACCAGGTACAATAATTTCATATTCCAAGAAAGCTCCTTCTGGTGCTGCTGTAAACATTCCACTTGTTTCGTCATAAGTATATCCAGCAGCTTTGAAATATCCTTTTGCCGCTTCAAGAGCTGCATCGTATTTCTCATCTGCTACCATACTTGATGTAAAAATTGGATTTCCATCTATATCTTTAGAATATGCAACTTCATAATCCTCATCGGCTTTTTGAGGTGCTGCCCATGAAGTGTTTGAAATCGGATAATTGATAACCATAGCAGCATCTCCATAATAACTGTCGATTGCCACGTCTCTATAAACCGAATAAACAGTTGCAAAACCTTTTCTCAAGTTCTTGCTTTCTTCAGATACTGGATCGCCATCCACATTTACATTAGTTGCATTTATTCCAATATATCCATATCCAAGATTGTCTACAGAATTCGCAGTGATTACATCTCCAACGACTTCTGTATTGGAATTATATGTTTTTAGTTCCTCGAACTTCGCAACTGATCCTGAAGGATTGGCAATATCGATTTCGCCTGTTCCAACACCAGCTATCATTTCACCGTCAGTTGTTTCTTTAAGTTGCAAGTACTTAGTTTTTGGTTCGCCTTTATAATAATATTCATTTGCTTCAAAATAAACGATCTTATCTTGATACTTGATAAATACATATGGTCCCGCTCCCATAGGTTTAGTTGTTTTTGATTCAACTATAGAAAGATCTTCCCTTGGGAATCCAAACATGTTTTTATCATAATCATACAAAGATTCATCGCCATAGTAATGCATTGGAGCAATATCTATACCAGCAATCGTATAAACAGCCGGCGCTTCAAACCCTCTAACTTTGACTTCTACTTCAGTTTGGCTAAGTTTCTTGATTCCTTCGATATTCGGTACTTCAACACCTTCTGAAGAAGCTAATTTTGCTTGAAGAAGACTTTCTCCTACAACAGCTTCAATATCAGGTTGGAAATAACTCTCGCTACCGCCATAATTAACACTTAATGTTTTCCAATCACTTCCATATTGTGCAAGTATATCTTCTATTACTGTAGCTTCATCTTCTACAGCATATGAATCATAATCATCATCTATATTGTAGAAAAATGCAAACAAGTCTTTTGCTTCAGGATGCATTGCTACATAATCATTAGCCCAAGTATCCGCGCCATATAGACTTTTAACCCAATCAACTTCAGAAATTAATATATCCGCAACAAAACTTTCGATGATAGATATAGATTCTTCACCAGGATTTTCTAATTCCGCAGCAAGTTCATCTGGTGAAATGACAAGTTCTTCCGCCATAGAGTTATTCATTCTATAATTTGTCATTCCTATAATATCATATGAATACAATGTTGAAGATCCAGTGTATGTAGGATCAGAAAGAACGTAATATGAAAAAATGATATCATCAGCATCAGCATATTCACCGTCGCTGAATCTCACGTCATCTCTAATTTTCACATTATATGTCGTGATATCCGAAGCCTCGTCATAGTCAACTTTTACATCAGTCATTCCATTATAGAAATACTCAACGCCATTGTAAATTCCTTTTTCACCATCGATGGCATTGTAGATGATTCCGCCTGTTCTATCAGTTGTTAACAAAGCCTCCTGTGTCAACGATGATACATCCATATCATAAGCTGTAGTTCCAAAAAACGGACTGAATTTTTCACTGAAAGCTGCATATCCAACAACCAGTGGAGTAAGGTTTACCGGTTCTTCGATAACTTCAGGTGTTTCAACAGGTGCAACAGCTTCTTCAACTTCTTCTTCCTTTGGAGTACACCCCACTATCGACACAGCCAATGTCAATATCAATAATAACACCAATAATTTCTTCATAATATTCCTCCCTTTAATTTTTATAATGCAAGAACATTCATTTTTTATGATGCTTCATGAGTTCTTGATCATTTTTAAGTAATCGTTATACAAGCAAAAATATTTCCATGATGGATCAATATACATTCTTTGTAATATCGTATATTATTTCCCTATTATATACATAATAAACAATCCATAAAAATTTTCCAATACATTTAAATAAATTGTTATGATATAATAATCCCCCCATTCGATTTTTAATACCCTAAAATACTTATCATATTCAAATATGCTCAATTATATCGATACAAACATATAGAATATATTGCTTTTTTATACCGCACTAATCAAGTACTCATATCCCAATTCTTTCATTTCATCTACCGATACAAATTTAATCGATGCACTATTGATGCAATATCTAAGACCACCTTTTTCTATAGGACCATCATTGAACACATGGCCCAAATGGCTATCACCTACACGACTTCTCACTTCGGTTCTAAGCATAGTGAAGGTATCGTCTTTTCTGAATACTAAAACATCTGGCGATATCGGTTTAGTGAAACTCGGCCATCCGCAGCTGGATTCAAATTTATCAATTGACGCAAATAAAGGCTCACCTGTCGCCACATCAACATAAATCCCCTTATCAAACTTATTCCAATATTCATTGTTGAAAGCTTGTTCCGTTTCATTTAATTGTGTAACTTCATATTGTTCCTCAGTCAGTGTTTTTCTTAAAACTTCGTCAGATAGTTTAAAATATTGATTAGAATCAATAACCATTATATCCGCCAATGATAAATCTATATGGCAATATCCATTTGGATTTTTATCTAAATAATCTTGATGATATTCTTCAGCCAAATAGAAATGTTCTAATCTACAAACTTCTACTTCTATTCGTTTTGAATGTTTTTCTTGTTCTTCTTTGATTTTGGCTTCTATAACTTTCAAATCAGAATCATCCGTATAATAAATCCCCGTTCTATACTGCATTCCAAAATCATTTCCTTGTTTATTCAAACTTGTGGGATCTATGATTCTAAAATAGTATGTCAACAAAGTGTATAAAGTAACAATGTTGGAATCATATGACACACGCACGGTTTCAGCATGCCCAGAATTTTTATGAATCAAGTCATCATATGTAGGATTTTCAGTATTCCCATTGGCATATCCACTTGTCACATCTACTACTCCATTAATCCTCGACATATAAGCTTCTACACCCCAGAAACATCCTCCAGCCAAGTATATTTTATTTAAAGCATTATTATTCATATGATTCTCTCCCTAGCATTTTGCAATTTCCTTACCGTATTCAATAATGTTTTTTATACTCTCTTCATCAGGATTCCACTGGTTTTTAAATCCTTCTCCAATTATTTCAAACCCTGCACTTTTCAGCGATTCGTTTATTACCTTTGTCGCCTCTCCACTCCAACCATAGCATCCAAAAGAAGCAGCTTTCTTATTTTTAAATTTAAGTTCTTTTACAAAGTGAAGAAACCCTGCAACTGAATGCAAAATGCTATTTCCTATTGTAGGTGAACCCATCAATATCATTTTCGATCTAAATATTTCTGTCATCAAGTCGTTTGTATCATTTTTTGCGATGTTGAATACCTTGACTACTACATCTTTATCTGCAAGCTCTATTCCCTCTGAAATCTTCTCGGCCATCTTCCTGGTACCATTCCACATGGTGTCATATAATATTGTAATCTGATTTTCTTGATAATCATTTGCCCACATCACATATTTCTCAATGATTTGCATTGGATTGTCACGCCAAATAACTCCATGGCTTGTTGCTATGATATCAATATCTAGATTCATGGATATCACTTGATCTAATTTTTTCCTTAATATTTGATTGAAAGGATTAAGAATATTAGCAAAATATTTTTCAGCCTCACTGAATAATACACATTGATCAACAAGATCATTGTATAGTCTGTCCGTTGCAAAATGTTGCCCAAAAGCATCATTACTAAACAATATATTATCCTCAGTCAAATAAGTCGCCATGCTGTCCGGCCAATGGAGCATTGTCATTTCAACAAATATCAACTGCTTGCCATTGCCGATATCAATTTTATCTCCAGTCTTTACTACTTGAAAATTCCAATCTTGATGATATTGACCTTTTAATGATTTAACTGCATTAGCTGTGCAATAAATCGGTTTGTCTGGAATACGCTTCATCAACTCCGGCAAAGCGCCGCTATGGTCGACTTCACCATGATTAACCACAATATAATCAATCATATCCAAGTCAATTTCCTTAGCCAAATTTTCTACAAATTCTTCAGCATACGGCAACCATACAGTATCAATCAATACGTTTTTTTCTTCTTGGATTAAATAAGAATTATACGTCGACCCGTTATGCGTTGAAAATTCCTCTCCGTGAAACTTTTTAAGTTCCCAATCAACTTTCCCAACCCAATAAACATTGCTTTTAATATTTTTTTTCATTTGAAATCCTCCTCTTATTTGAAATTTTCTTAATTTTAACCTTCTGACATTAGTCTTTTTTCACCCTCAAGTTCTTGAATAGGTTTAATATCTTGCGTAACTTCTAAAGTTCCTAAAAATTCCCCTTTATCATTTCTAACAGCAAAATATCGTATATACACGAACATGCCACCCATTTCGATCCAAAAATCTTCGTGATCCTTTATCCCACTTCTTAAATCTTCTACAATCTTTTCAACTATATGCACACTTTTTGGGGGATGACAATTCTTCACTTCTCTTCCTATAATAGTTTTTGCTCTATCGAATATTCTTTCTTTACCTTGGGTAAAATATTTAACCCTGTTATTGGCATCGACAAAAGTCATGTCCAACGGAACAGTATTTAAAATCGAGTTTATTTCTTCCGGCGACAAGTTGCCAGCATCAAATTGTATATTTTCTGCAGATGTTTTAATGTCTTTATCTTCAATTTCTTCTTCAAAGCGAGGTTGCCATCTTTTAACTGTTTTAAGCAATGTAAACCCGATTTCCGAGCTTGCTTCTTCAATCGCTTCCCACTCTTTTGCATTCATAGTATCCATAACCATTGGAAACATTATATTTTCTTCTTTAAAAATCATCTCTTTGATTTGATTAGTTGTATCAATTGCCTTGTTAAACAAAATATTCATATCATTGTCTTCGCTCATAGCCATGCTCTCAACCAATTTCAAGCCTTCTCTTATTTCATCATCTACTCCCCACATAACCTGAGGAGGTGCTGTTATATCGTATTTTTCCATATAAGGAAAAAGCAAATTTTCTTTTCTTGAATAATGTCTTTCTATTGTCATGAGTTTTTCCCAAGAATATAAAAATATTTCCTTCTTATTTGATTCTTTAGTTGATTTATATGCCTCTAGCGACGGTAATACTTCTTCGTCTATAAGTTCTTCGATTTTTCTATTTTCCAGTTCAAATGTATTTATCGGATGTCCCGGTTCATACTTCAAATCATTGCTTTCAGCATGAATTTCTTCAATTGAACCTTTAAATACCGACGCATGAACATCACATAGCTTTTGAATTTCAGAAACAGGCATTCCTTCATTGACCAAAGCTTGCTCCATTTGAGTAATCTCCGATGCAGAAACTCCTTCAATTAATTTAGCAAATTTCTCTTTCACATCATTTACTGTCGCTCCTTCATGCAATTCCATAATCAATTCCTTCAATTTTGCTTGTCTTTGCTCTCTGCTATTAATAATTTCACTCATTTTTTATCCTCCTTTTATACAATCAAACTATTTGAATAGCTATACCAATCTAACGAATCTAACTGCAATGTCATCAATGTATTCAACATTACCATCTTCATCTTTTGTTACAACAATCAACCTTTGCCAGAATTCTCCCACTGGAATAACCATTCTTCCATTTGGAGCCAGCTGCTCAATTAAAGCATTCGGCATCGTTGTAGCTGCCGCCGTTACCATGATGCGATCAAAGGGTGCTTCTTCTATCCACCCTAAGGAACCATTGCCGATTTTGTAACTGATGTTTTTATAACCTAATTTTTTTAATCTTTCTTTAGCTTTTAAATATAGTGGCTCAATCACTTCAACAGTATAAAGTTCTTTAGAAAATTCTGCCAACAGAGCACTTTGGTATCCACTACCTGTCCCAATTTCCAAGACTTTGCTTTCTTCTTCCAATTCTAAAAGCAATGTCATATATAAAACCAAAGAAGGCTGAGATATCGTCTGCCCATATCCTATGGAAAAAGGTGCGTCTATTCTAGCAAATTTTTTATTGTCTTCCATAAAAAACGATCTATCCAGTTTATTGTAAAACGCACTGATTTTATTCTTATCAACAAACATTATAATCACCCATATGATATTTACCCTATTTATATATAAGTTCAACAACTAATTAATCAATGAATTATTGAAGTTCACCGATTGTTTTAATATTATTTTCTGTTATACTGATTCTTGTGTTTTAAAGGAGGCAATAAAAATGGAAATCAATTACATAGAATGGTTTGGATATTTAGCATCTTTTGTAGTGCTTATATCTATTATCATGAGTTCTATCATTAAACTTAGATGGATAAATCTAACCGGATCATTGATGTTTGCATTTTATGGTTTAGGAATAAATTCACTTCCTGTTGCATTTATGAATACAGGCATTGCAATAATCAATATCTATTATCTAGTTAAAATCTATAATTCAAAAGAATACTTTCAAATTCTACCTATCGCAAAGGATTCAAAATACTTCGAATACTTGATGAAATTCTATTATCATGATATTAAAGATTATTTTACTGATGAAAGTTTTACTTTCGATGACAAGGCCGTTGGAATATATATACTAAGAGATATGGTTCCTGCAGGAATTTTTTTAGCAGAAAAAACAGATGAACATACCCTACTGGTAGAACTTGATTTTGCACT
>LGOV01032052.1_pt10 | contig 14977 bp, 15 predicted proteins | sample 469881 | NCBI WGS metagenome assembly LGOV01 (sample SAMN03857199, study PRJNA290197) | marine sediment metagenome | biome: marine cold seep biome; feature: cold seep; material: marine sediment; isolation source: sample #5579, elevator 3A push core 41 containing 12 cm of sediment... ...
TCCAATCGGCTCTGCCGAGAACACCTTCAAAATAATCGTAATTCAAATTAAGCTCTTGAAGAACCGCATCTTTAACTACAGTCTCGATCTGAGCAACAACATCAGCTGAATTCGACAATGAAGTCACATCTCCATAATCAACGTAGTCTTTAAGATTTCCCTGTGTAGAAATCAATAGATTCAACAACTTGCTTAAAGAACCATCCACAGCTGGATCAGCGCCAAACAAATCCTCATATACATCGTTGTTATCATCTATAAAAGCTTGTACGTCACTTTCTATTCCTTCGCCATTTGAATAATATAGAGCTGTCATATTACCTATGAAGCCTATTAATTTATCCCTTGCGACTATATAACTATCCAATCCACCTTCTCCAAGTGCATTTTCAACATATGTATTCATCAATTGCGATCCCGATGGAGATTCAAAAATATCGAACCACACATCATCCGTCGAATCATTTACATAATCCATCACGTTTTCTTTGGCAGTTGTCAAATAATCCTTTTCATCATCAGTCAATTCGTCATAAATCTTACTAAAAGAATCAGCGACATCAACTGCTGTTGTCGATTCGGCAAATGTGATTCCTGGAGAAATCACCGACATCGACAAAATCAACACGAGTAATAACGACACCATTTTTTTCATTTATTAAGCCCCCTATTGTTTAAATATTCTAAAATATAATTACGCAACCCTATTATAGTATATTAAAACAATCTAACTGTATGCTCATAGCATACAAATGCCAATAAATTCAAAAAATCTGGTATATAGAACCATTATATCTATATTTGTTACATCATTCATGTAACAATAAAAAAAATTTCACCAAAAGATGAAATTATACTTTTGGCAACCCGGCAATCATAGCGTATGCTTTAGACCCGTAGCTTTGCGTCCTGTTTTTTCAAACAGTTTGCCTTTATCAAATATTCGATTTTTATTCTTGTTTATTATACTATATAATGCTATTAAAGGAAAGGATGATACCATGCTTACTAAAGTAATTCTAGAAAACTATAAAGTTTATAAAAATAAAACTGTTTTTGACCTAAAAAACTCAAATATAGGAATGATATTCGGTCCCGAAAGCGAAGGAAAGAGTACTTTACTTAATAGTATTAGACTATTATTAGAGTTGTCTGTGAAAGGAAGGAAGATCAAGGATGGAATAAATCTTTCTCTTTTAAGTGATAGTAATGAATTTTCTCTTGAATACTATTTTCTTATAAATGGTGATGTAATTCATTACAAGGTAAGATTTAGTCCTACCAGCGGAAATACATACGAAAGATTATCTGTTGAAAATATGGTTGTTTTTGAAAGAGATAATGAAAAAATAAAAATCATGCAACTTAGTGATGATATGGATATCGACAATAAAGCCGATTCGCCTTTTATACATAAGGTAGTAAGTCAAATGAATCTAGGTGGCAACGAAACTTTAAAAGCATGGAGTGAGTTTTTAAAAAACTCGATTTATATCAATCCTTTGACTGGAACAATCATCACTTATGGTGAATATAAAACCCACTCCAACAAGCACATAGAAAAATACGGAGTCGAGGAGTTCAATCAGTTTTTCAAGGATAAAAAAATGGGTATTTTCATTTCCTATTCTCATGAGGGAAAAAACAAAAAATTCAATATAAAAATTGGTGATGAAAATAGTAAAACCATCTTTGTGACTCATCAAAAAAGCAACACAACTCTCCCTTTTACAGAAGAGTCGCTTAACATTCAAACTTTACTTAATATATTACCGTCGTTTTTTCATATAAAGAAAAATAAAGGAATGTTGCTTATCGACAATCTATCAAGTTCACTTCATCCGAAAGTTGAAGAGACATTGATAAAACATTTCATGAAAGACATTAAAGATTCAAATTATATTTTTGTTTCAAACAACGCATACTTCTTGCTGAATAAAGTGATAAATCCAGATGCCATATACATCACTTACTATAAAGAAGGAGAAGGTTCATCTATAAAACCACTTTCCGAGCATAAATCAAAGGTTGTAACACCTCAAAAACCAGTGGAGCTTAAAGATCTACCAGAACAGAAGTATAAGAACTAAGGTACCCGGTTTATTAACATACCCTTCCGTTGAGAAGTACTTATTAAGCTAAACGCATAATAATCACACAAAAATCGCAGTTTTACTACTGTGATTTTTTGTTTGTATATAAGGGTTTATTCAGATATTCACATAATATACGCAATATAATCGCACACGATTTCCAAAATAATAATCTTATTATTTTAATATTAGCATGTGATTATTATGTGATTAGCAAGAAGATTATGAGACATCTAAAGCCAAAAAAAATCCAGTTCAAAAAAAGCCATTGAAATATCGAAGATCTCAGAACAACTTCTAAAATACTATGTTGAATACTCAGGTTACGTAAGAGGAAATCATAGGTGGTAATATTTATACTTATTTTATATTAAATGATAAATTTTGACATCGATACTATGTTTGTTTATGTTATACTTAATTCGAAGTAGGAAATAAACTCAGGATGTAATTTACAAGTAGTAAAAACTTAATAAAAAAGTAAAAATTTGAATTCAGATAAAGTAATAATATATAAGTAGGCAGACTACGATGTAGAGATGTAAATAAAATTTAAGGAAGGAGAGTATACTGAAATCCACTTTATAAGTATACAACAGTAGTATGAGGAGAAAAAAACAAGGCATTATAATTATAGTTCTTGTATTATTTTTAATCGTGAGTCTTGTTGTACTGAAAGATTATAGAACATTAATAAACAATCATAATGCTACGACCTCGGGATTAATACAAGTGACTAAGGAATCAATGTCAGTATTTATTGAGACAGCTGCAGTGAACGACATTACTCTTATATCAGATGACCCATTCAATGATATTTATAATAATATTAGATTACTAGAATTAAGTCTAAGAGATGCATCTTTTACTGAGAACAGTATTGAGAAAGAGAAGTTTTACGATTTTATTTACGAACTTACAGATGTTGGGGGTTCAATATTTAGAAATGATATTCTTGTAGAAAATAAAGAATTGAAAGATAACCTAGTAAGCCTCTTTGAATTGTTTCAGCAACAAAAAGACTATGGAACTTCAAGTCCAAACCTATTTGGAGTTAGTAAGGTGATAATTATATATGAAAATGACACATGGGATAAATTAGAAAGTTTACTATCAAATATTGAAATTGAATTGAATTATTAAAATTAGCTACCAAGTATTGGCATCAAGACATCGGGAGAAGTATATTTGATAATGTCTTAGAATATATTCAAATAGATTATTAACAGATGCTACTAATTAAACTAAAAATTATTTTAACACAGTAAAAGCGACAAAGAATTCCTTGTCGCTTTTTGTGCGTTTATATGTGAGTTTTATTGTGATTTCAGAACATTTAGTTAAAAAAGCACTTCTCAACGGAAGGGTATGGTTTATTAACCAGGTACCTTTACATTTAGACTTCAAAAAAACGCACAGTGGTGCATTTTACTTTATCAACTACTCATTTAAATCAAAATAACCATTTAAATTATTTTCGTTAATAAACTGTTTGACATTTTTCTTTTCTTTATCAGAGAGGCATGTATTATAATAATAAGTAAATCTTATTTTATCGTCGTCCGAATCAAGGTAAATCAACAAATTTCGTATTGCATATTTATCCTTATCCATTTTATCTTTTCGCTTATTGTTAATAATCATTTTATGCAAAATATAACAATACGGATTCGGAACTATAATATTATTGGATTTATATATTGTGCTAATTGTATCTTCCAGCAACATGCTTGTGTGACTAAGAGCTTCCACCTTTGGTATCTTTAAAGCAGGAACTTTCACATAAGAATATTTTCCTCCAATCATTCGAGCTAAGAATTCAATTTCATAATCATCTTTAATAATTCTACAAACATCAAATCCCGAAATATCAATTTCAAAACCTTTATCCGTAAACCCCTTTAACAAATCTATAGATTCTGTCGGTTGTCTAATGTTTTTTATGAGAAAATCAATATCTTTTGTCTTTAAATTACTTTGAAAATCAGAAATAATATTGTTTTCCTCATATATAAGCTCAACCCAACTTCCAATCAAGATAACAAAATCATCTGTTTTCAGTTCGTTGATTATTTGCAAAACTTCTTCAAAAAAATCCTTCATCAGTCATCCACCTCATACCTATGGATTTTTAATATCTTCTCTAAATCACTAATCTGCTTTTTCATTATACCCATTTGTTTTTTTAAATTGTTTTTTTTTGAAAACAATTCCTCATAGTAACCAACATTTTTCTTTTGTACATAGTCACTTATCACTTTCTCATTCTTACGATACACAATATAATAAACCATATGATTTTGTCTTTTTTTGGAAACAAGAGAACCCACAGGGTATGATTTCATTTTTTTTAGATAGTATAGATAATTTTTTGATAAACGATTGAAATCATCAATCAATACATTTTTAATAATCGAATCCATTTTCTCACCACCAGTGCCCTACATTTTTATGTTTTATTTACTTTGTAGGGCATTTATTAATATTATATCCCTTTATACAAATTTAATCAATAATGCCCTACATCTTTATATATTTAATATAATGTAGGGCATTACATGATGTGCTTTTTCATTTTATATTTTACAATTTTTATTCATTTCGGATTAAAAAACACGTGCGGTAGTACTATTTCCACAGTATAAATTTGAGTAATAGAGATACATTTTATTGAGTGTAAAGAAATATGAGAAAGTTTAACCATCGTTCAGCAATCGTTTCCTCTTACCAACTGGCCAACTTACTATTCCTTTAGAGTTCACACGTTATCTTTTAAGTATGATAGAGTTCATTTTTTTTATCTCGGTCAACAAAAATCAAATCAATATTCAACGTATCTAAAATTTTTATAAATCTCTCAAGAGAAGGACTATTATTTGAATTTTCATATTTTGAAATTTGTTCCTGTGTAGTTTTTAAAAGACTACCCATTTTCTCTTGACTAATCTTTAGGCTCTTTCTTCTTTCAGCGAGGAAATCCATTATTTCCAAATTAACTCTAGCCTCTCTTTTCGCCTCTTTATATATTTCTTTCCCAAATTTTTCTTCACCAATTTTATCTAATTCATCAAGAAATTTACTCATAATCAAAACCCTTTCATTTTAATTTCCCTATAACGCTTAATCGCTAACTTTTTATCCCTTTGTGTAGTTTTTTGAGTTCTTTTTCTAAAAGCATGTAGTATAAATACACCATTACCATATAGATAACAATAAGCAAACCGATTTGTATCAATCTTTATTTCAAATATATTGGTACCCAAAGAATTTACAACTATTTCATCTTTTAAAACTAAATATTTAGCACCTTCCCTATCAATTTTAGCTAATGTTTCACGCACATTAGCATATTCCTTAGGATTTTCTATTGTTTCGATATATTTTACTATCTGATCTATATTATTTGAATTCTTATATGTATGTAAATAACCTTCTCTTTCGCTTTTCTGGTACATTAACATTCTCCTCAAATATGCCAAATACGGTATATTCTTATCTTAAAGATATACCCAAAATAACATATTGTCAACATTCATTCTCTCTTCACAACAAATTTTACTCCACTTTTCACAATTTCTCTATAGTATTGAATAACTGTTCCATTTCAATTTCAATTAAATAAATATTTTCAAATAATTAGCCTACCTTAGGCAATATTATTAATACGAAGTAGGTTAATATGTGAAAAGGAGTCCTTTCATGTCAATTGCTAAAACAATTTTAAAAGAAGAACTCGAGAACTTGAAACGACAATTGGAACGAAACTTAAAAGAGATTGAAAAATTACCGAAAGGTTCTATTAGAATTAAAAAATAATATCTACCATCCTTCAGAATTTAATTTACTTCTTATATAGTTATTCGACACGATGTATCAAAACTTCTTTTTGGTAAAAAAAGCAAAAAAAAATCATTATCACTTGATTAATGTGATAATGATTTAGTAATAAATAGTTTTTCAGCGGCCTCGTTTTTAACAAAGGGGATAGAAGCGTTATGTTCACGCCATTTGTGTTAAGCATTACCTAAACTAGGTGGAAACTTAAATACGATACGCAAGAAACCCCCACTTCAAAATCTAAAAGATTTAAGTGGGGGAGATTCATTGAGCATAAAGAAACATAAGAAAGTTTAACAATAGGTGAACAATCACAGATCAATCGTTGAGCAATAGTTTAACTATCACCCCACCATAGCTTCATCGCCATTTCTTTCCCTGTCCAACTTACCTACTTTCTACTTTTATTCATTTTTCTTCATCTTTGCCCTTTGAACCAAATATACCCCAAAGAGAATTATTCCCATGGCGAATATCATAGAAATAGTTAAAGGTTCCTTTAAAAAAATCATTCCCAAAATTACAGCTACCGCAGGATTCACATAAGCGTAAGTTCCAGCTTTTGTGGCAGGCCACTTTTGAAGTACATAGATATAACTGCTAAAGCCGATAATAGATCCAAAAGTAATCAAATATGCAACCGCAAGTATACTCTTGGTAGTAAAATGAACACTATAAATATCTCCAGTTATTACAGAGGCAATCGCAAGTCCAATTCCACCAAAGAGCATTTGAAAACCGATGTTGGCAATAATCGCTTCTTTCTTCTTAACATACTTGGATGCAACTGAACCTATAGACCATAGAAGCGTCGCTATCATCAATATCAATACACCTTTATAATCAATCACCTGTATCCCGTTAGTCGTACTAGTAAGCATATATACACCTACCATACCTAGTATCAGACCTATATATCCTGAATATCCAAACTTTATTGTTCTTAAAATTAAAAGCTCGATAATTGCGATCCATATGGGTACCATCGATACCATTAGTGATGTTACGCCCGAATCCACCCATTGCTCTGCATATACAACAAGGCCATTGGCTCCTAAAAGCATAAACGAACCCACAATGGCGTGATTTATATAATCACTCTTCTCTACAGGAAACGGCAAGCCTTTTATTTTTGCGTATATCAGCATTATTGATCCTGCGATTAAAAATCTTGTTCCAGCTAGAATAGTCGGAGCTAAATCTTCAACACCGATCTTTATAGCAAGATATGTCGATCCCCAAAAGAAGCATACCGCCAAATACGCTAACAACACTTTTTTATTTTCCTTCATATGTCCACCATTTTCTTTTATTAATATTTAATATATTAATTATAAGTTATACTACCATATAATTTAAAAAAATCAAATAAAAAAGCTAAGGAATAATCCCTAGCTATTCATACGTTTATTATATTTAACCCTATCTTGAGCATTCAATACTTTCTTTCTAAGTCTAATCACATCAGGCGTTACCTCTACAAGTTCATCTTCTTCGATAAACTCAAGAGCTTCTTCCAAGCTTAGTATCTTAGGAGGTAAGAGCTTAATCGCATCATCGCTGCCAGATGCTCTTACGTTAGTTTGTTTTTTGTTCTTGCATGGATTGACTACCATATCTTCAGGTCTTGAGTTGATTGCAATAATCATTCCCTCATATACATCTACAGCTGCGTCTATAAGCATTACCGCTCTTTCTGAAAGATTCCAAAGCGCATATGACATAGTCGAACCTTTTTCCTGAGAAATAAGCACTCCATTTAAACGTCCAGGAATTTGTCCCAAATGAGGTTGATAAGAATCAAAAGATCTAACTAGAGTTCCTTCTCCTCTTGTCTCATTGATAAATTCACTTCTATAACCTAAAAGCCCTCTAGTAGGAACAAGATACTCGATCATAGTATAACCTTGATCAGAGTTCATCGTTACCATAGAACCTTTTCTAATATTTAATTTATTTATAACCGTTCCACTATAATCATCAGGAATAGTTGCAATAACTCTTTCTACTGGTTCATGTTTAACTCCTTTAATTGTTCTGTAAAGAACCTGTGGTTTAGAAACGCTTATTTCATAACCTTCTCTTCTCATATTCTCAAGCAAGATGGAAAGATGAAGCTCTCCTCTACCAGAAACCTTGAATCCGTCATTTCCAGGTAAAACCTCTACCTTTAGTCCAACGTTAACCTCAAGTTCACGTTTCAATCTAGCTTCTATATGTCTAGAAGTCACATACTTACCGCTTTTACCTGCAAAAGGTGAATCATTAACCAAAAAATTCATAGAAAGAGTAGGCTCTTCGATATCGATCATAGGAAGCACCTCTACATTATCAGGGTCGCAAATCGTCTCGCCTATAGAAATATCCGGCATTCCGGCCAGCACGACAATGTCTCCGCTATAAGCAAAATCCACTTCTTTTCTAAGTAAGCCTTCATTGATAAAAATTTTAGCAATCTTACCTCTGATAGTTTCACCATCTCTTTTAGCTATAGAAACTTGCTGTCCTTTTTTCACAACGCCTCTTTTGATTCTACCAACACCTAATCTACCGATATATTCATCATACGCTAGAGAAGACACTTGCATTTGAAAAGGTTCTTCATCTCTATTAGGGTAAACATCCACATGTTCCATAGCAAGGTCAAACAGCGGATCTAAATTGTCAGATTCATCATCCATATCTCTCTTTGCAATACCATCTCTTGCAACGCCGTAGATAATCGGGAACTCAAGCTGCTCATCAGTAGCTCCAAGTTCTACAAATAAATCAAATGTCATATCCACAACCCATTCAGCTCTTTGATCCTTTTTATCAATCTTATTGATGAAAAGAATCGGCTTAAGTCCTTGTTGCAAAGCCTTTTGAAGCACAAAACGAGTTTGAGGCATAGGACCTTCACTAGAATCAACCAGTAAAATAGCCGTATCCACAGTCTTGATGATTCTCTCTACTTCAGAAGAAAAATCAGCATGACCAGGTGTATCAACTACGTTTATCTTGACACCTTTATGCTCAATAGCACAGTTCTTAGAGTAAATCGTAATACCTCTTTCACGTTCCAAGTCATTACTGTCCATAACCTGTTCAACAACAACTTCATTTTCTCTAAAAACACCACTTTGAGACAACAACGCATCAACAAGAGTAGATTTCCCTGCATCAACGTGAGCAATAACCGCAATATTAATAATATTTTTTCTATTCATCATATTTTTTCCTGTCCTTTTAAATAAATTTCAACTTATCTATATTACACCCAAAAGGACAAAATAGCAAATATTTTCAGAAAAATAATTCAAATATAAAAAATACAAGATGACAGGAACTCGCCTCATCAGACACAGTCTCCATCCTCTTGTATTTTCATCAACTCATTTCAACAATACTTTCCTCGTCCATTATCTTTTCTTTATATACCGCATTCGCCCTATCAAGCTTGAAATAAAGCCTATCTAAAAAGATAAACAACAATTTATTGCCCAGCTCCGGATCTTTTTCAATCAAGTTCATGAGATCTTCTTTTTTTATCGCCATAACCTCAGTGAACTCACTCGCTATGCCCGTTGAATTATATTTCTCTTTAGCCATGAAAGTTTCACCGATTATTCCATTTGAACATATTGTAGCGAGTTTGATTTCTTCGCTTTTATCATTGAACTTCACTATTTTAACGCATCCGATAATCACCAGTAGCAATTCCAGATTGTTTCTTCCCTCTCTAAAAATGATATCCGTATCGTTATAAGCTCTCATTTCGATAATAGAAGCGAGTTTTTTAAGATCCTCTTCAGTAAGTTTTTTAAAATCTTCAAAGCTTTTTAAATTATCCACTATCGTATCACTAGATATGTCCTTATATCTCTCAGTATCGATTTTATAATGAACTCTGGTGATATTGTTGGTCTCCATTATCTTTCTAATAGGCATACGTTCTTTTAATGTAAGATTAATAATTTCAACCCAATCTCTCTGCTTTTTTCTATACTCGGTAAATGGATCTTTTTTTGGAATGGCGTCGTGTTTACTTATATAAATATTTCTCAGCGACTCCTGACAACCTTCCATGTTTCCATTTGATAAATAATCAAGAGCAAGCAGTACATTGGTTTTATAAATCTTATCTTCCAAGTCGTCTTTAAAAAACTCACCAGGATAAGGATCGAAATCCTCAGGAGCGATCTTGGTCATGTTGCTGACTTCATGCTGCCCTTTTATTTTTGCCTGTTCATACGTGAATCTATAAATATCCTCCCTGAAACGCTTCCATATCGGGTGATTCTTCTTAGGAGGCAAATGCTTGATGCTCAGTTTATTATCAAGGAAAAAATCATAACCGAACATTTTGGCATTTATCAAATAGTCTATATCCTCACCCCTTGTCACCTCAGAATCAAAGAGAACCATTTGAAGCAAATTCTTGTGTATTACCATAGCTCCACCAAAAACAAACGGAGTTATTTTCACCCTCGGATCACATGCTATGATTTTATCAAAAGCCTTTGTCTTATATCCAAATCTATTCCAATAAGTCATCCAAGGCACAATAGTTACATCGTCATAATACTCGTCATATTTATTAAGATAATATCCGGCAACACCATAAATTCCTTTTCCATAAATCCTCTTCCCTATGAATTCAACAGACATATCTACAAAATCGGGATTTTCAAACACTTCGTCATCATCTATCAATATCGTCACATCCGAACCCAAAACATGAGAAGTGTACAGACAGATATTCCTTACATTAGAATATCCCTTTTGACACAAAATCAAATTAGCCCTGTCCGAAAGATCGCTTTCTTTCAAGTGTTTTTTTATTTCCCTTAAATTCTTCAGAGTAAAAATATACGTAGGAAAACTTAAATTCGCCTTTTCCACTATTTCTCTAACTCTCTTTTCAGCTTCATCTTCAATCTCTTCCGCAGTAGGGCAAACAGGAATGATAAGTTTGAACTGTTTATTTTTCAGCATTTTCATACTCTCAAGCGTTCTCCCTAATGTCTCTTCACCATCGAGTGGAGTAGGATGATCATAGACAACATCCCCATCTACCCAAGGCATTTCTTTCTTTCTGCTCCAATACGTCGGAATCACTACTGATATATTCATAAAATCCCCCTTATACGCCTAATACTTTTTTATAAATATCTTCTACTTCAACTATAGAGTGTTTCCAAGAAAAGTTTTCCTTTGCATATTTATAACATCCTTTAGACCTTTCCTCCTTATCGCTGCGAATAAGTTCATCTATTATCGCATAAGCAAGTTCCATATCATCACCTACACCGACCAACCTGCCCACATCGCTGGTAATGAAATCAGGAAGCCCACCTTGATTTGTACCCACTACAGGAGTTCCACAGGCAAGGGCTTCAATGGCAACAAGTCCAAAAGGCTCCGTTCTCGATGGAACCGTACTCACATCGGCGATGTTGAAAAGTTTAACCAGTTGATTTTGATTTATATGCCCCAGAAAGTAAATATTATTAAGTTCAAGTTGATCTTTCAATAGATTCAACTCTTCATACAGCTCTCCATTACCGGCGATAATAGTTGCAACTTCTTCATCTGAATCCCTCTCATAAATTTTAGCCGCTTTTAGAAGCACATCGACCCCTTTAAAATGAGTTAATTTTCCTGCAAACGAAACAATTTTTTTGTAGTCGATATCTATTCCAAATTCTTTTAAAATTAGATTTCTATCAATATCCAACGGCAAGAACAGATCCTCGTCATATCCATTCATAACCATTTGCTTCTTGTCATTATCCACTCCATATAATTCAGAAACTTCTCTATCCACCTGTTTTGAAATGGTTATGATCTTACCGGCCTTTTTAGCTCCTTCTAACGCATAAGAATGATATCTGCTGTCTTTGACAAATCCCTTCAAATCAGTTCCGTGGGCAGTAACAACATACGGAACATCGGTTTTAGATGCTATATACGGCGTTATCCATAGATGTTGAGCATGAATTATATCCGGCTTAAACTCTTTAACCTCTTGATTCACCACCTTCTCAAACGCTTCTACATACTGATAAATCTGATTTTTGCTCAATTTATAAAAAGTGTTGTTGCTTCTAGGGTGAGATGTAAAACAAGGAAAATTAAAATCCAAATCATACTCTTCATTATATCCGTTGTTAAATAAAATTATTCTCGATATGAATCCTTCATATTCCACGTTGGTATGCTCTGGATAAACCACCCTTACTTCATGACCCATATCACTCAGTTCTTTTGCCAAGTTATGTGTGTAAACTCCACTTCCAGATCCCTCTAAAGGAAAATGGTTAACAATTAATATTTTCATTACTTCTCCTCCGCTCTATAAATTCCTTCCAGCTCCTAGTCAATTTCTTGTATTCATCAATAACTTCATCCAATCTGTCATATGAAATTTCCAGTGCCTCTTCCAGCATTAAAAACCTATCATCATTTAAATAATCCGCCGCTGCTTTCGCCCCAATTTTCAGAGCTTCTCTCTGCTCGATACGGCACTTCTCCACATCTCTCCTGTGAATCCAGTTAAGAAACGGATTTCTTCCAATCCATCCCATACAAGCATAAAAAAATCTATCTTTAATATCTTCATCATTTAAAATATCCGGAACCAAAGGATAATTGGAATAAGTATCGTGAAATATCCTGGTATCGATATCCATGCATCTACGATTTTTTAATTTGCTCATTTCAATTCCCAGCAGAGTATCTTCCCCTCTAGTTAAATATCTTTCACCATTCACCACATATGACGATGAAAAAAACGGAAGGATTTTCTCGAAAACACTCAGTTTTATCGCGACATTTCCACCTAGAATTTTATCTGTTTCAAAAGGTTCCCTATCTAAAAAGTTATCAGGAATAAAACAATTGTGAAGGTTTTGGTTCATTATAAATTCATAAGACGCTTTTTTCTGAATTCCCACAAACAATTGATCCATACCATCGAATCTAATAGGTGGAATAATATAATATCCAGAATAATCACTGGTGGTTATAGATACATCGTCACGCTTCAAATATTCTAAATGCCTGGCGATAAAATTTACCTCTACTCTCTCCACGTATTCATTTCTTTGAACCAACAGTTCAGGGTAAACGTCTGTATCTATAAAAACAAGTACATCCACCCCGGTCAGCATTCCTTTCATTATCACGTTGTTTCTGTTTTTCCCATATGGAACCATCCCGCTTCCATCCATTATCTTACAATTGAGCAAATTCATAATAGACTCTTCCGACACCCCCATATCTTTCAACTGATGGCACATACCATCTATATCATTGATTTTAATAATTTCAACATTTACCCTCTTCCTCAACCTCTCGACTACCTCATTATTGATATATCTAGAATATGTAATTATAACGCTATGAATAGGATGGGAGTATTTCTCTGCGTTATCTAAGAATTTATCTATCGAATCCGTTTCTATTAAATCTTTCGTTATTACTCCAAATGATATCTTCATCAGTATTCCCCTTCCGTTTTTTGTTAGACCCTTTATAGATACCCTATTTAAATAATTTTTTAACATAATTATTTAAAATCACTATAGTTCAAAAAAGACAGAAGGACTTGCCTAGCTAGCCGCGTCACTTAAAAACAGCTTAGTGAATAGATGATGCATATTTATAATTATGGGTATAAATAGCTCGAGGTGATGATGTTGGTTTATAAAGTACACAAATTTCATGTCGATAAAAATGTAGATGAAATTGCACTGGAAAGATATTTAAATGATATTAACGGCGAAATTATTTCAGTTTTCCCAAACCTTATTCCAAAATTTCATTTGATGGGCGCGACAGCAAGCTATGACAGTTTAATCATTATCGAAAAAACAATTTAGTTATGGAGATTCCATAACTTTTTTTGTTAGTGCGTTTCAGTACTTGGTGCAAATGAGACTTCATAATAAGTATCAAGTAAAACAGTTAATTTGATCAATGCTAAATCATTGAACACAGAAAGACAAAGAAACTTGCCATATCCGACAAGTTCCTTTATCTTTTTTTTTATGATCTATAACGTTCAACCCTTAATAAACCCAAATCACATTATTATAAATCTTCCAAATAATTTTCCAACTCTTCATAATTTTCGGGAACAACGATTTCTCCATCGATAATCTTCTGTCTATATTTTTCTACTATCCCAATAAATTTTTTTCTTAGATTTCCAGCATCATCGCTGTAATCGACGCCATTTTCAACTATACCGAGATAAGTCTGGATACCGCCTTCAAAAGTATCTTCCATAAGCGATTCAACAGCTAGATATGCAGCAGTATCGATTTTTTTGACCATCGAACAAAGAACATGATCGGGTGATTGTCCAGATTGATCACAATCGACTCCAATAGCCCAATAATCAAATATATCCGCCGACTCAATAACACCATTTCCCGTACCACCCGCTGCATGATATATGACATCCACATTCTTTAATCCATGCTGTTTTGAAGCGAAATAGAATCCTCGATAGTGATCATCGAAAGCATCGGCATAATCAACGTGGACATTGGCTGTGTTGTTGATCGTCTTAACTCCTGCGGTGAAACCGCATTCAAATTTATTGATTATATCGAAGTCCATGCCTCCAACAAATCCTATTTCATCATTCTTGCTTGTCAATCCAGCTAGAATGCCTACTAGAAACGAACCTTCATGCTCTCTAAAAGTATAGGCATGTGAATTGGAAACGATATTCCACTCCGATTCTTCATAACCGACAAAATCCCTGTTACCTGTGTCTTTTTATTGTTTGAAGTATTCCACTATTCCTTCAGCTATTTCTTTAGCCAATTCCTCTTGACCCTTTTCACTCTCGAGATATTCAAACTCTTTTGGATTCGGCATGAATCCCATCTCTAAAAGTATAGAAGGAGTCCAAGTTCCCCTTACGACATAGAAGTTGTTGATGTTCAACCTTCTACTATTTCTACCTAAATCATTTACAACTTCATCTAAAATATTTTGAGAAACTTCACTCGCAAAATCCTCTTTATAATGAACAGAAAATCCATAAACAT
>LGOV01015838.1_pt1 | contig 14934 bp, 13 predicted proteins | sample 469881 | NCBI WGS metagenome assembly LGOV01 (sample SAMN03857199, study PRJNA290197) | marine sediment metagenome | biome: marine cold seep biome; feature: cold seep; material: marine sediment; isolation source: sample #5579, elevator 3A push core 41 containing 12 cm of sediment... ...
CCAATATGCTTCTCTGAGATGGACTAAATGTTTGAATAGACTGTACTGGATGGTCTAAAAAATATTCAATAAGCCCTTTGCGCTCATTGCCTTCATCCCGGAAACACCAATCAGACACCATGGCTACCCGCTCCCTCCTGATTTTGTCAATTATTTTTGCTAAGGCGTATTCAAAGAGCCTCTCAAGAATGTATTGAATTTCCCACGGGCTTCCCCCGACCGTATTCCAAATAAGTTCAATCTCTTCCTCACTCAGGCAAAAAGCGGTGACCTTGTTGTATATATCCACGTGAGATAACCATTCCTTGACATCCGAATAACAAAGGTAGTCCAGATTCTGAAATGCACTGCTTTTTCTAAGCTTGCTGTCATTGTAAACCTCTTCAATGAAAAAGGCGTCAGATGAGGCAATGATCACATGGCAGAGGTGACTTTCCTTGGTCATGGCGACAAAAAAGTTCATAAGTTCCATGATCAGCGTTTTCTGCTTATCAGGAAGATATATACCCTTTAATTTGTGAAATTCGTCAATGATGATAAGAGGCCTACGCCCTTTCTTGACAAGTTTCTGAAATTCCATTTTCATGACCAGAAAGGGGTCTTCTCTTTTTCTTCTGAGCATACGCTCAGTAAAAGCATCCAGCTTGAACAGACCGAACAGGCTATATTGTCGTTTTGTGCTCATCTTGAGACTGTTTTCTCTGTCGTCTCTTGCCTTAAAAAATGCCTGCAAAAAATCCTCATACGAATCTAAAAAAGTCTCTCGCAGATTGAGAAACTTGATGTCATAGCTTTTGTCCTCTGCCAATTCGTCGCACAGGCGGTAGAGCACGGTGGTTTTACCTGAGGATTTGGGACCGTACAAAAACAGGATTGAGTTGGGTTCCCCCTTCAGGTAATTTCTAAGATCCGCCATTTCTCTATTTCTGTCAATAAAAGCAGTCCTGATCCTGAACTCTCTGCCCTTCATACGAGCTACCCCTCCCCTATTCCCATGGATGACGATCTTGTGTTCAATATGCTTCCAACTGTTTTGTAAGCTCTTGCTTCATTATGTAGTATGAGGAGCAAATACCCCCTGGACCGTTAGCGGCCTCAAACATCGGCAGGCCAGAAGCAAAATCGGCTGCAAGACCAGTTATGCCAGATCCGAGGATGAATGTCGCCTTTCTCATATGAGAGTAAACAACGGGAGGGTGGAATCCCTTGGAAAGGAAATGCTAACGTGACATGGACTGTTCATCTGCATGCCCCTGCGCCACAAGAGACTTTCCAAATGCGAGGAAACGAGTCGTAAAGTACTTGAAAGAGAGCCTCCTCAATTCCCATCTTTCCCAGAAATATCGCTCCGATTCTGAAAGGGCCGATAGGCATGCGTCACACAGGATGCCTATGTCCGACTTGGGGGCCTTCACACCTGCAAGGATAGCGTCAAGGTTGTCATGTATGGTTCGGACTGTAGTGGAATCCCTAAAACACGTGCGTTCTAGAAGGGAAAAAATTCTCAAACAATACAGCTTCATAAGAATGTTCCAATCACTCTTCTCAGAAAGGGCAATTTCCCTCGCCTCCTGTGTTCGCTTTAATACCAGTTCCAGCAAGTCTTGTGTTCCTTTGAGTTGATGACCATGCAATCGTGCAGCCGTGATAAGTGCGCCAGACGAAAAAGCCATAAGCCCTTCCAACCTCCTGCCTACAGGATATTCAGGGTGTTGATCAAGCAAAGCCGACAGCCTCCTATGGAGGATACTATCGTGAAAATGCTGGTTGAGCAAATTGGCTGACATACTCTTTTGATGACGTCTATAATAGACCAAACCCGAAGGATTGTAGACGGGGACAAACCCCCTCACCGCAGCACGGAGCCAGAAATCATAGTCTTCACAGGCCCTAAGCTGGGTATCAAACCATCCAGTTTCGATGATTGCCTCTCGTCGGGACAGGAATGCATGGGGGGGAGCAATGTTGAAATAGCACAGGTGAAGGTCGAGATTCTCACGGAAAAGCTTCCAGGAACCAAAGGGCACCGGGCGCCCATCCGGTGTCGTCCCTTCAAACAGTCTGTTTCGACAGACTGCGATATGGACCTCTGGGTGCCGGTCAAGGTGCTGGCACTGCAATCCAAGCGAATTCGGGCCAAGCATATCATCAGCATCCAGGAACTGGATTAATTTACCACTGCTATTTGCTATTCCAGTGTTTCTAGCTGCCGACAATCCTTGATTTTTCTGATAGATATACTTTGTTCTATTCCTGTAAGGACACAGTATTTCAGCAGTCCTATCCGTAGATCCATCATCGACGACTATGACTTCCAGATCAGAAACTCTCTGTCTAAGAGCGCTGTTAATGGCACTTTGAATGAAATTGCCATAATTATACGTCGGAATGATTACGGATACACTCGTGTCCATATAACCTCAATCATAGAGGAAACAGGTATTTGTCGTGTGCCCTTCTCAAGTTCGGTTGCATCTCATTCCTGGCCGCTAGCCATAGGGCAACGATCCCGGACTGGGTACATGAATTTATTGAGCGAAACGAGGTTAGAGTAGTCTCCAAGGTTGAAAAGAAAGAAAACAAAAGGAAATATGCTAAACAAATGCACGTCATAGCCCCTCCGCTTCGTCGGCCTGTTACATTCACCTAAGTTCATCACATGTGCTCCTACCACGACGGGATCTCCTTAACTAACCCTCATGTGTTCGTTTTCGAGACTACGACGATTCTTATGCCTTTGGTAGCTTTGTTGAGCAATTCTGTAGGATCTTTTAATGTTGATGAGTATGGAACTAAAAGAACATGGGTGCTAATCTCTCCAATGAGACAACAAAAACGTAACTCTGGCCAATACCAGTCTCAAGAGTGTAGCCAGGTTGAGTCGAGATGTGCCTACCACAGGGACGCTCCCACTCCTCAATGAGGTGAGCAGATCGATTGGCTGAAGCGAGGGTTCATGGAGCATTGCCTTCAAAACCTGGGGGATGCATAAGCCCGATTTATTTCTCATGTGGCGACTCATCAACACGTGAAGCGCCGAGTTCAGCCTTTCATTGTCAACCTGTCCCCAATCTTCCGAGTCTTCCGTTGTCCTAATTTTCACGTCAGGCCGCCGAAGGGCCATTCCGCCATCCGCTATTGCAGTCCAGATCAGGTGGACTTCTTGATAGAATAAAAGACGGGGATCGAAAATTTCGTGGAGAGGTTTTGGCTCACATCGTATGACACATCGCCAAAGATGACCTGGCTGGATGAAGGGTAGAGCATCTGGTGCAGCATCCCACGGGAAATCGTCTGCGAATGCGCGATGTGATGATTGCGACCGCGTGGCGGCCCCTACGATACGTAAATCCTGACGCTGAGAGAGCATCTCTAAGGCCCATGAGACATAGTCAGGCTTTACGACGTCGCCGGCATGTAAGATGCAGAGGGCATCTCCTAATGTCTGCGATGCTGATATAGGGGGTCCATTTCTAACATCAGTTATTTTGCACCGACGTCCCATGACATGGGCTGTACCCTCAGGGTCGGCACGTGCTATCCAAACTCTGACGCCATTTCCCGTGCCTATTGTCTGCAATGTTTTATCAATAGCCCGTTGCGTAGTTTTTTCTTCCGCAAGGATAGTTACAGTCAGCGTCAATTCTGTTACAGCCCGAACACCTTTTCCCTCAATGAGATTATATGGCTTTATGCTATGATAAACGTTACCTAGAGCTGTCGGAGGCTTCCACGGGTGAGAGAGCTTTTGACGCAGGGCTTTATCCTCAAGCATCATACGCATCTTTTTGGAGAGATCTGTGGAATCTAGTTGACAGCCAAGGCAAACCTCTTGTTCTATTAAATCCTGAAATGCTGGTATGTCGGATACAATCGTGGGGACCCCGGCCATGATCAACTCCCGGACTGCATAGCAGAAAGACTCCACACGCGCAGGTGCCGCAGCAAAAAGGACGCTGGGAAGCATGGCGTGCCACTGGGCACGGTCGAGATTGCCTGTGAACTCGAATCGTTTCCGAAATCGATGAGGAATCAACGTTTTCAAGTGGCCCACCATCGAGCGGGCTCCGGATGCTTGGCTCATATCAGGCCCCGCAACAACAAACCGAACATGGGGATCTGTTCCTTCCTCAAGCAACTGCAAAGCCGCATTGACAAAAAGCTCGGGACCTTTCACCGGAGCGAGACGCGCATAGAATAAAACGATATTCTGATACGAAACCTTTTCTTTGCGCGGCATTATCTTTAGTCCCATGAAGGAAGGTGTGGATACGGCATACCTGAATTCTATTCCATAGCAACTGTTTACCCATTTGGCCAGCGTCTCAGTAGCCATAAGTACACAATCAGAACGCGTGAGCGAATAGCGTTCCATCTGATATGTCAAGAATCTGGAAAGCCCGTATTCGTCTCCAGGATCTGTCATATGATCAATGAGTTCCATTGATTGGTGGAAACGAATCACAATGGCAGGACGACCTTTCCCGGCGGTACTCTTGAAGTGCGCCAACGTATGGTATGCCCAACCAAAATACTCAGGAAATTCGACCAAATCTACATGTTCTGTCTGCAGAAGGGATATCAAAGCACGATAAAAACGATAGCTTTGCCTTACAGGATGACTCGGCTCTATTCTTCTTTGTGTGTCAGACTGTAGCAACTCTGTTACTGATACTATCTTTAACTTCTCAAGATTAGGGATTTCCCCTGCCATGATATGTAAAAAACGACGGATTAAACTCTGAGCAATATCAGCCAAGACGATGACGCGAAAACCTTTATTAAGGAGTTCAAGAATAGAATTCAAAATGAGCGTTCCACATCCCCCTTGAGTGACGGGATGGAGTTCATTTGTCACCAAACAGATACACCGTTGCGTCATAAGCACGTCTCTTTGGTTTGCCGTTAAACAAAGTTCAATGAGCTCAGCTATTTAAGCTAAATTGTTACGAATCAAGCGCAGCAGACGGTGGAGCCAGAGTGCCTGGACAGGATGTCGTTCAAAGTATACATATAGATCATCCAATATGTTTGCCAGTGGAGACGTGGCTTTTCTGGCATTCCCACCCCAATCATTTTTCACAGATTTACTTTCTCCACTCAAATCTCTATAATCAAGGAGCTCCATTAAATTCCCAACTTCAGATACGATCACCTTGCAGAATTCTATATCTCTGCTGATCTGTTTGCGGACTTGACTAATAAGCTGACTTTTAGCATTATCCTTCAGGAACGAGCTGTTCAGCACCTTTCGTAAAGAAGTGGCCACATTCTCATCGAAATTTTCGCCTACATGTTCAAGGACGTCACGTGCGACCTCTTCAGCACGGGAAATCATGCGTTCATGACGTACAAGCATTACGTGATCTCCAAATTTTCCATCCTGAATTGCCACACAAATCTCACCAAACCGCCGCCACCATCGTGTACTTGAGGCAGCATATTTGAGGAACTCTTCACGTGTCATTTTGGGTACCCATGGGCTATAGGCAGAGCTCCACGCTACTTCTTGTGGATGGCGAGTCAAGTACAGCACCCTTGCCTCTGGATAGAGTTCAAGAATTTGGTTAAGATATAGTCCGTCAGCCGGATGTGCTGAAATCCAACGACCAGTAGGACCAGCATATTTTTCTATGCAGAATTGGTCCACCAGCCTAGCAAAACCAATCTTAAATTCTTCGTCAATTAATGTTTCTGCATGTGGTCTGCTTCGATTTGTCTCACGTCCCAAGAAGAACTCCCGCAAAAACCATAATTCCTTCATGGTACTTTTTGGCCGGCCATCATTTTCGGGACCCTTTTGCCTGAGATTCGGATGCTGGCATAGCGCTCTCCAGAGAGCACTGGTGCCAGACCTTTGACATCCCATGACAAAAAGTGGTCCTTTTCTGCTGTCTAAATCAGCAATCTGTGACATTCGGGTTTGTCGCATATCAGGGATTGCCGTTTATCAATATGTGACATATTTAGCTGAGGCGTTTGGCAAGTTCTTTGATTGGTTAACAAGTTTTGAGAGTTAGCCTATCCCTATCACGGTGACCATTTATGAAGAATTTTTAGTAGGTTATATAGCAATTTCGTGCGCCTTGGGTGCCGTGAAAGATACCCATACAATTCCTTGGCAGCGAAGCCAGGTTCTTTTCTTAGTTTTGTCGCATCCTTGCTCTTTGCCATTTTCGGAGGCCTTGATGAACCGTGATACAAGAAAACGCCAAAGGGTCGTTCTGAGAAATCCTGGAAAATCTTTTTCTGGCAAAGATCCGGTGTAGTCAATTGGTCTTCAGTCCAAAAACTCAAATGTCTTTCATAGGGATTTCCATCCGTTTCGTCTTGGTGCCAATCCTCACCCAAGGGAATAGCAAGCAACACCAGTTTACCTATTATTTTGCATCGTTGTAATACGAGCATTGCCCTATCCGGACTGAAATGTTCAAGAACATCTCCTAGAATAACCAAATCAAATTCTCCCATTTTGGGAAGGACGTCAAAAGCATCACCGATGTGGATACGATTATAAAAGGTATAGTGATAGTCACTTATCAGTGGCTCAAAAGCCTCTATGCCATCCACTCGGAGTTTCCATTGTTCAGGAGTCGACCGGCCATACCAAACATCCAGGAATTCTCGTGCGAGAATTCCCCATCGTCCAAAACCTACACCTATATCAAGGATTGACTTAGGCTCAAACTTCCGAAAAAGTTCTACGCAATAGGGGATATGCTGCCAATTGCTCGTTGCCATTTACTTTTCCTCTATTCCAAGAAAATGATCAAACGACTTTTTGGCTTTTTCATCGTATGTTTGACTGAATTTAATAATCGCTCTATGTATTTCTTCATAGTGATCTTTCACCTTGAGAATTGCATCGACTATAGAATTGGGGTCATCTTCACGTTCGACAATTAACATTTCCTCAAGAAATGGATTGTCTTTGAGAAGTCCATGGTTTGCCCCCGATAAACAGGGAACACCTGCCACGAAGCTTTCCAGGGGAACTATCGGAGCGCATTCAGAGATAGTTACATAAAGCACTATGGTCGATCTATTCATGAGATCAAGGACACTATTTCGAGAGAGAGTTGGGTGAACAACGATACGTTCCTCTCGATCGAGCGAACTCTTCAGATATGCAATATCAACAGGGCCGATAATATGCACCTCATCGATTTCTTCTAACATCAATGCCGCTACGAGCTGTGTATGTATGTTCTTTCTGAGATGATCGGTTGCAGGAATAAAAACCCTGACGGGATGTTCCCACGAGCGTGAATATTTTGGATGATTCTGTGGAACCTGATTCAGGACTAGATACGATTCGATTCCAAATGAGTTGAACACATCAGCCATGCCCTGCTTAACAAAGCCAATCCGTTCTATAATCCCTTCCTTAGACAACCGAATCATACGTGATAGAATATTTGGCAATTTTCTGTTTTCGAGCATCTGATAGAAAGATCCATGATGGACATAAAAAACTCTTGTATTATTCAACGTTTTTCGAATAGCACAGGCAAATTCATCATACCCTAACCAAAAACCATTTAAAATTACGTGGGAAGGATTATAGGAACGAATCAAGTCTACAGCACGGTTAACTTCTTCTGAATCTGATTCCGGAAGGAGCAAGAGGTTAGGGCTTTGACCTTCGGCTGCTGAGCGTACACCTTTCCAGTGTGGATGACAAACTGATAAGATTTTATTGGATGCATCATGTATCATGAGTTCAGGACTATGCTTAGAACTTAAATATTTAGTAGATAGCAACGTTTTTTGTCGCTTGTAGAAAGACGCCCCTTTATCGTAGATGTTCTCTAATATTACACTTAGATTTTGATGACGTTCCAGCCAGCGTTGGATACGCACAGCCCGTGTGCTCTGGACACGATTGTATTCCGATTGTATTTGGTTTATTCTTTCATAGAACTGTCGATGAGTAACAACTCGCCGTGCAGCATCGGGACTAATTGGAAGACAGCCGTTATACAAGCGCTCACGGATTTCTTTACTAACATTCTTGGGATAGCCTAAAATATCATTATAGTCTGAAAATTCGGTTTCTATCCATTCAAGATCATCGCGATGAAGACCATCAAAATTGGATATTCTTGTTGGATGAATAATGTCTGCAAATGAAACACCTTCCTTTAAGCTGTCTAAAAAAGTCTCATTATATTCATCTCTAGTAAACACATCAGCCTTGGATTTAGGCCAATTGAGCATATCGGCATCCCACGGTAATCCCATTTTCTGACATGCATCCATTAAGGTGCTTTCAGGTTCGTTGGCAAATTGCTCAAACTTAATTATAGGCCAATTACAATGTTGGAAAAGTTCCCAATCTCTAAGAAACCTCCTAAATCGGAGTTTCAGTGGAGGATCCTCTGCCGTATTACTATTTTGTCCATATCCCTTACCTTGCAATGACGCAAATGCAACTCGCACATCTCGAACAATCAAAAGAGGGGAAACGCTCCAACCCAAATCTTCGTATAGTTGCGCGACATCCAGCCAACGGTAACTGCTAATGGTCATCTTGCACCAAACCCAAGGGGTGTTACAGTCATTAAAATCAAGCTTAACAGTGTCTGTAAGCATGTCTAATTCGCCCGATATATCCTTTCTTTGCAAAAAACACCAGGAAATTAGGGTGGTACCTCCACTTTGAAGTCCTGCACAGAGAATCATTTTTGGCTTACCCGAATATTTTTTGAATGCGCAAATCCGGCTTGCGCCTTGCATTGCAATGAATGTGGGATCCCTATATAAAGTTTCGTCGGTCACCTATTCTACCTTACCTCCATTATTAGCCTCATAGAAAGCAATATGCCCTCCGCTACGCACAAACTTTTTCCAGTTAGCAATATCTTCCAACACAAACTCATTGCGATGGTTGCCGTCAATAAAAATAAAATCGATTTCGCCCGACCAATTAGTAACTACAAAGCGAGATGAATCATCCCGATAATCAATGTACTCTGCTAAGTGAAGTGCTTCTATATTGCGTAAGAACAATACGTGGTCGTTATCACCAAACTTTCCACCAGCGAGGCCTTCATATTGTTTGTGAGGATATCAATAACTAAAACCTTGCCACCCCAGGTTTTCGAGGCTTCTGCCAGGTAACAGGTTGATGCCCCTCTGGAAACTGCTATGTTTACCAATGCTCCTGATTTATGCGTTTTTATGGCATGTTCGTAAATATAAATGGCCTCATTCTTTGATATCATAGCATCGGTTTTGGAAAGAATAAAAGAAAAATAGATGGGAGCATTACGCATTTTTTAGTTCGCTCATTCAAAGTAGCGCAGGACTCAGTCGTGCAAGAAAGGGACAAAGCTGAAGTATATTATAGCTAACTCAGCCTATCGGCACGGCTAAAGCCTGCAGCGGGTCTTTAAAACAAAAAGGCACATTTTCAGTAACTTTATGCATTCGCTGTCTGAGACTGTTTGATGGTGATGGGATTTTTTTATTTAAAGATAATCTTGCCAACCATCTATCCCAGTATTTCGGTCGATCTCGAAAAAGTTCTATGCCAAAGAGCTTGATTCTTTTGGGTACAACAGGATCCAAAAGGTCTTCATTGATTTGATTAATTTCTTTATCTTCAAAAAAACCTTTGGGATTACTTTCACGAGGTGAACAAAATTGGTCTCCCATGAAATAGCCGGCCCCAGCCAAAGTTCCTGCCACCATGCTGGTGCCGCAACGGCCCGAGCCTAGAATTATGACATTATGCACGATTTGCGACCCTCCACGTGTTACCTCCACGCAGATTCAACCCCAACTCCTTCACGTTTTTTGGTCTAGTTCATAAGATCGTAGCATATTGATTTTGCTATAGACCCTTTGTAGTTTCGAGATTATATAGTACTTATAAAGTCCATGTTCAAAGAGTAGATCCTCAAATTTGAAGTCAGGGACAAACATCTTGTCAAGCGGTAGTGACGCATCCTTTGATACTGTGTTAAAGGTTCTGCCACCAAGGTGTTTTATGATGCCCTTCACATGGTTGTTCCTATCACCTTGGCGCTTAATATCTTCGATGTCATAGCCAACTTTTATTGTCCGGACTGCATAATCCGCCGGGCCATACCACCAAATATATTTTTCACTGAAGAAACCGACTTTGCCAAATATCTCTGTTCTAAAGAACATACACCATCCGTCAATCCAGCCGCCCAGGGGCGGACAAAAAAGTCTCTTCATAAAATCACCTACATATGCAATATTTTCCTCACGTTCGATGATGCTGATAAAATATTGTATCCATTGATCATCGTATATTTCCACATCATCATTAAGTATTAACGTATATCTATTGTTCCTATCAATTATTTTTAATGCCAGATTGATGGCGGGAAAATAGAACAAATTCTTTGGAAGCCACAGTATGCGGGTATCATTACGTCTTTCAATTCTTTTTAAGTAGCTGATTACTTCAGGGATATCTGAACTGTTGTCTACGACTATTAGTTCAAAAGGAAAGTCTGTTTTTTGATATATGTCCGTTGTTGACTTCGTGAGACATTCCAGGTTGTTTCTCGTGATTATTATTATGTTAACTTTGTTCGTGACCGCCATTTGTTTCTGACTTAGATTGGCTTTTTTGTTTATCCACCAGCCATAGTTCTCGCCTATCCGTTTGTGCCTCGCAATGGTCCATATAGGCTTGGACAGTTTTGGGTAATATATCGTTGCGAACAGTTTAAGATCCTTTCGTTTAAGCATACGCCCGGAGAAAATCGTTTTGATGAGATAGAGCCTGATATATTTTCGGGCTTTCGCAATGTTGCCGCTGTCGCGGTAGGTGAGAGCGAGATTATGATAGCCATGCAGCAAATTGGTGACGATGAATGACTTATGCCTGGCATTTAGATGGGTTTCAAGGTGCCTATAAACATCCAGCTTAGCTTCGTATTTCTTTGGCCAACTGAGTCCCATCCAGATGCCTTTATCGTGAACTCTGTAATTGGCCATGGCTTCATTGATGTAACCTACATTACCGTATTGTGCGTTAAGAATGTGTAATGACCAATCCCCCATTTTTACCCTATAGAACCAATCGGGAAAACGCACAATCAAGCCTCTGCGGAACATTGCTGAGCAGGTATGGATAAAGTTGCCATCCAACAGATCCTCAATGGTCGAAATTTCCTTTTGCTCCGGGCTGTTAAAATCGTGAGGCTCGTGACTGCCGTCCTCATAAATCCGTGTAACATTATGAAAACAAGTTGCACAATCGCGATGACTGTCCAAGAAGTCTGATTGCTTCTGGAGTTTGTAAGGGCGCGTCCAGTAGTCATCTCCCTCTAGGAGAGCGACGTATTGAGCGCGGCAGGCTTGTAGAGTTCGAATAAAGTTATGTTGAGGGCCCAAATTGTTTTGAGACAGTAATACACGTATCCTGTGGGGGTATCTTCTTTGAAAGCCAATGACAATATCTCGCGTGCTATCTATAGAGCAGTCTTCACCGATCACAATTTCATGGCTAAAATCGGTTTTCTGCATGAGTGCGCTCTCTATTGCTTGGGCGATAAATTTCTCTTGGTTATAAGTTATTATTACAACACTGACTTTCATGTGAATAATCCCTCAGAGAAATCACTCTGCATTGTTGACAGTCTTGCTGTGATTTCAGCCCCATGTTTAACAACGAATCGAATAATTTGGCAAATTGTGCTTATATCTTCCAACTGGACTGCCGCACCTGTAGGTAAAGATAGTACGCGCCTCACAAGCTTTTCTGTTTTGGGTAACAAAAGGCTCGCATGCGGGTAATAGGAACGATAGGGTTGCATCATATGGCAACCGGGGTAAAAATAGCGCCGCGCCAGCACCTTTTCAGCGTGCAGAATAGAGATCAACTGATCGCGGTCAATCCCGGTGATATTTTCGTCAATTTCCAAGATGACGTACTGATAATTCCCCTTCTCATTTTCGTCATAGGTAACAACTTGAATACCTTGTATGCCTTGAAATTCACGTTGATACTGCCTGTAGTTGCGATAGTTTTTGGCGATGAATTCCTCTATACTCTCAAGCCCGGTCAGTCCCATCGCGGCCGCGACTTCGCTCATCTTGCCGTTGGTGCCAATATAGATAACCTTGTCATAACCTGCGAAGCCGAAGTTTTTCATCAGACGGATTTTTGCTGCCAGCTCATCGTCATTTGTAACGACTGCACCACCCTCAAAGGTGTTGAAAAATTTGGTTGCATGGAAGCTGAAAACTTCAGCATTCCCAAAGTTAGCAATCATTTGTCCTTTGTACGAGCAACCAAATGCATGAGCAGCATCGAAGAGCAATCTCAAATTGCGGCTGTCCGCAATTTCGGTAAGTGCTTCTACTTCACTCGGCCGACCCCATAGATGCACTGCGATTATCCCTGTTGTTCGCGGGGTGATCAGCCTTTCAACCTGGAGTGGATCCATGTTGTGCGTCCTGGGATCAATGTCACAAAATACCGGGGTAATCTCCTGCCATTGGAGCGCATGGGCCGTGGCGACGAAGGTAAAAGCAGGCACTATGACTTCTCCGGTGAGGCCGAGGGCCCTGATGGCGATCTCGAGGGCCACCGTGCCGTTGGACATGGCCACGCAGTGCTTAACCCCCAACACGTCAGCAACCGTCTGTTCGAACTCTCGCACGAAGGGGCCATTGTTAGTGAACCATCTTCTGTCCAGGAGGTCGTTGATGCGATCTAGCAATCGTTGGCGATCGCCGATATTTGGCCGTCCAACGTGAAGCCTTTCGCGGAACGCTGGGGCTCCGTCAAAAACTGCCAGGTCAGACAGGCAAGTCTTCATCGTTGGCTCCCGGGTCTAAAGGTGCTATTCTTCAAATACGCCCCATAACCATTCTGTAGGTTGACAACCCGCAATCGCGCCAGGATGGCTCCACAAAACCTGCAGATCTCAGAAGTCTCATGTAGTCTTGTACACTGCGGCGTTTGCCGCCGAAGAGTGTCAGCATCAGAGAAGATAAGACCGAACTTGAATCCGTCTTTGCACTTTCATTTGTCATAGGCTCAACAACCAACACCACTCCATGCCTTTGAAGACAGGAACGAGTTTTTGCCATTAGAGTTGCAACCTCGCCATCATTCCAGTCATGCAGAACGCGCACGAAGATAATGAGATCCACCATGTTAGTTGGTAAATCATCACGTAGGAAATCGACTGGTAGGCATTTGATTCTTTCAGCAAATCCAGCCGAGTTTATGCGGACTCTTGCCCTCTCGCATACCGCAGGCAGGTCTGCAATGGTTATCTTCAAAAGAGGATATCTCTCAGCCAACGTGATAGCCAGCCTGCCGTATCCGCCACCAAAGTCGATGATATGCTCGTGAGCGGAAAAGTCGTAGTGCTCCACGATAGCCTCGCTCAACTGCAACTGGGAAGCATCCATCACGGATGAGTAGTTGTCAACTAGAGGCTCCTGTAGTTTTCTTCGCTCAGGAGACTTCTTGTAGAGCCAGTAGTCGGAAAGGGCGGACTCCTCATAATTGCCACTTTGTAACAATCCAGTTAAGTCGTCCAGAGAGCTATAAAACAACCTCATCTCTTTATTCCAACTTTGTATGCTTTGATACACAGGTAGCACTGATAACCCTAAAGGCAACAAAGTCAGTCTGCCGTCCTCCTCACAAAGGATCTGGAAAGCCACAAGCACATCAAGGAATGCATCCGCAATTGGCGTATCCGCAATGCCCAATCGCTGCCTTAAATCAGGTCGGCTGAGAGGGGTTTGCTCTAATTGTCTAAAGATATCCAGTTCGATCGCAGTCATCAAAACACGAGATAGGGCAAACGACTTGACTTTTTCCAAGAATTTATCTAGCATGATAGCCCTCTCGCAGAGTAATCATTTCAGATGCCATCCATACTCTCTGCTTTTCATTACTTTGCCTGGCACACCCACCACCGTCGTATTCTTTGGCACGTCTCTAATAACTGTACTGCCAGCACCAACAATTGACCAGGCGCCGATGATTCTCTTTTCGATGATATTAGTTCCAGTCCCGATGTAGCTTCCCTCTCCAAATTTGACTTTGCCCGAAACGTGCACGCCTGGCGCCAACGTGACAAAATCTTCGATGACAACATCATGCCCAATCGTACAACCCAGATTTATGTGGACATGACTGCCTATGCGAATCCGGTTAGTGAGAATGCAACCCGCTGTAATCACCGTACCCTGTCCTGTTCTTACCCTGCGTGTTAGAATCGCATGCGGATGCACGACGCTGCAAAAATGAACGCCCATCTCTTGGGCACGTCCGACAAAACGCATGCGTAGTTCGGGCGCACCCACGCCACATATGGCTTGAACTTCATTTTTGTGTTCTGCGAACCAATCAAAGCCGCCAAGTATAGGTTTGTCGTTGATGAAAGTGCCTGACTTTCCATACTCTGGCTCGACTATGAATCCGATCACATCAAAGGTAGGCTTGATCGCGTTGATCGCATCAAAGACATCCAGAATTTCACGACCGAATCCCCCCGCTCCAATAATTACAGCTTTTTGCAGACTCATCTTCTCTACATTTCCATTATTTGCGAGAAACTGTCACTAACCATAATCCATCCTGCGCTTGAAGGCTGTTCCTTAAGCATATGAAGCTCCTCCAATGGTCCTGCGTAACCAGGGCTGATATGAGACGTTCACTCTCGTGATCATGATACAGTAATACCGGATCCGTCAGCGTAAAATTCAACAAAGTAGTCATTTGGCTGACCTGGATTGGAGATGTTTTCATTTAGGTATTTGTTAGAGAACTGCACAATCTCCTTGAGTTCCTCAGTCTTACCGGAAGCATTTGCGAAATGGTGTGCAAAAACCATCCAGAGCACAGCAGCTCGGTTCCCATTGGGTGTCATCTTTACTGCAAAACTAGTGCTGTGTTCCAAAAGTCTTGTACATTATTTTGGC
>LGOV01009906.1_pt1 | contig 14889 bp, 28 predicted proteins | sample 469881 | NCBI WGS metagenome assembly LGOV01 (sample SAMN03857199, study PRJNA290197) | marine sediment metagenome | biome: marine cold seep biome; feature: cold seep; material: marine sediment; isolation source: sample #5579, elevator 3A push core 41 containing 12 cm of sediment... ...
GGGGTGGGTGGGTCAGGAGTACCTTAATGTTTTTTAGACCCGTGGTGTCATCCTTAACAGCTCATTACCTATTGCTTGGTGTCAGTACATAGTCTTGATACGTTCGCTCTGTTCTCGTTAATCCTCAGAGATATACATGATTGTAAATAACATACTTCTGATAACTATAGCCTAAAGGTATTAGATATTGATTAGATCACTAGTCTAGGAACATCTATTAGTTGTACACATATCAACAGTCAAATACATCAAATACACCCAATACAAACAAATACACCTACTTGTATTTCTCTAACTCCTTACTACATATAGACTTACAGCGATAAATACACAGAAATACAAAATACAACGAATTACACCCCTTAGAATATACCTGATACGGAATAGGTATAGATATCTGCATATAGTATGTGATGATTTCTATATGATAACTATATATCTGTATTTTGTATTTATGGTTAATATGGATTATATCTAAACGTCCTAAGTCTATACTATATATATATTTATTAAGTAATAGATAGTTATAAGTAAGCAATACAGACTCAATACAAAAATACAGAATACATAAAGATACTTACTAGCTTCTATAAAGATCATAACTATTGTCTTTATGTTTTGTAAAGATATTATATAGAGGCTATAAAGAAATCAAATCTATAAAGATTGCTGCTTAAATAAAGATTGGTTGATTATTATATAAAGATATATTATACTTCTATAAAGATTAATAAGTTAGTAAAGATTTTAAGGAAGGTAACAAGTGGCTAAAATTACAAACAAATGGTTAGTTAAGACAGAAGATGACGGGTATTTAGTATCTGGGGCATTAAACGGTATTGATTTTGATGGAAAGGGAAAACCTTATTTATTTACAAAAGAAGAGGCTAAACTTATTGCTGAGGTTACTGGTGGCAAAATGGAGGAACATATATTTCCTGTACCGTGCGACGATTGTCATATAAAGGATTTGTGCCCTGTATCTGGAAAGTTGTCTAATGGGGCTTATTGTAATCGGTATGTATGCTTAGTTGACAAAGAAACAAAAGCTAAGTGGTTGGTTGACTGTATTAAAATATTAACTAAAGACTACAATTTAACAGTTGGTGAAGCATTGGCTTTGTCAGAATCTTTTGACGATGAACATATTAAAATGAATACTCCTTTAGAGATGATAAAAGAAGAGTATTCTAACTATGATGTGAGAGGATAAATAGATGGGACAATTAAGAGTAATAATAAACGGTGTCATTTTTGAAGAACCAGAGGGCTACGATTCAACGTTAAATCTTCATGCAAAGATGAAAGTTAATGGATTGTATAATTTAGCTTATGAGGTAGAAAGGGTTAATTCTGTTATTTATTTAGATAATAGATTAACTCAGTTTTATAGTGATGATGTTAGACAATGTACGATTATAGATCATAGGGGTAATAAGGCTCTGTTTGATATGATGGAATTCATTTGTGAAGATGGTGATTTGTGGAGATGTACGGTTTCTTATATACCTACAGATAAACAAATAACAGATACTTTTAACAGGGCTTTAATTGCCTTGGGTGACAATCTGCCAATAATGAAAACACAGGTTTTTACTATTCATGGAGGTTGGTCGGAATGACAATATTCAAAATATACATAATATGTGTGATATTTCAATTGATAGTAGACCTAACTATTGATTTAGGAACAAAAGGAACTAGGTTTAATTTGAAATGGGTTCTTGATATCATTCTATCAATGTTGTTATCTCCTTTAACTCCTATTTACAATTTAGTTATGGCTATCTTTCTTAGAAGAAAAGGGATTTATATTTTTATTGAGGATAAGAAAATATCTAATAGTGGTTGGATCAGTTTAGAAGATGAAAAGCCACCCAAAGGATTAAATCTAGTTCATAGGGATAGAATGTTTGCCGGATCAATAGTTAATGAAGTTATTATATTAGATGTTAAAGAGTCCTGGACTAAAGAAGATATGCTTGATGTTTGGGATAATTGGCAACCAATACCAGAAACACCAGTAAATAAATGTTGTGGTAATTGTGACAATGCAGATTATATTGATAGTGGTTTTGTTTGTATTAACTCTGAAATATGTATAATATTTTCGAACTCTGGATGTGAAGACAACTGGAAGCCTAAAGAAGATGTAAAGGAAATAAAATGATAAAGCTACAATATTTTAATGGTAAAGAATGGGTTGATGTTAGTGAATGGCATAATGAGGCCATGGCGTGGATTAGTTTAGGTGATGATAATTTTAATTATAGAACTGTTGATGTAAATGGTAATGTTCTCACAGATAAATCAAAGGAAAGAGAATAATGGGTAAAATCACAGGTATAAACATCGGTGGTAAACATTTCGATGTATCAGAAGATAAAGAAGATACTCTTGATATTTTAAAGAGTCCAAGCATTCTTGAATTAGAATTAGAAGAGACTGTATTTAATAATAATCTTCAGGTTGTAATTAATGGGGTTAAGTTTTTTAGAGATCAACAGTATTTTGACGTTCCTAAACATGAGTCAGTGGCACAATGGCAAGCAAGAACAGATGAAACATATCCTAAAGATGCTCCTGTATGGTATCAAGGAAGACAATCAACGCATTATCTTGTTGAGTATGGAATGGTAAAAACACAGCGAAGAGTAAACGAATGCATAGTAGCAAATCACTACGGCAAACCATCAGCAAAGGAAATAAAATGAAAAAAGGTTACAACCTAAGTTTAGAAACTGAGATTATGGAGACATTTAAAAAATCCATACCAGAGACACCGGAAGGTCAAAAGGCTAACAGTATGTCCAGCGAATTAGAAAGAATTCTAACGGCATATAACCAAGGGAAATTGATCTTTGTTAATGAGATTAATGGGAAGGCGGGGGCGCTAGTTACCGGGATGAAGTCTCTTCATGAAAGCGTTGATTCTGCATTAAAATTGATGGAGATTCTTGCTGAAGATAGAGAGATAATGAGAGAAGGTGATGATGGTGGAGGGTTTTTAGATGAATGACATTGATTTAGGTAAGTTGGGGATAACAAAATCTCAACTGGATGAAGTATTAATTGTTTGGGTTGATTGGAATAGTGAGAATCAAGGAGAATTTGAAGGAACTTGGAAAACATACGGTACTCTTCGTGATGAAACTGGTGTTGACATTAAAAGCCTAAAGAAATTATTTAAAGTATTAAGAGAAAAGAAAATCGCTTATGCTGCACCTTGCGTTAACCATGATTATATTCCCAATGGATCTGGTAATTTTTTAAATGGCTCTTTAACAGGTAAATCATGGGAAGAAATAAAGGAGTTATTAGTATGTTAGGGATTTTAATAATAGGTATTTACTTAATAATATCAAGTTTAGTTATGAACACTGGTAATTTTAAAAGCGCTTTTTTATTTAAAGTCTTGCCGTTTTTTTCTGGGTTATACCTGCTGATTGTTTATGCTGTTTCAATTGGGGTTTTGAATATTGAGGGCTTATTATGAAAAATTGCAAACTAATATTCACACCAGAAATCCAGGACAAATTTGTTCGTCTTGGAATGGAGCCTATGAAATACAGCAACGAAGATGCACTTTTTGTTATAGTTGTTGATGGGAAATATTGTGGTGTATCTATTATGGATTGGGAAAGTAACCCATATCCTCAGGTTTTGAATACGGATTTTATGGAGATAGAGGAATGAAAAGTTACAAATTAGTTAATAGTAAAGAAGCGCAGCAGAAGGCTGAGAGGTTAGGGTTGTCAGTATTTCAACCTAGTTCAGACGTAAGTTTAGAAAAAGATTGTTTAATGTTTGTAGAAGAGGGAGTTTATTATACTAGAAACAAGCCTTTTTGTTATGCATCTAATGATTTTATAGAAATAACACAGAAAGATTTTCTTGCATTACCGGAACCGCTTAAAAGTCTAAGAATGACAAAAGACATGAAAATGATATTAGAATCAGTATCTACTGGTGGTTCGTATATTGAAGATCCTAAAGGGCTTATTAAAAAATCTATGGAAAATAGGGAAGTGGAGATAATCGAATGAAAAAATCATACAACCAATTAGACAAAATGGTTAAAATAGTCACAGTTAATAATGAATTAAAGATTTGCTGTGAAGAGGATATATTTATTGATGGGCGTTATCAGAATGAAGTTTTCTATTTAGTAGGTAGTTGTGAAAAGATGGAGATAACCCAAAATAATATAAATGGATTTAAATATAATCTGATCTCTATTTTAACCAGGGCTTCAGAGAGTAACCTTCTATGGATAGGTAGAGAAGATCATCCTGAATTAGTTGTAAAGTTGCAAAAGGTTGACAGGTTTGATTTGTTGGTGGGTATATGACCTTCAGCCAACAAAGACAAAGAGACTTAACACAAAAAGTACTCCATTACAAACTGGAAAATAAAATGTCATATGCTGAGTTCTGCGAATTGGTGGATATAACTGATAAGCAGTTAGTTAAAATGCAAATTGGGGATTATGATAATATTCCTGATGATGTTGTTATTCGGGTTGAAAGGGTTGTTTATGAGTAGATTGACAGGTGACAGAGATATTAGATGTATTGGTTGTTCTAAAAACTGCAAAACGTGTGGGTTGTTTATGAAAGATAAATGGTTAAAGAAGATCGAATCCCAACGGCAAGAAAATAAATCCCTTAAAATAAGAGTAAAAGAATTTGCTGAAACTATAGCCCTTTTAGACAGTCAATCAGATAAGTGTCCTGAATGTGGAGTATGGAGAACCGAAGAGATGAAAGACCATCTTCCAACATGCACGGTTAATAAAATTGATGAATGGTTAGATTAAACTTATTGACAATGTAAATTAAAGGGCTATAATAGATTCATGAAAGATTTTAATGAAGTAGTAAAAATATGTGGTCTTAATACAAGACAGTCCTTATATGTTCGGCTGGGCATTTTAAAAGAACGGGGTATTGAACTTGATCCTGTTAAAAAAGAAAAGTACGGTCGAACGTATAAAAGAATGTTTTCAGATTCAGATATTGAGAAATTAAAAAACATGCCTATCAATAAAGGTGGGCGAGGTCGAAAGACAATCTGTCGGGAGACTTAAAAGTATTAACATTACGCCCTGTGAGTTAGCTACTCTTTAACTGGTATTACCCGCCAGACAGGGATTTTTTTATTTTATGGGTAGTGAGGGGTAATGATTATATGGATAATAAAAAGATAATATTGCATTTATGTGCAGATATAGGAAGCGATTCCTACCCATATCAATTAGACAGTAATTACAAAGTCATAAAAATTGGGAAAAAGATAGGTGTTGAAAATTATCACCCTCCTAAAAACGTACACGGAATTATTGCTAATCCTGTTTGTACTGAATTTTCCTTTGCTAAATATCTTTGGGCGCAAGATGAAGAAAAGGGAATGTTTTTAGTTCAGCATTGTCAACGAATAATTAAAGAAGCCAATCCAGTTTGGTGGGCTATTGCAAATCCAGCTACAGGAAAATTAAAGGATTATATAGGCTATCCGGACTACATATATCAGCCGTGGGAGTTTGGTTCTCCGTGGACAAAAAGAACGGCACTATGGGGTAAATTTAATAAACCTATAAAAAAATATAGCCATTGGGATCAAGTGAAACAGAATAAAGATCTTTATGTTAGACCCAAACGTCCAAAATGTAGTCTTGCTTTTTTACATAAATCAGCCATACAGTTTATAGATGAATTCCAGCCATTTGTTAAAGAGGTAAAATCTGATAATTGTTTTAGGTCTTTATGTTCTCAGGGATTTGCAGAAGAGTTCAAGAAGGTAAATCCATGAGTGATCTAAATTTCCAACAATACAAAGACAATCTAAAAATTTATCTATCATCAAAAGGACATAAAGTTAATATCAGCCCTACATTCTGTATTAACCCAAATCATACAAACGATACTAGTCCAGCAATGGTTTTGCATGACGACGGTTTTAAGTGTATGTCCTGTGGACAACATGGGGATATCTATGACGCTTGCGAATTATTAACAGGTATTACAGATAAAAGAGAGCAGTATTTAGAGGTAGAAAGAGTTATAAAAGGTTTTAATCCTCAAGAGATAAAGACCATTCAAAAGAAATCTAGTAGGGTTAAATTCGTTCCTGATGAAGAATGTGTTAAAAAATTCATGAATTACGTTGGTAAACATAAAGCCCGAGAAAAAGCTATTAAGGCATTTTTAAAAGAACGTGGTTACTCTCCTAATATTGTGGATAATATGTGGAAAAAGTTTGGATACTGGGGTGGATTTCAGGAAGCTACAAAAATAATAAGCAAAGATGATCTGTTGAAAGCTGGTATTCCTGAAAAAGCATGGTATCACCCTGGTGTAGTTGTTCGTCTTGGATTTGGTTTTAAATTAATGTGGTATGGTAAAGACGCTAAACAAAATTATGGCTGCCAGAAAAGGAATTCATTATCTGCGGTTACATTCCCAACACCTAGAAAGGAGTTATCCGGTCATATAAATATTGTAGAGGGTGAATTATCTGCAATGTCTATGATAGCCGGAGGATTTGAGAATACACATTCATGCGGTGGTACAAACGGCATAACTAAAAATAATGTTAATAAGTTGCTTAATTGTGATTCAGTTACTTTCCTATTTGATGGAGATAATGCAGGGCGGTACTATTCTCATATTGACCCAACAAAAAAAGATAAAGTTACTGGTGATGAAACAACGCCCAAAACACCTATACAAAAATTATGGGATGCTAGTTATAATGGCAAAGTTTATTCTTGCAATATGCCAGACGAGGAAGACCCTGACGATTTTATGCAACGGGATCAACAAAAAGAATTATCTGTAATACTCCAAAACCGTATAGAGATAGTTAAACCAGCTCCAGAGAAACCAAAAGAATCAAAACACGATCAAGAAAACAAGACTGATGACGCACCATTCCATTTTCTAGGATACGATTCAAAAGCATATTACATATTACCAAAGAGTCAGCAAATCCCTTTAAAGATTACCCGTGGTGATGCAAGTATTAAAAACTGGTTATTTGAAATAGCTTCAGAGTCTTGGTGGATGATCGGGCACTCAAAAGAAGTTGACGAAAAAATAGTGCTGGATACTAAATCAGCTATTGAATGGTTTAGACAGGAAAACTTTAGAGCCGGAATTTTTGATATGTCTAAAATCAAAGGTACCGGATGTTATATGGATAAAGAGGATTTAATATTAAACACTGGGCAAGATTTAAAAATATGTGGTAAGAATTCTAAAACATATAGAGAGTTTAGTGGTGAAAAGTTTTATGTTAGATCTAAGCAACATTTAAAAATAGGTAAAAAGCCATGGAATATTGATGAAGGTCAAAAACTATATGAAGCCGTGAGCACTTTTAATTTCAGTAAAAATATAGATAAAATTGCAGTCATGGGATATATGGCGTTAGCTCCATTTAGTTCTGTATTATTTAGACGTCCTAACATATGGTTGACAGCGCAAAAAGGTGTAGGTAAGTCATATTTATTAGAAACGTTAATAGTTCCGGCAGTAGGTGGAAATGATTATGCTTTATTTACTGAAGGTCTAAGTTCTGAAGCATATATCAGACAGAAAACTATAAATGATAATCTCCCTATTATAATAGATGAATTTGAACCTAAAGATATGAAATCTAAAGGAATAGTCGGTGCTGTTTTAAAATTGTTAACATCTTCTTATGATGGTAAATTTATGGGAAAAGGTACATCCGGTCATGAAGCTATCGACTTTACATTAAGGACTATGTTCTGTTTTGGTTCTGTAAATGTAAGAATTGAAAATGCTGCTGAGTTGTCAAGAATCCATGTTTGTAGAATGCAGAAGAGTAACGGGATATGTCGCCCTCCAAAAGATTTTGAAGGATTTAGAAAACGTATATTTTTAATGCTCCCTAAGATCATAAGTGAAATTGATATTTGTACTGATATGATATTAGATTCTGGACTATCGAAGAGAACAGCGGATACATATAGCCCGTTTTTAGTTGGGTTTTGGAATATAGTGTCTGATAACGAATTCATGAAAGATGATACTGATTTAATGGGTATCGTGGCAGAATGTATCAATGAACTCCAGAAAGAAGAGAACCAGGAAGACGAAGACAAAGTTATTGAAAGGATCTTAAAAGAGAGAGTTAAGGTAGATCCAACAACCGAGGTTACTATTGCAGAAATGTTAATTAACTTTAGTGACAATGTTAATTTTAACAGCATTCTACCAAGACACGGTATTAAGATTATGAACCATAAACAGCGGAAGTGTTTAGCAATTAGTTTAAATTCACCAGATATTAAAAAGATTCTGGTTGATACTCCATTCAGTGATTACAAAGAAATAGTACAACGTCATAAGCTGGTTGTTAATCCTAGTTATAGTGTAACAATGGCGGGTAGTTCCACAAGGTGTGTATTACTTGATTTTGAAGAGTTTAACAAGAGATATTTTAAGGATGAAGAGGGGTGATATTGTGATATCAGGGACAATAAAAAGCATAAGAGAAGAGTATACGGAAGAGACAACTTTACCCCATAGTAGACCAAAGGTAGGACATACACAATATTATTCTGAATGGTTAGAAATTAAAATGATGCAAATGGAACAATCTGTACAAATACTAACAGAAGAGAATAAAGAATTAAAAAAAGATTCTGATACTCTTAGTTTCTTTAAACACTGGATGGTTAAAAAATACCGGAGCCTAAGAGAGTTTTTAGAAATTGGTCAAGATACTATTAAAAGACAAAAAGACGTCAAGGAAGATAATAGTCTAAACATACTTATAATTGAAAGAAGAAATGAGTTGGCAAAGTCTTATATGGAAGGGATAAAAGGATTGTTTAAATTTAATGGTTTTAATGATTTGGATTAAATATCAAATAACCTTCCCTCTTAACAATTTATTAACCTGACTATTAAAAATATTCTGAGCATCGCCAATTGGTGCCAGGGTAGCAGGTTCTAACATCGGAGTTTTTTTAACTTTAGTTTTCCGGTGTTGGGTATTATATATCATATTTCTTTTATAGCTAATACCAGCCCGTCCGGTCTTTTGAAAATCTGATACCGAATAAATACCCGAAGATCTGGAAACAAATTTTTCTTTCTTCTGAGCTATGTAAGCCCGTGCGACATTTCTAGCCCTTCTTGATTTATAGTGTTTTTTTGGATTACCTGTAACCATTCTTTTTTTAATACGTCTTAAATATACACCTTTTCCAACTAATCCAGAATTACGACCGCCACGTGAAAAGTTTGTAGGTATTGCAAGGTTAGCACCTGATTTAGTTACACGGTCGCCCCCTAGTTCCTGAAGTTCCATAAATCCGGCTCTATCTAATGCACCAGCTTTTGATTCCATTTGGTTTATATTATCTGATTCTGTTTTTTCAAATTGAAGAGATCTTTTTGTAAAAGTATTTCTTTGAACTAATTCTTGGTCAACATTTTTCACATAGTTTTTTCTTGTTAAAGCTGCCATGACATTAAGAGTGTTTCTTGTTGAAATAACGGTAGCTTTATTTATATCTGCGAATCCTCTATTTAATTTACTATGGTCAAAGTCTAACGATATATCGCTCATGGGTTAATAATATACCTTTTTTCTGTTTATTGCAAAAAACTTCAATGAACCCGAGAGAAACTAATTGACACCGTGAGTGATTATTGTTATAGTGTAGATAGTTAGAGGGGTAAAGATATGATAGTAATTAAAAGAAAAGCACAGCATATAACAGTATTTGAAAATGGGATTGAGCAGGGAACTTCATGTTCTGTGAGAGGTGGAAGAATCTTAATAAACCCATCTATCAAAGATGAATATATTGACTGCGAAGGTTTTACAAGAATGGCTATTAAAAAGAATCCTTTACAGGCTTTAATGTCATATTTTAACAACTTAGATTTAAGTCAAGAAATTAAGTTAATTAACTTTTAAATATATAAGCCCCACGGGGCAAAAGGAATTAAAAAAAGTGATAATAACAAGAATAGTAAATGGGCATGAAATTGTTTTGGAAGTTTGTAACGCATCTTTAATTAAATTAGACGAATTACATATTATTTTAAAACAAATGGATAAAAAGGGAGATTTAAAAATGACAAGTAATAATTTTAATAATTGGGTAACAGAAGCTAAAGATAGATTTTCAAAAAATTCCGCAGTATTGGATATATTAAGTGAAATGGAAGAGGATATTTCAGAAGAATCAATATTTACCGGAACATTATTAACATTAGCTCATTTAGATAATGGGATAAAAGCAATTGACAGCGAGTTTGTTAGAGAGTAGTATTATTTTATCAACCAGTGTTGACTACGGCACTTTATTATATACACCACATATATAATCATTGTGGATGATCGTTTTATACTTATGCTGATGACATATTTATTATTATGGTCTTCTGGTTGATTTTTATATATATAAATTAAGGAGTAAAATTATGCCAACAGTATTTATGTTCAGAGAAAGAAGATCTTACAGAGAAGAGCGGCGGAAACCAGCGCCAAAATTTCACAACAACCTAAGACAGAAATTAAACACTGGTCGAATTAAAGGATTCAGGAAATGAAAAGAAAACACCCATTAGGAATATACGCAACATGTGACGGAGAAATTTATCATGTTGGAGAAGAATCAGAAATGCGAGACGGTAAAGAATATCGTTCTAAATATGGGAATCGTATTTACAAAAGAATTGCCGGAAGTGAAAAAATAGAATTATTTGGACACCTTAAAATAATATTCGTAACATCTGGTCAACCTGTTAAAGAAGGTGACTTAATAGGAATCATGGGAACGTCTGGAAATAGTACGGCGGTTCATCTTCATTATGATATATTTCCCGATTCAGACCATCTACGTGGTAAATACGCTATAGATCCAAGAGAACACTTAATTGACAATACTGCACCAGTTAATACTAAACAAACCGTAGGTGGTGGCTGGAAAGCTGATTACTCTCATATATACGGTCGTCCGTACTTACATATGGGAATTGATTTCTGTACTGAGCTAATAGAGGGTTGGGAACATCTATGTTCTGAATTTTATTTGGGGTTTTATAGGAGTATTGATTGATGTTAGATCTTGAATTGATTAAAAAAGGTTGCGAGTTTGCGGATGGGTTTGAATATGAGAAAGAAAACAATATGTTGCAACTCCCAAACGGACTAAGGTATTATATAGGCAAAGGCATTAAACTAGAGCATATTTTTAACTTAAAAGAGTACGAAAATATTTTATATCGTGATTTTCTACAAAGAGTTATTGAGGGGATAAAGTTAAATGGGTTTGACAGTGGTTGCTTTAAATTTCCTTACAAATTAGATATAGGTGATAATAGAATTGGGGCATATATTGTAGACCCAAACTATGGGGACACCATCGATTCAGAGGATTTCCATTTCACAAAATCAACTATCACTTCAGCCAAAGAACAAGCAATCAAATACATCTTCAGCAAAATATAATCAAAACTAATTGACACTATCTTTTTAGTGTTGCATTATTTTGACAGATAAAAGAAAATTAAAGGGGTAAATAACAATGGCAAAAATAATAACATTTGCAAACTGGAAGGGCGGAATTGGTAAAACCACATTATCCGTTGCTTCAATAATGACGTTAGCACGTCAAGGTAAAAAGATTTTAGTAATTGATTTAGATAGTAATATTTCTATAACTGGTATTTTTAAAATGGAACTTCGAGAAAGAACATCTATTCAGCTTTTAAATGGGGATAAAGTAGAACCGTATGAAGTATCTGAAAATATAGATATGATACCGTCAGATATGAGAATATCTAAAATGTCAAATCTTTCCGATAACACCTTAAGAAGTGCATTAAGGAAAATGGATCTTTCAAAATATGATTATGTTTTTATAGATCCCCCAGGCACAATGAATGCTTTAACAAGGAATTCAATTAAATCAGCACATAAAATTATTGTCCCTGGTAAACCTTCAATAGTTGACATGAAAGCTGTTTCTTATTTCTTTGGTGAAATGGAAGAAATGGAATTAGAAACTGACGTTTTTGTTGTAATAAATGAAAATGATACCAAACGAAATCAAGAGGGGATTTTAGATCTCTATAAAAAAGAGTTTGACGACTTTTTATATCCATATCCAATTAGTGCAATGAAAAGCTTGAAGAGTTTAACGGGTAATGTTTTTAAATATAAATTCTCTGGTATTGCAAAAAGTTATATTGATCGGTTTGTTTTGGAGGTTGTGGGGTGATTCGATTATATTTCAGAAAGCTGCACAGCATTAAAATGATTAAACCTAGAATGTTTAAAAATGGGTCAACCATACATTGTGGAAATGTAAAAAATAACAGGATTTACAAAATTGTAAAAGGATTTAGGTTTTTTAATATTTGTTTTATTTATGTGCTTTTGGAGATAAAGAAGCCAACATTGTTAGACCGGATTAATTCATTATCAAAAACTTTAATTGCTGGATGGGTTGAATATTGCAGAAATGAAGCATTGATTCAAGACTCAATAATGTATGTAACTGCTGATGGTGCATTAGCCAAAAAGATTGTTAAAGAACGGATTGAGCCAAAATCTTTTAAAATGCCTTTTGACGATACCGTACATATGGGTCATATACCTCCGGTAGTTTCTAATTGGCCTAATACGGAAAGATTCATTTCTAATTTACACAACATGGAAATTCACGACGTATTAGACGACGTTCCAGAAGATATAATAAATTTAAGATTTAATCCTGACAGACCTTCTTTAAAATTAAAAAGAAAACTAATAGGTTATTGGGGTACTTCATCTCTTGAAACATCTGAAATATATAAACAGTGGGCTGGACGGATGGAGACTTCTATCGGCGAACATTTTAAGACCAAAAAAGTAACAATGAAAGATGAAGTCGAAACATGGCCTCCAGAACCTAAAGGGATTGATAGTTTATTCCCAATAAAAGAAGAGGTTAATTCAATGGGTTATCATGCTACCTATAAATTACCTTTTGATATTTCTTCACCTGTACCAGATGAAATTAAGCACATGAATTTTACTAATAAATACTTAGGTATTCCATGGACTGAATGGGAACACCGAGAAGTTGACGCATATTCTGATATCGGGGACGGAATTGATTTGCTCAGAGGAATTAAACCTATCTATTCAGAAAGAGAAAAAGTTATCAATAAAATCATGGATGACTTGGAAAGCGACGAAGTTGACAGGTTGATTGATTTAGCTTGTAAAAAAGACTTTGGCGTTTATGTAAAAGTTATCAAAGAGTTTAAAGATGTTGACCGTGTTTTTAAGGTTGGCTATAGGCATACTTTTACTGTTGCAGGATATGAAAAATACAAAGACTGTCTAGAGGTGTTGTTCTAATGGATAAACTAATAATAACGGTTGAAGCTGAAAAGATCGGAGAAGACGTGAAAGTTAATTTAAAATCAGAAGGAAAGGTTTTATATACAGAATACATTAACAAATTAAGTCAACCGCTATTCCCTTCTACTTTAAAGGCAATTATTGAAGAGTATCTTTTACAAAAAATCGAGGTATCAAATGGCGAAACTAAATAAATCAAATCTAAAAAAAATAGACCTTGAAGATATAATCCTAAAGGATAATGTTAGAAAAGTTTACAATAACATTCTAGAGCTTGCGGGATCTATAAAAAGAGAAGGGCTATTGCAACCTGTTGTTGTAGCTATCAATGAAGATGGTGAATACGAATTAACAGCTGGATACCGACGTTACTACGCTCATAAATATTTAGTAGAACATGGTGAACCCTTCAATCAAATACAGGCTATAGTTCGACAAGGTGACTTTGAAATTATTCAGCTTATAGAAAATATACATAGAGATGATTTAAGCCCTACAGAGTTAGAACAGGGATTAAAACGGATGATTGATTCAGGAATGAGTCAAGTTGATATTGCTGAACGTTTAAATAAATCTAAATCATGGGTTTGTGATGGTCTAAAAGCTAATGAAGTTAGAACAACCGTAGAAAGTCAAGGTGTATCAACTGAGGGGATTTCCACCAGTGCTATTAGTAAAATGAGAAAAATACCAGAGGATGATTTAAAAATCGTTGTTAANNNTGGTGGTACTGTCGCAGCTGTTAAAGATGTTATTGCAGATCGTAAGATTAAAGAAGTTGATCCTTTTAAAGGATTCAAAAAAGAAGTTGTAAAGCTTAAGGAAGATTATGACTTACATTTTATTGTTGATATGTTGAAGGAGATTTATTGATTATGAATTTTATATGTGCAGTTCCTAAAAAGGGGTTTTTAATTTTACACAATATGAGTTTAGAAGAAAGCAAAAAGTATTGTATCTTAGAAACTGAAAACGATGTTCCTTTTCGTGAATTATTAGATATAGAGGGTAAATTATATCATTGTTGTTCTAGGACTCTAAATAAAGATAGTGACAACAGGATAATTGTAGCGTTAACATCTTTTGATAATGAAGAGGATCTTAAAATCGAAGAAGAAATAACTTGTCCTTATTGCGGTGAAGAGTCGAGCGATAGTTGGGAAAGGGATGATTCTGACGATGAAGTTTTTTGTGATGGTTGTAAATCTATTTATTCTTATGAAAGGAATAATGATGTTACTTATTGGAGTAGACCTGTTAGTAAAAATGAAAAGGTAAGGAGGATTAATTAATATGGAAGTTGAAAAAGAAAAAATTATAGAGAAAATTAAAAAACTCTTTAGACTTGCAGAATCAGATAACGAAAACGAAGCCTTCCTGGCTCTAAAAAATGCTGAAAAACTTATGAAAGATTACTCCATAAAAGAGATTGACCTCTCTGAAAATATAGATATAACAGAATTAACATTCCACGAAGGTAGATTGAGC
>LGOV01024469.1_pt2 | contig 14870 bp, 10 predicted proteins | sample 469881 | NCBI WGS metagenome assembly LGOV01 (sample SAMN03857199, study PRJNA290197) | marine sediment metagenome | biome: marine cold seep biome; feature: cold seep; material: marine sediment; isolation source: sample #5579, elevator 3A push core 41 containing 12 cm of sediment... ...
AATTAGTAATGATTAATGATTAATAATCAAAACTTTTTATCATTGTAGTTATTAGATATTTATGGTTTATTTGACTTAATGTTTAGTACAGAAATGCACTCGTTTTTAAGAGTAAATTAAAAGTGAATAATTGTTTTAACAACTGTACGATATATATAAAAGTTACCATACTATATTAATAATAATTGTTCAATTTAATAAAAGATCATTAGGTTGAAATTATTGAAGGTGAAAGAGAGGATGTTTCGTAAAATTGCAATACTATTATTTATATTTTTGACTTCTATTTTTACAGAGGCACAAAATAAAATGTTACTTCTAAAGGAGCAGCAATCAATTGAGATTGATCTAGAAACTTCTGCAATTAACTCTGATACCTTTACTATTGAATTCTTCGAGTACATCAAAAGCGAATCAACATATTTAGATAATACTAAAATTCCATTTATTTGGAGTAATAATAGTAGTAGCAATAATCCACTTTTTTTCTTTGGAATAGAAATTGTAAATGGTCAAGTTTTAATAATTTTTAAAGATAAGGTTGTTTTAAATTCGATAGATGTTGCAGATAATTATTTTAATAATTGGAATCATTGGTCAATAGGAAGAGAAAATAATATCATCAATATATCTCTTAATGGAAAAATAATTGCCACTACAAATGATATAGAAATATTTGATTTTGAATCTATAGAATTTGGAGCTTTGACTAATGAGAATTTTGATTTAGGCATAGACGAAGTTAGAATTTGGAGAGCAAATCAAAATGAGAAACAACTATTCGCAAATATGTATCGTGTTTTGCGTGGTGATGAAAGTAAGTTAGAGACTTATTATACACTTGATGAAGTTCGTGGAAATTTAATTACAGATAAAACTATTAATAATAGAGATGGGGTAGTTAAAGGTGATTTGAATTTAATAGAGTGGAATGATTCAGGTTCTTTTACATACCTTATTAATAATGGTGGATTGTCAAAACAAAGTAATTGGTATAATGGTTTGCCTGGAGAGAAATCTAATAATGTAGGGTATTACATTGATGAGACTGTAGTTGTAGATGAAAACTTAGATGTTTCTAACTTAATTATTGGCGAAAGTACAATACTTCAATTTCAGAATAATACTGGAATAAAAATAAAAAGCACATCAAAAATATTAGGTGATTTAATATTAAGCGAGGATTCTTATTTTATTAACGAGGAATATAATAATGATATAATTTCAATTAAGTTTGATAGTATTCCAACTAATACAATAGAATTTTGGTCAATACCTGTAGGTAATAATAAAGTTACATTAGATGATATTTGGAATTTTGGGACTGATACTAATTATAGAGATGATACTTGGGTTTATTCTTTTAATGACGGGTGGAAAAGTGTTTCAACTTCTGATTTTATTGATGTCACGCTTGGTATATCTTTAAAAACGCCAANNCAGATCAAATTTTGAGCAAACTACCTTTGAAGGTGAACCAAATAATGGGGATTACAATTATAAGAATTCAGCTTCAATTAATTCTTATACTCTTTTAGGAAATCCTTATCCATCAGTACTAAATATTGAAGAATTTATTTTACAAAATGAAAAATCAATTAATGGTTGTGTTTACCCATTAGATTTTGTGTCTGCTAATAGTAATGATGAATTTATTGGTACAAGAATAGTTAATCTTTCAGGAAGGGTAAGTTATTTTAAAAATGAAGATATTTCAGATAAAGGTATTGGTGTTGCAAAAACATTTATTGCACAGATAAAAGCCAATGAGAATGTAGTTTTTAATAATACAATGCGTAGCTCTGGAGAATATGAATCAGATGAAAATAGTAAACGACTTTGGCTGAATATTGAGGATGAATATGATAATTATAGCCAAATATTGATTGCTGAAAACAACNNATGCTGCTACTAATGAAATTGATTATGGTTATGATGCAGAAGTATATTTGAAAGATGATTTTTCTTTTTACTCAATAAATAATAATAGCAAACTAGCAATACAAACTTTTAATAACTTAGAAGAAAAGAACATTAGATTAGGCTTTTTTAATCTAAGAACCGGTTCGCATAAAATATCTTTAGGATTGCAAAAAGGAAACTTTGAAGGATTAAATATTTTATTGATAGATAATTATCTTAATACTTCAATTATATTGAATGAAGGAATGATTTATGAATTTAACGTTGATAGTTATTCTGATTTCAATGATAGATTTGTTGTGAGTTTTGCTACCAAAAGTACTTTGTCGGAAAAAGTTATAGATTCAAAGAGTAATATTTACTTCAATAATAATAGCCTAAATTTTAATGATGCTAATGCAGGTACTGAGTTACATATATATTCTGTGCTAGGTGAAATTATTTATTCAAAAACAATAAAAAAAGGAGAATCATCAATTCAGTTAGATGAAACCCTTTTTCAAAATAGAAATACGATTATTAGTATATCAAATGGCAATGATATTTTCAGGAAATTAATTCCAGCTAACTTATCAGCTTCAAGTTATATCTACTTTTAACAATGGTTCTATCCTGATTTGTGTGAAACTTAGCCACTATTCCTGACAAAGCATACAAAGAAAAATAAAACTTTAAGTGGTAAAACATTTATAGAAATACCACTTAAGTATGATTTTTAGTCTTCATTCTGTTTAGTAATATTTGTGCTTTTTTTAAATGTAACATCGTCATCAATAGATCTAAGATGTAAATCTTGTTGAGGAAAAGGAATTTCTATACCAGCAGATTTAAGTTCATCAAATACTTTAAATGTAATTTCACTTTTTATTCTTAACCACTCATCAAAACTAGTAGTCCAGAAAAGTAACCTGAAGTCAAGTGAACTTTCTCCTAAATCTCTAAAGAAAACACTTGGTTTTGGATTTGTAACAATATCAGGATGATTCATCAATATATTCATAAATATTTCATGAGCCTTGTGTGGATCAGCATCATACGAAATACCTGCAACAACTTCAATTCTTCTTGTTTGATCTGATAACGTCCAGTTTACTACCTCGTTAGATATTAGATTGCCATTTGGAACAATAATCTCGGCACCATCAAATGTTCTAACATTACTTGATCTAATACCTATTGATTTTACAGTTCCAATAAGTGTACCTACTTCTACAGTATCACCAATTTTTATAGGTCTTTCAAAAAGAAGAATAAAACCAGAAACTAGATTGTTGAAGATGTTTTGCAACCCAAAACCTATACCAACACCAAAGGCACTAAATATTATCGCGAATTCGCTAAAAGGTATTCCTGCAGCACTTATTGCAATAAAAAGGCCTATAGTAACAATAGTATATCTAACCATCATTGATATAGTATTTGGCAGCCCCTTTTCTAAATTCATTTTTAATAATATATCTTCTTCTAAAATAGATCTGATTATCCTAGAGAAGATAACAGATAAGTATATTACAAAGAAAAATGTAAATATTCCTGCTATAGAAAAATCTAATGATCCTAGCAATCTTTCTTTTGTTATCCATGAAGAAATACTATTAACTATAACATCTCTAAATCCTATAACCTTTAATAAAAAATAAATAGATAAGATGAAAATAAACAGGTTGGTTAATTTACTGCTGATATTAATTAGGTGCAACCTGTTGTTTTTTATTGAATTTATTTTGTCTGCAAATTCACTCTCAATAAGCAATATAATAAGACCATTAACTACTATTAATAGTAGAGCCATTAAGATTATTACAAGTAGTACACCTAATACACTAAAAAGTAATATTTCAGATAGCATTACAAAACCTAAAACATTACTTAATAATCCAATTGCAGCAACAAAAATTATTGCAATAGTTAAATATTTAATTGCTTTATTAATTATATCTTTTTTAAAGATAGCTTTTTTATTGAGCAATAATAAATACTTTGATGCGCTCCAGATTTCTAATATTGATAAAGTTAACAAAGAAATTCTTGAAAAAATCTTGCCTTCTGGCAAAAGAATATATGTAAGTTGTATAAGAAAAACTATGGTGTATATATATACATAAAAATAATATTTTGGTTCTACCAGTTCTTTAAGTAATAAATAAATAGGTATAACAAGTATTAGTCTTGTTAGATCACTAAAGATTAAAGGAGGAGTTGTGTACAATAAAATTGATAATAGTAACCCCATTACTAATCCAATACTTCTAGGCATTTTTAATAGTTCAAGAAAATATATTTTGTAAGAAGTAACTTCATCAGTAATGTTTCGTACATAATTATTATGAATGTAAACGAATAAAAATATCAGGGATAAAGTAAGTAATATGTGAGTAATTATTATTCCTACATTTAAATTAATATATGTTTTTAAACTCACTAATTCTCCATTTGTGAAATTTGCAATATTTGACATTTCCCAATTTGGTTTGTCTGAATAGTCGAACTTAAATAATGATATATTTTGATTACCCAATATATTTGTTCGCCTTTCTATTATTTTATCCTCAACTTCTTCTATCATAGGAACTATAATTCCTTTAGTTGATGTAAGATTGTCAAGAATTTTTATAGCTATTTCCTTCTTGCCATTTAGTTCAGAAATAATACGATTAAGCTTTTTATGTACTTTATTAGCTTTCCTTTGTACACTTGATGACTGTTTGCTTTCATCCAGATAGTTAATTACTTCATTAATACTATTATATTCTTCGGTGAACTCTATTAATGCTTCGTCAATAGATTCAACTACTCCCGATATATTAGAAATCCCTGCATCTATTATAGTGATATTTTGTTCCCAAAAAATGAGAGTATTGCCTAATCGTCTGTTATTTTTTTTGGAAAGAATTACATCATTAACAGGATGTTTTTTTAAATCCTTTTTGATGATATTAATTATTGAATCATTGTCTTTTTTTAGCTGTCTTAATTCACTTTCACTTATTAAGTACTGTAATGCATTATTCGATTTTAGCTCAATTTCTGACAGAGTTATTGAAATTTCGGCAACATTAAAACTAGATTTAATAGTGTCGTTTTTAGTAGAAATAAGATCTTGTGCTACTATATTACTTGAAAGAAATAATACAATTACTAAGATATTTATTAAATATGCAGGGAGTGATATATTTAATTTCATTATCTATTGGAGTTAATTAATAGGTTAAAAAAATACAATCTTTAAACAATTAAGTTAAGTTAGTAATTTATCTGTGATATTTTAAAATATATTTAAGTGCTTTATTGTTACGTAATTATATCAAATGAATTACAGAATGCACTATTAAAATCAAAGTATTTTTAGGTTTAGCAAATTATAAAAATCGTTGCATAGACGAAGCTACGGAACTATTTTTTAAAGAAGATAAAGCTAAAAAGAGAAATATTTTAATAGTGCATTTTGATGTTTATTTGGTATTATATCAATCACAATTCGAAATTATCTCTGTCATTTAAAAAAGCTAATGACTTCCTAACTTTATTTAAATATCCTTTATCTAATTCAATGATATTTATTTTTTCTTCGTATTCAGGGAAGTTTGAAATACTTTCTCCTAGCGGATTTAAAACATTAGAATCGCCACTATATACAAATCTATTTCCATCTTTACCTACTCTATTAACTCCTGCTACATAAGCCATGTTTTCTATAGCTCTTGCTTTTAATAGTGTTTGCCATGCATAGCGTCTTTTTTCAGGCCAACTAGCAATATAAATTAATAGGTCGTAGTCAAGGTCATTTCTACTCCAAACAGGAAAACGTAAGTCATAACAAACTAATGGCATTATTCTCCATCCTTTGTATTCAACGATTTTGCGTTTATTACCATAACTAAAAACTTTGTCTTCGCCTGCAAGAGTAAATAAATGTTTTTTGTCGTAATATTCATATGTACCATCAGGGAAGAAAAAAAATGCTCTATTGTATAATTTATTATCTTCTTCTATAATAACACTACCAATAATTGCAACTTCTTTTTTTAGTGCAACACTTTTCATCCATAAAACAATTTCTCCATCAATACTTTGTTTTACTTTATCTACATTTATTGTAAATCCGGTTGCAAACATTTCGGGGAGTATTATTAAATCAACGTTATCTCCTATGTTAGATAGTTTTTTATTGTAGTTATTTAAGTTTTCAGAAGTTGATTCCCAAATTATATCTGATTGAATTAGGGCAATGTTTAGTTTATTATTCATATTAATTATTATATGTTGTGGAATTGACTAATTTACTAAATATCCTATTATTTTTGCATTATGGTAGACAAAATAAAATACTCTTCGCTTATTAAAGATGAGGCCAAAAGACTTGGTTTCTCTTTTGTAGGTATTTCTAAAGCTGATTTTTTAGAAAGTGAAGTTTCTAGTTTTGAAAAATGGTTGAATAATGGCTGCCATGGTGAAATGTCTTATATGGAAAACCATTTTGACAAAAGACTTGATCCACGTTTATTAGTGCCAGGAGCAAAATCAGTAGTATCTTTATTGTATAATTATTTTCCTTCAAATAGTCAACTAGTTTCGGATGCACCTAAACTTTCAAAATACGCTTATGGGCAGGATTATCATGAAATAATCAAAGCCAAACTTAGGTTGCTCATGGATTTTATTCAGGAGGAAATAGGAGAGGTTGACGGAAGAGTCTTTACTGATTCAGCACCAGTTTTAGAAAGGGCATGGGCTAAAAAATCAGGACTTGGTTGGATAGGTAAAAACGGAAATTTAATAGTAAATAAAAAAGGTTCATTTCATTTTATTTCAGAGTTAATTATTGATTTGGAACTTGAAGTAGATGGCTCTACTACCGATCATTGTGGTTCATGCACAGCCTGTATAGATGCCTGCCCAACAGAGGCAATAGAAAGCCCATATATTATTAATGGCAGTAAATGTATTTCTTATCTTACTATTGAGTTAAAAAACGAAATACCAAATCAGTTTAAAGGTAAAATGGATAACTGGGCTTTTGGGTGCGATGTATGTCAGGATGTATGTCCATGGAATAAGTTTGCAGCTCCACATTCAGAACCTCTATTTGAATCACAAGGAGGATTGTTAGAGTTTTCGAAAGATGATTGGAACGAAATGACGGTAGAGGTATTCAGAAAAGTATTTAAGAAATCACCTGTAAAACGTACAAAATATTCTGGTTTAACAAGAAATTTAGAATTTTTAAAGAAGGCATAACAATGTTTTGCCAGTAATTATAAGCTANNTTTGTGTAATTTTACATCAAGATTTAATAATTATGCGATTAGAAAAAACTCGAAAATTCATAATTCAAGAATTACAAAAAAAATCATTCAACTCATGTTATTATCACGGTGTTGATCACTCTTTAGAGGTAGAAGAAGCATGTGTTGCAATTTCAGAAAAAGAGGATGGCATTAGTGATTATGAGACTGAATTGTTAAGGATAGCTGCGTTATCTCACGATATTGGTCATTCTGAAAAGAGAAACGGTCATGAAATATTGGGTTGTAATTTCATTATGCGTTTTTTACCAGGGTTTGGCTATTCGCCAGAAGAAATATCATTAGTAAAAGGATTAATCTTAGCAACCAAATTTCCCCATAATCCAAAAACATTATTAGAAAATATTATTTGTGATGCTGATTTAGCTTATATAGGCTTGGGAGTTTATGATGAGCAAGCCGACAAACTAAGGAAAGAGTTAGTANNTTGTAATCAGTGTTTATCGTTATAAATTTGATGATGAAGAAATATGGATAAATTATCAAATAGAGTTTTTAGAGCAACATAATTATTTTACTAAGTATGCTCAAGATAGATATGACCCCATAAAAAATATTGTAATAAAAAATCTAACCGAAAAACTAACTTTACTTTAATAACTTGAAACGTATACTATTTTTAATCTTACTACAATTAATAGGTTCTGCTAGCTTCTCACAAGAAAAGAATGAATTTGGAGACTCTTTACTTGAGCAACTTGGAGTTGATGACCTTGATACTACTATGTATCCAAGTATTGTGAAAATCAATACTGCATCTCGAAGTTTAAAAGCAATTAGTGAATTGCCCTTTACATCCTATGTAATAACTAAAAAAGATATTCAAGAAAATAATTATAGAACATTAACCGATGTTTTAAAAGATATACCGGGAGTAAGAGTATCACAGCCCGGAGATTCAAAATCTGGGGAGACCTTCACTATTAACGGCCTTTTAGGAAATTATTATACAAAAATATTATTGAATGGAATACCTATTACACCCAGTGGTGCAGCAGGAATGCCAATTGGAGCTCAATTGCCGATAAAACAAGCAGAAAGGATAGAAATAATTACAAATCCATCATCCGCAATTTATGGAGCTGATGCAATGGGGGGAGTTATTAATATTATAACCGAACAAAACCATAAACGAGCAACTTATGGAAATGCTATATTCTCAATTGGTGATTTTGGATATAACGAAACAAATTTATTGTTGGGAGGTAGAGTAGGTAAGGATGAGAATATTCTNNTTTGCAAATTTTTCTGCTTATAATGACTTGAATATAAAAAACAATTATAAAAATTTATACAATTTAAATAATTACATACAAATTGATACAACAGGATTAGGTTCAAATCCATTATTTGAGGGTACTGCAGAAAATCCTTTTTTAGGAAATATGCCAAGCCAAAATAATATGTATGGTATAGGTGTAGAGTATAAATCGTTAAAGTTTTCTATGTTTCACATGTCAAGAAAAGATCACAGTGGTATAGGACATTTACCTTTTTATACAAGTTATCAATTACCCGACACTTATTGGGGCGAAGATATAGATAGATACAGCCTGTCATATAATACAGGATTTACGAATCTTAGTTCTCAAACAAATATATCCTACTTACGATATAGAATTAAAAACGGCTCAAGCGAGCTTAGTGTAAATTCTATTATTGGATCAGAGTTGGGGCTAAACTTTATTTATGGTGCATCTGATGATATTAATTTTGATCAGCTGTTTAATTTTAAGATAGATGATGTTTCAAACTTAGCTTTTGGTGCAAATTATATTTATTCGGGTAACTTGCCAACATATCAATATTTAGATAGACCTTTTACACAGAGCTCTTACAAAGCTTTTTCTACTTCTTTAAAATCAAATGAATTTAATTATTATATTCTTGATGAAGAAACCATGAAGGAAATGAAAAAGATTTTTGGAGATGGTTATCAAGATTTATCTCCTTTTACATTTCATCAGTTTGGTGTTTTTGGTCAATACGATTATTCTACTGAAAAGATGAATTTATTGATTGATTTAAGATATGATTATCATTCTCAATATGGAGGATCATGGAGTCCTAGGGCATCACTTCTTTACAAAATTTCATCAAAATTTAATGTGAAAGCAGAGTATTCAAGAGCATTTAAATCACCTTCGTCGTATTACAAATATTCAAGTTATGCAAAACCTGAAGGTGCTGATTTTTATATTCCTTTTCCAAACTCTAATCTCGAATATGAAAAATTAGAATCTATAGAATTGAGTTTGTCTTATTCGCCTTCAAGGTACTATTCATTTGAGTTGTTGTCTAACTATTATATTAGAAAAAATGAGATAATATTCTCATTAAAAAACCCTGATACCAAACAACTTGAAATTCAGGAATATGGCTATTATGGCTATGTTAATAATAGAGGACATGGTTCAGAAAATTTTTTAGTACAGGGTAATTTTAAGTTTAAAGATATTGTTCCTTCGGTAAAACTTGGTGTTGATTTTTCAGTTACATATCAAAATAGGGACGAGACTACAAACCCAGATTTGTTGAGGTATGATACATATAGAATTCAGCCAGATTTGATGTTTCAGGCTCGAGTAAAATTAAATCTGCATAAAAACTTACAACTAGTTACTAGCATATATGGAAATACTGATTACAAAAATGTTTATTATGAGTTTTACTCTGAGATATTCCCTGGTGAAGATATTAGTACAATTCTCACCGATCAGGATAATTCTGCAATATGGTCAGATATTTCGTTGAACTATTATAGTAATAATAATTTTAGTTTCTATACAAGAATAAGAAACGTATTTGATACAAGATTTTCAGGAATACAAACAGCAGACCAAGGAAAAGGCTTGTATTTTACTCCACAACACGGTAGGATGATTGAGTTTGGAGTTAACTTTAAAATGTTATAATAAATAGCTTTGNNTTCAACAAGGAAGCTTGTTTTTTTCTTTGCGATGCTGTTTTTATATCAGGTTGATGTACTTGCACAGGACATGAAATCAAAAGCCGATTCGCTTATAAAGTTGGCTGATAGTGAAATTGTTGTTACTCAGAAAATAAGCTTGTTAATTGAAGCATATGAATTATCGCATAATAATTTATTATTTGATGCCGAAGAAAGTAGTCTTAAAAATCTTATAGATGCGTATAAACAGATAGGCTTAGATGAACATACATACAGCTACTCCCTCAAACTTGAATATCTATACGAGATAAACAACAAGTACGAAAAACTTGCCAAAGTAAAATATAGTATGGGTTTGCAATTGCTAGAGATGGAGTTGCCCATTAATGCAAAAAGTTACTTTTTGGAGACTGAAAGGTTGTTTCATTTAATTAATAATATAAGTTTAAAACAAAAAAGTCTTAAATATCTCGGGGGTATTGCTTCAAATGAAGGTGAAAATGAAGAGGCAATTATTTGGTATAATAAGTCATTACAGCAAGCAAAAAAAGAGTTTAAAGAAAATGAGATAAACTCACTTTATCAATTGATAGGTATTGAATATCAGAAATCTAAAAAATATGATAAAGGAATATCATATTATAATGAATTATTAGGACAACTTAGGTTTAATGGCTCAAAAAATGTAAGGGGTATTCTGCATAACAACCTAGGAATACTATATAGTAAAAAAGGAGATAATAAAGCTGCTGAGGAACATTTTAAAAGAGCTATAAAATTAATAGATCAAGAGAAAGAGTATGCTGATATTTTAGCAAAAGCTAATATTAATTTGGCAATAATTTCGCAGAAAGCAAAAATGCAGCATGATGCAATAAATTATACAAGAAAAGCTTCTTTTCTTAGTAGCTTAAGTGATAATATTCAGCTTAAAAACGAAATAAGCTACATAACGTCTAACATGTATTATTATACTAGTGACTATTATAATGCTCTATTATATATTAATGAAGCTATAGATGGAAGTAGAAAATCACAAAATAGAAAACTTACTTCTTCAGCCTTGCTTTTTAAATCTAAAATATATGGTGCTCTGAATAATTATGAACTTGAAAGAGATTTTAAAACAAGTTATTTACAAGAAGAAAATCATATTAATAACGAAAATGTTATTCATGAAAACGAGCTCAATTCAAAGAGAATAAGCATAGAAAGAATAGAAAAAGAGGCGCTTGTATTTCAGAAAAAATCAGCTGAAAACATTGCAGAAAATGAAAGAAGAAATGCAGAAAATCAGGCTCAAAAAGCAAGAGAATCACAAATATTAAGAGATAGAGCTATTGTTTTGGCACAGCATGAAGTAGATAAAAATAAAATTATTGAGATAGAAAAAGATGCTGCAATTAATAAATCTAAACGAGATTCTTTAGCCGCATCAAATGCCTTGGCCAAAGAGGAAATAGCAATAGAGAAATCAAGATCAGATTCAATAACAACGATGTTAGCTGTTCAAAGGCAAAAGGAAGCACAAAAAGAAGTTGATGCTGCCAACGAAATATTGCAACGTTCTTATTTAATAGGAATCTTATTTATTATAATAATTATTATAGTAATAGGAGGTATAATATATCAACGTAGACTGAATAATCAGATTTCGAAAGAGAGAGATAAATCAGACAAGTTATTGTTGAATATCTTACCACAAAGAATAGCCAACGAGTTAAAATACAGTTCAAAAGTACCGCCAAGAAAGTACGAGAAAGTGTCTGTGTTATTCACTGATTTTGTTGGGTTTACTAATATTGCAGAGATATTAAGTGAGGATGAATTAATTGAAGAGTTAGATAGATATTTCAACGCATTTGATGAGATTATTGAGAAATTTAATCTTGAAAAAATTAAGACTATCGGAGATTCGTATATGTGCGCCGGAGGTGTGCCATCTCCAAATACAACCAATGCTTTTGATGCGGTAAAAGCTGGGTTAGAAATAGCTGATTTTGTATATAAAGATGTTGAAGAAAAAAAGGAATTAGGAATTCCGTATTGGAATATCCGAATAGGTATTAATACAGGCTCAGTAATTGCAGGAGTTGTAGGAAGTAAAAAGTTTGCTTACGATATTTGGGGCGATACAGTTAATACTGCAAGTAGAATAGAATCTAATGGTTTAGCTGGCTTTGTTAACATATCTGAAAGTACTTATAATGAGGTGAAAACCGAATTTAATTGTGTATCAAGAGGTATGATTATAGCTAAGAATAAAGGAGCAGTACCTATGTATTATATAAAAACTGATAAGTAGTAATTTTTTACATTTAAGTTAGATATTCAATTTTATTGAGAATTAATCCCGATGCAGGAGCTATATACCTAAAACTAGTGCCATCAATTCCTAATAATGATTTTTCAAGGTCATCGATAGAAATTTCTCCTTTTCCCAACATTATTAATTGTCCCATCATAAGTCTAACTTGGTTTCTCATAAAACCTTCTGATCTAACTCTGAACATGTAACTCTTTTTTGGGAAGAAATTAGCTTTATAGATATCATTTTCAACAATTTCGCTAACTAGCATATCTCTATTGAAGTTAGTTTTTTCGGATGGTTTTGTACAATATCTTCTGAAGTTATGCATTCCCAAAAATAGTTCAGCACCTTTTTTCATCAAATTCACATCAAGCTTATAAGTAAAAGAGCTCATCATTGAAGCACTAAAGGGGTGAGTTTTCTCACCAAAAGAAAACAGGTATATATACTCTTTAATTCTAGGAGTATTAATAATATTAAACTTATTATCTACTTGTACAATACTTGTTATTTTGATGTCGTTAGGAAGATTTTTATTCATATCATCCATGAACGAAATTGTTTCTATCTCTGATTTTAAAAATAATTCAAAAGCACTGTGATTAGCCGAAACCATTGCATCAGTTCTACTAGTTCCTAAAGTTTTAAAGTCATCATGATCCAAAACAAACCTTACAGTTTTATCTATCATCAGGTGTACAGTTTTAACATTTATTTGTTTCTGCCACCCGTGAAATCTAAATCCTAAGTATTGGATATGTATTAAATAATAGTATTTTTTCATAATATGCAATATCAGACTTATTACCATGTCTATATTAATAAAAATGATTAAATTTACTATAACATTTCCCCCACCATTAACATACTACAAATAATTATATAAGCTTATAACTTTTAGGCCATTCTATATTAAAAACAAATTCAGTTTACTTTCTTAGAAACTTATATGTGCTGTAGAGGTTTATAATGTATACTTATAATAAGGTGTCTAAATTAAGTAAAAAGCGAACTTATGAAAAATGTATATCTAATAGTTATATTCGTTTGCGTTTTTTATTTATCTCATTCTCATGTTCAGGCACAAATAGAATCTGATTCTATAAAAAAGGAACAATCCGTTATTATTGAAATGAATGATGGAGAAAAATTTGAAGGATATGTTCATAGAAGGGATAGTACTTTTATCGTATTAAAGACTGTAAATGCAGAAATAATTTTATCTACAATAAATATCAAATCAATTGAAATTAATGATTATTCTGGGAAATTCAAATTTGCTAATTTCCATGATACAAGGTACTTTTTCGGCCCTTCTGCAATTCCTATTAAAAAAGGGAAGGGATATTATCAGAATTTGTTAGTCGTATTTAATTTTGTGAATGTTGGTATAACCGATAATATCTCAATTGGTGGAGGTTTTGAGTTTCTTACACTTGTAAATGGTCAGCCTATTATTTTTTTAACGCCTAAAGTAGGGTTTAAACTCGCTGAGAAATTTCATGCAGGTGGAGGTTTGCTATTTGGGACTATGGTTGGTGAAGGTAGTATTGCTTTACCGTACTTAGTATCAACATATGGCTCTTCTGAAAATAATGTTTCACTGGGAGTTGGGGTAGGACTTAGTAGTAATATATTAGGTAGTCCCGCAATTATGTTATCAGGAACCAGTAGAATAAGTAATTACGTTGCACTACTTACCGAAAACTATTTATTACCTGGTGACGAAAGTATTTATATAGGAATACACGGTTTAAGAATTATCTCTAGGAAAAATTCATTTGATTTTGGTGTTGCGTTTATTACCGATGCAGAAACACCAATTCCTTATGTTGGTTATGTTAGAACATTTTAAATATTACTAGATTAACAATCTCTCCTGAACAAAACTTTAATATCTATGTTGTGGTATTAAATCCGAATTAGAACTCTTTAAATAAAGAAAATGTAAGTAATGTGTACTTCGCCAATATAATAATTGTTTAAGAGGTTTTAAATATGAATAAATCCAAACTAAAGTTAATGTGGTTATTGCTCTTCATTGTGTTACTTGGAATGCAATAGTTTAACGTTAAGCAAAATGGTATTTCTGCGACAGATGATTCTATTAATACAATTGAGTTGAGTGATAATTGGAAAATAATCTCATCTAAAAATATTACATCAGAAGGAGCTAATATTTCCAATGTTGACTTTAATGATAATGGCTGGATAAGTGCAAAAGTTCCATCTACCATTATGGGTAATTTAGTTGATACCAACTTTTATGAAGATATTTTTGTTGGAGAAAACTTAAAAGATATAGATAAAGAGTAGTTTAAAAAAGGCAAAGATGATCACTGGTTTACTAGTATAAGGAGAATACTTAACCATATAAGATGTTCTTAAACCAGTACCAAGACCGTTGCAAGACAAAGTC
>LGOV01029581.1_pt2 | contig 14867 bp, 18 predicted proteins | sample 469881 | NCBI WGS metagenome assembly LGOV01 (sample SAMN03857199, study PRJNA290197) | marine sediment metagenome | biome: marine cold seep biome; feature: cold seep; material: marine sediment; isolation source: sample #5579, elevator 3A push core 41 containing 12 cm of sediment... ...
CCAATATAAAGAAAAAAGAAATTAGAAAAATAATAGAAGAAATAGCTAAAGATATTCATTTAGATTCATATAATATTTTTAAAAATTTTTTTGAAATGATTGATATGAAATTTTTCTATAATAAAGGGTATTTATGGTTGTTTTCTAGTTTTGCTGAAACAAAAATAGAAAAGATTGATAATATTATATCGGCTCATTCATTTGAATTAGCTATATTAAAATCCCAAAATGCAAATTATGAGGACGATAATTTTAATAAAATCCCAGTTGATAAAAATTATTTTTACTTAAAGAGCATATTTTAGATAATCATAATGATTTAAATTTAAAAAGTGAAGTTATATATGTTGAAGATTTAAATGGCTGTACAGAGCCTATTAATTATAATACAGAAAATTACTATTTTTATTGTTTATTATTTAACTCTTTAAGAAAATATGCAATAGAACAGGCTAATGAAAAATTTAAATATCATGTTAAGCAAAATGTAAATAGAATTATTAAAGAATATATTATTGATGAAGAATTTGATGTTTATAATCAATACTATTTATTTTTATTAACAGCCTATTTGTATGATAATTTTTCTACGGAAGAAATGTTTAAAGAGTTGAGAGATTTCGAGGGATTTAGTTCTTTTTATAAATATATCAAAATAAGAGAAAAGCTAATCAATTTAATAAAAATAAAAAAAGAACAATCAGAAAAAGACAATTTTATAAGTAATTTAAAAAATGGAAAAAAATCAAGTACTATATCATACGATGAAATCATTAATATGAATGGTTATGAGTTTGAGCAATTAATAGCCGAGTTATTTAATGGGATTGGTTATAGGGCAGAAGTAACGAAATCAAGTGGCGATCAAGGTGTTGATGTTATCTTATATAAAAATAGTGAAAGAATTGGTATTCAGGCAAAAAGATATACTGGAAAAGTTACAAATAAAGCCGTTCAAGAAATTGTTGCAGGAGTAAAACATTATAATCTTGATAGAGGAATTGTAATTAGTACGGCTGAATATACAAAATCAGCAATTGAATTGGCACACAGTAATAATATTGAATTATGGGGCAAACAAAAGCTTATGGATTTAGTGAAAAAGAGTAGTTAAAATTACTCTTTTTTGTTGCTATAAAAAACCAATATTAATTTTTTTTAGTTAATAAATATATGTTGACTAAAATGGTCGGGTATGTTATTATAAATCAGACTTAATTAGTAGGCATTAAAAATTTGGAGGTGTCGCATATGAAATTATCGGCAAAATCACGTTATGGACTTAAGGCTATGTATTATTTAGCTGAAAATATAGAAGACGGAAAACCACTTTCTTTAAGAGTTTTAGCACAGTTTAGTGGAGTTAGTAGCCCCTATCTTGAAAAACTTTTAGGAATTTTAAGACGCAAGGAACTGATTAGAGCAACTCGTGGTGTTAATGGTGGTTACAATTTAACCGCTCTACCAAAAGACATTACAGTAGGGGATGTTATTCGTGCTCTTGAAGGGGATGTTTTAAAAGTTGAATGTGTTACAGGTAATTGTAAAAATATAGATTGTCCAAACAGAGCCATTTTTGGTGAACTATATGTAGAAATTAATAATGTTCTTGATAAAATTACATTACAAAATATGTTAGAACAAAATTAGGAGTAAAAAAATGGAGAAAAAAATTTATTTAGATTCGGCTAGTACAACTTATGTTAATGCAGAAGTATTAAATGAAATGCTTAGTGTTTTTGACACTACTTATGGTAATTCAAGTAGTTTGCATACGGCAGGTAGAGAGGCAACCAGTTTAGTTGATGAGGCAAGAGACAAAGTAGCTCAAGCTATTAATGCAAAACCGAGTGAAATTTATTTTACATCTGGTGGAACAGAGGCTAATAACTGGGCAGTAAGAGGATTGGTTTATGCTAACAAAAAATTTGGTAACCACATTATAACTTCAGAAATTGAGCATCCTAGTGTTTTAGAAGCTTTTAGAAGGCTTGAAAAAGAAGGTTTTAGAGTTAGTTACTTACCAGTAGATAAATATGGTTTTGTAAGTCTAGCGAGCTTACTTCATGATATTAGTCAGGATACTATTTTAGTTTCTGTTATGACGGCTAATAATGAAGTTGGTACAATTCAGCACATAAATGCTATTGCAAAAACAGTAAAAGAGAAAGGAATTTTATTCCATACCGATGCTGTTCAAGCAATAGGTAGCATTAGAATGGATGTTAAACAATTAGATATAGACGCTATGACAATTAGTGCTCATAAAATTTATGGACCTAAAGGCGTAGGGGCACTTTATGTAAGAAAAGGGGTAAAAATTCAACCTCTTCTTATTGGTGGAAGCCAAGAACATAATAAACGTGCAGGTACAGTTAATGTTCCGGCGGTAGTTGGTTTTGGTAAAGCTATTGAACTAGTAACAAGAGATATGAGTGCCAACGTTAAAAAGTTAAAAAGTCTTAGAACATATTTTGTAAAAAGGCTAAAACAAGAAATTGAAGGTATTCATTTAAACGGACACTCAGTGCAAAGACTTCCGCACATTACAAACATATCTTTCAACTTTATTGAAGGTGAGAGTATTATGTTAATGCTTGACCTTGAAGGTATTGCAGTGAGTACAGGAAGTGCATGCTCTTCAGGCAGTTTAGAACAAAGTCACGTTTTAGTAGCAATGGGAATTAGTCCAGAGCTTGCTAATGGTGCAGTACGTTTTTCCCTTACAACAAGGGTAACAAAAAGAGAAATAGATTATGTGGTAGAAAAACTTACAATAATTGTTAAAAGACTAAGAGCTATTTCTCCACTTACAAAAAGAAAAAGAAAAGTAAAAGGAGCTAAATAGCTATGTATAATAAAAAAGTAATGGAAATATTTTTAAACCCAATGAATGTTGGTGAAATTAGAGGCGCTGATGGTGTTGGAGAAGTTGGTAACGCAGCTTGTGGCGACATTATGAAAATGTACTTAAAAGTTGAAAACGAAATTATCGTAGATGCCAAATTTAAAACTTTTGGCTGCGCAGCTGCTATTGTTTCAACTTCACTAGCAACTGAACTTGTTAAAGGTAAAACTATTGAAGAGGCTTTACAGGTTACTAATCAGCAAATTCTTGATGAAATGGGTGATATTCCAAGCCAAAAAATACACTGTAGTGTAATGGCAGAAGAAGCAATTTTTAGTGCAGTAGAAAACTACAAGAAGAAGAAAGCGAGAAAAGACAAGAAAGAGAAAAAACAAGCTTCAGCATAAAAAAAGCGTTAGTTTTGCACTTGTACAAAACTAACACCTTTTTATTGTGAACTTTATATATTTTAAAAATTTGTTTTATATAATTTTAAAAAGGCTAAACATTTGGTTTGGCTTTTTTATTGCGAAAATATTGCTTTAAAATTATCTATTAACAAAAAACCCTGCAATAATATGCAAGGTTTTTTATATTTTAATGTTTTAGTTCATTTTGTTCATTTGCTTTTTAACGACATTTTTGCCTTTTTGTACCATTTGCTGTGCACGTCTGTTCCCTTGAACATATACAGCACCAGCAATAGCGCCTAGCATCATGCCAACTACTAAATTATCTTTACGAACCATCATTGTCTTTACCTCCATTATGTTTTTATGGAATGGTATACTATTATTTTGTCCAAAACACTCGTGTTTACTATGGCTTTAGTGCTTTTTTTAAGGCAAATTTTGTTAAAAAACACAAAAAACTTAGTGCATATTTGTTTTGAATATAGCCCATATTATGTTAAAATTAGGTAGTAAAAATATGAGGTGTTTATGAAAAAGATGGCACTTGATTATGGTGATGTTAGAATTGGTATTGCACTTAGTGATATCTTAGGAATTTTGGCCACCGGACTTGAGACCTACAAAAGGAAAAATCTGGAAGATGATATTGAACATATTGTTCAAATAATTAATGAGAATAAAGTAGATACTCTTGTTATGGGCTTGCCACTTAATATGGATGGCACAGAAGGCAACAGAGTTGAAGTTACAAAAGCCTTTATGGAAGAGCTTCAAAAGTTTACTGATGTTAATGTTATTTACCAAGACGAAAGACTTTCTAGTGTGGAAGCTGAAAACATTTTGATAGAACAAAAAGTTGGATGGAAAAAACGTAAACTGATCATAGATAAATTAGCAGCAACAATAATATTACAAAGTTATTTGGATGAAAAATAACGATTAAAGGAGATTTTATGGAAAAAGAACTTAGAAACCCAATTGAGGCACTACTTAACATGGAGGATGATAAACCAGTTACTCTTTATGATGAAGATGGCACTGGCGTTAAATTTGACCAAGTGGCAATTATTCCTCTTAAAACTAGAGTTTATGCAATTTTAAAACCAATTGACGAAATGGAAGGCGTAGCGGACGATGAAGCTATTGTATTTTGCCTAATGGAAGACGAAAGTGGTGAAGACCTACTTAGCGTTGAGCAAGATGAAGTAATTATTAAAAAAATATTTGAATCTTATTACGAAATGCTTGACGTTGAAAAAGAGAAAGCATCAAAAAAGAAAAAGTCTAAAAAATAACATAAAAAAACTAACCTCAGGGTTAGTTTTTTTTGTTTTATTTATGTCTTATTTGTATGGTTTAAAAACACCTGTTAAAATCACTTATTAAATATATATATTTATACTTATTAAGACGTCTATATTTAATAAAGGTAAAAATTATTTTTTTTTACTCATTTTATTGCAATTAATCTGTAGTTATGTTAAAATAAACACGTTCAAAAAATTACACACCTATTACTATTTGAAGGTGGTTGCCAAATTTTTTTTGGTTGCTGGATGAGTTTTAACGTAATGGGGAGGAAAAAAAACGAGGAGGAAGATATGTCTGTAATTTCAATGAAACAACTATTAGAGGCGGGTGTTCACTTTGGACACCAAACCAGAAAATGGAATCCTAAAATGAAGGAGTACATTTTCACATCTAGAAACGATATTCACATTATCAATCTAGAAAAAACTGCTAAATATGTGGAGGTTGCTTACGAATTTGTAAGAAACGCAGCACAAGAAGGCAAATCGGTACTATTTGTAGGTACTAAAAAACAAGCACAAGAATCTATTAAGGAAGAAGCTACTAGGTGTGGTATGTACTACATTAATTCTAGATGGTTGGGTGGTACACTAACCAACTTTAAAACTATTAGAAGCAGAGTAGAAAGACTTAATAAAATTGACAAAATGGAAGCTGTTGGTGAGTTCGAACTTCTACCTAAAAAAGAAGTTATTAAACTTAACTTAGAGCGTGCAAAACTTGAAAAAAACCTTGGTGGTATTAGAGAAATGACTAAACTACCTGGTATTGTATTTGTAATTGATCCTAAAAAAGAACACATCGCAATTAAGGAAGCTAAACTTTTAGGTATTCCTGTTGTTGGTCTTGTTGATACTAACTGTGACCCAAATGACGTTGATGTTATTATTCCGGGTAACGATGATGCAATTCGTGCAATTAGGCTTATTTCTGGCGTTGTTGCAAATGCTATTATTGAAGCTAAAGAAGGCGTTAGCGTAGAAGAAGGTATTCAACCTGAAAGCGTAACAAATGCTGTTAAAGAAGAAATTATTGCAGCTAGTCATGAAAAAGTGGCTGTTAAAAAAGCTGAAGTTAAACCTGAAGTTAAGGCTGAAGTGAAAGCAGAAGCTAAAACTGAAGTAAAAGCAGAAGTGAAAGCAGAAGCTAAACCTGAAGTAAAAGCAGAAGTGAAAGCTGAAGTGAAAGCTGAAGTGAAAGCAGAAGTTAAACCTGAAGTTAAAAAAGAAGAAGCATAAAACTATCAAGGAGAAATAATTATGTTTACAGCTAAAGATGTACAGGCTTTAAGAAAGTTGACTGGCGTTGGTATGATGGATTGCAAAAAAGCATTAACAGAAACCAAGGGCAACATGGACGAAGCTAAAAAATATTTAAGAGAAAAAGGCATGGCAAAAGTTGCAAAAAAAGCTGGAAGAATTGCTGCTGAGGGTATGGTTGGTTCATACATCCATATGGGCGGTAAAATTGGCGTTTTACTTGAAATAAATTCAGAAACTGATTTTGTTGCTAAAAACGAAAAATTCCAAACTTTAGTAAAAGACATTGCAATGCACATTGCTGCGACTAACCCACAAGTGGTTAACGTTGAAGATGTAAAACTTGAAGATCTTGAAAAAGAAAAAGAAATACTAAGAGCTCAAGCCCTAAACGAAGGCAAACCAGAAAAAATCATTGATATGATGGTTGAAGGTAGAGTTAAAAAATATTACAAAGACGTTGTTTTAATGGAACAAATATTTGTTAAAGATACCGATAAAACAATTAGACGAGTAATGGAAGATGCAACTTTAATTATTGGAGAAAAGCTTTCTATCAGACGTTTTACACGTTATGAGCTAGGCGAAGGTATAGAGAAAAGAGAAGAAAACTTTGCAGAAGAAGTTATGAGTCAATTAAAAAAATAATTTTTTAAAAGAAAGTGTAAAATATGACACTTTCTTTTTTTACAACCTATTTAAATGATTTGCAAAATTTACTAATTTTTAGTACAATTAAAATACTAAAAACATTAAAAATGAAAGGGAAGAAATATATGTATAATGAAGTAGTAGGCGAGTTAAGAACAGGACTTAAAAAGGCAATTGATCATTACAAGGGGGAACTAACATCAGTTAGAGCAGGCAGAGCCAACCCAAGAATTTTAGATAGAGTTATGGTAGATTATTACGGAACTCCAACCCCACTTAACCAAATGGCAAACATTTCAGCCCCTGAGGCGAGAATGTTAATTGTTTCACTTTGGGACATTAATATGATGAGGGATGTAATAAAAGCTATTAATGATGCTCACCTTGGTTTAACTCCAAGTGATGATGGCAAAATTATTAGATTAGTTTTTCCAATTTTAACTACAGAGAGAAGACAAGAGTTTGTTAAAACCATTAAGAAAATGGCAGAAGAAGCTAAAATTGTTTGTAGAAACGAAAGAAGAAATGCAAATGATATGCTAAAAGAACTTAAAAAAGATGGTGAACTTACAGAAGACACCTTAAAAGTAGCAGAAAAAGCTGTTCAAACTGAGATTGATGATACAACAAAACAAATCGAAGATTTATATAAAGCTAAAGAAAAGGAAATTTTAGAAATATAATGAACTTAAATGAGCTTATAGGAAAAGAAGTTAGTGTCGCAAAAGACATACTTACAAATTTAAACATACTTATGGTTACAAAAGACAATAACTCGGGGTCAGGAGATTATGATACCGAGCTTGTTGTGAGAGTAAGGAAATTAGAGGATAATAGAGTTGAACTTATTACAAGTAAGTTCAAGTTAAAGCTTTAAAGGGGAAATATGAGCATATTCAAAAAAGATAAACAGCATTTAATTATTGAATCTAAAAAACCAACTCATATAGCCTTTATTATTGATGGCAATGGTAGATGGGCAAAAAAGAGAGGATTTCCTAGAACAACAGGACATAAATTTGGTGTTGAAGCTGTTGGTAATACTATAAAAAATTGTTTAGAACTTGGCATTAAATATATCAGTTTTTATACATTTTCTACTGAGAACTGGAACAGACCAAAAGAAGAAATAGATGCTATTTTTGAACTACTGAGAGAGTATATTGAAAAAGATACAAAAGATTATGAAAAAAATAATATAAAATTTGTTACAAGTGGCGATTTGAAAAAATTACCTAAAGATATTACGGCTGAAATTGAAAAAGCAAAAGAAAAAACCAAAAATAACACCGCTATGGTTGTTAATATGGCAATAAATTATGGCGGTAGAGACGAAATAATTTTAGCTGTTAACAATATTATTAAAGAGGGCAAAACAGAAGTAGATAAAGAGAGTTTTAAAAACTATTTATATACGGCTAATATGCCAGATCCAGATTTAATTATTAGAACTAGTGGGGAGATGCGTACGAGCAACTTTATGCCTTATCAGGCAGTATACTCAGAGTGGTATTTTCCTAAAACTTATTGGCCAGACTTTAATAAGAGCAGTTTAGTTGAGGCAATTTTAAATTATCAAAAGAGAAATAGGCGTTTTGGCGTTATTAAAAGAAAGAGGTAGTAAATGAAACAAAGAGTACTAACAGGAGCAGTTTTAATATTTATTGTTACACTTGCTTTCCTGCTAAGAGAACTTAATTTATACATTTTTGACAGCCTACTTGCTGTAGTTATAGTTTTAGCATCAGCAGAGGTTTCAAGAGTTTTCTTGCGTAGTGGACGAGCTAATTTTATGGAGATGACAATAGTCTATCCTGTTTTAGTGTTTATGTTTTATATGTGGGGAATAAATGCATCTTTTGTATTTAGTCAATTCTTGTTGAGTCAACTAGGGCTACTTGCAGTTATGTTTGCAGTAAGTTTCTTACTTAGCTATCTGCAAAAAGAAAAACTTAAAAAAGATGAGCTATATAAGGTGAGCAAAAAATCTATTTATGAGTTTTCGATGGAAAAGGCCTTAAGAACTTTGTTTGTTATGGTTTATCCGACAGTACTGCTTAGCTTTTTATATTTAATGAACCATTTAGGAGATTTAAGACTTTCTAGCGTCGCTATAACGGCTTATGCTCCACTTGGCAGAAATTTTGGACTTATTATTTTAACCTTAACAATTTTAACAACAATTATGGCAGATACTTTCGCGTACTTTGTAGGAAGCCAAGTTGGTGGCAAAAAATTAGCACCATTTATCAGCCCTAAAAAAACAATTTCAGGTGCTATTGGTGGCATTGTAGGAAGCATGATATTTGCTACTATTATGTTTTTAGCACTTAATAGCTTAAGCGTAATTAACACAGCATTCTTCCAAGCAGAAATTGGAATTTGGCATTTTATAATTTATGGTTTTTTTGCTTCAATAGTCTCTCAAGCAGGCGATTTATTTGCTTCATATATTAAAAGAAAAGCAAGAGCAAAAGACTTTAGTAGCATATTTCCAGGACATGGCGGTTTTATGGACAGGCTAGACGGAATTAGCACTAACGCAGTGTTTACATTCATTTTTGTTATGTTATTTTTCGTTTAAGGCATAATAACTTGTAGTACACAAATATTATATATTAGTAAAAAAAAGGAGATACGATTTGGGTTTTTCAAATTTAGCAGTATCAATATCATCATTATTAAGCAGTGGCTTCTACATTTTTGTTGCAGTCTTAGTGCTTCTTGTAATGATTACAATTCATGAGCTTGGCCACTATACTGCAGGTAAAATACTTGGCTTTAAAATAAATGAATTTGCCATTGGTTTTGGCAAAAAAATATATTCTAAAAAGAATAAAGATGGTGAAGAGTTTAGTCTTAGAGCCATTCCACTAGGAGGCTATTGTGCCTTTGAAGGAGAAGATGAAGACAGTAAAAATCCTGACGCGTTTAACAATCAAAAACCTTGGAAAAGGTTGATTGTTTTGTTTTCGGGTGCACTTTTCAATTTTGTATCTGCTATATTCTTTGCAATAATACTTTTAACAGCTTATGGCTACGATATTCCTGAGATTACATCGGTTGAGACTTCTGGACCAAATGTAGGCATACTTCAAGTAGATGATGTTATTTGGGCAGTAGAAGGCGAAAAAATTAATTTTATTAACGATAATTTATTGTTTAATTTATTAGGTAAATATGAAGTTGGTAAAACCATTACTCTTGATGTTGAAAGGGACGGGTCAAGAATTGACCTTGATGTTGAACTTTATGAACTTGTAGACGGTGAGAACACTTATAAGATTATTGGAATATCGGTAAAGGCTCATCCTTTTTCGTTTTTCACCGCAGTAGCTAGAAGTATTCCATTTACGTTTGGAATGGCATGGAAGATTTTAGCATTTTTAATAATGCTACTAACTGGACAGCAGGCGCTTGAAGGGATTGGTGGACCAATTACTACTATTAGTACAATAGCTACTTTCACTCAGACAAGCTTTGCAGGCTTTTTAGTATTACTACCTTTAATTGCTGCAAACCTTGCAGTGTTTAATTTACTTCCAATTCCAGCACTTGACGGTAGCAGAATGGTATTTGTTGTAATTGAGTGGTTAAGAGGAAAACCGATTAATCCTAAAATTGAAGGTTATATTCATGGAATAGGACTACTAGTGTTACTGAGTCTAGTGTTACTACTCGATTTATTTAATTTATTAACATAACAAAAGAAAAAGGTAAGAAAAATTTGCACGATTTAATAAAATTTATTAATAATAAAACAAGTAATAAATATGACTATTTAAAGCTATCTAGTGCTGAGTATAATAGGGCTAAAAACCTACTTAGCATAGCTTTTTTATATCCTGATGAGCTTGGAGCCATTAGTGAGACAAGTAAAGTTGAGTTAAAAAACTTAATAGAAAAATATTCTGAGATGGATATAGATATTGAGCTTAAATATATTAAAAGTTTTTATGATAATGAATATTTAAAACGCTTAACAAATGAGTTTATAAAACATGAGTTTCCTTCAATTGTGAGCGTTATTAAAACAGATAATTTAACTTATAAAGAAGAGAACAGTGTTGTAAGGGTTAGTTTAAATTACATAAAAAATTACATCACAGAAGGTCAGTTAAATAAGTTTAAACTTGGCTTAAAAAACTATTTTAATAAACAGTTTTCTTATTTGTTTGAAGTAGATATTACTGCCACTGAAGAAAAACAAAAACTTAGCTTACTAGCTCAAAAAGAAAAGGAAATTTTAGATAATATGACTACCGATGAGGTTAAACCGAAAACTGTTAAAGTTGAGGTTATCAGCCAGATAATAGGTTCAGAGACAAGCGTTACACCGCTTAGTGTTTCAAGTGTTTTAGTGCCAGATAAAAACCTTAGTATTTGCGGAACTATAAAATATTTAAGTGAAAGAGAGTTTACTAAAAAACAAAAAGTATTAGATAGTGAAGTTGAAAAATATGCTGAAGTTAAAAAGACCTTTTACTCTTTTACTATAGAGAGTGCAGGAAAAGAGATGAACGCTGTATATTTCCCTAACAAAAACACAATAGAGAAGGCAAAACTGCTTGAGAATAAGATGGAAGTGGTTTTAACGGGCGATGTTGAAGAATTTAATGGAAAACTTAGTTTTAAAATTAAACATATCACAAAAGTAAAAATTATGGAAAAACTGGTAGAAGAGGTTAAATATAAACCTGTTCCTAAAAATTATATCTTAGTAAAACCAGAGGCTTATGAGGCAGTAGGGCAAGCAAGCTTGTTTGAAGCATTTGATGAGCCAAATGAATATATTAAAAATAATACTTTTATAGTTTTTGATACGGAGACTACTGGGCTTAGCCATGAAGATTGTAAAATTACTGAAATTGGCGGAGTTAAAATAGAAAATGGTAAAGTTATAAACAAATTTTCTACGCTTATTGATCCTGAAGTGGAAATTCCACTTTTTATTACAAAAATTACGGGCATCACTGATGCTATGGTAATGGGTGCACCTAAAATTGAAACAGTAATTTCAGATTTTTATAAGTACTGCGAAGGTAGTACATTAGTTGCTTATAATATTGACTTTGATTACAAATTTATTAACTATAATGCGAAGCAGTTCGGGTTTGATTTCGATCATCCACAAATGGACGCTTTAGTTATGGCAAGAAAGTACATAAAAGGACTTCGTAACTACAAACTAAAAACAGTTTGTGAAGCACTAGGGGTTAGTTTAAACAACGCCCACAGAGCCTATAATGACGCAGCTGCAACCGCAAAGGTCTTTTTAAAACTAGCTGAAAATATTAAGTAAATAGTTGCAAAAATGGTATAACTATGATAAAATTATAAAGAATAAAATGTGTAAGCTAAAGAGTGGGGTTTCCCGCTCTTAATTTTTGAGGAGATTTTATGTCAAGAAATGAAATTGAAAATTTGGTTGAGCAAATGGCAACACCAATTTTACAAGAGCTTGGATATGAAATTGTTGAAGTGGAATACATACTGCAAGAAAATGGTATGAACTTAACAATTTTCATTTATAAAGAAGGTGGTATTACCATTGAAGATTGTAAAATTGTAAACAGTGCTATTTATGGACCACTTGACGAGTTAAACCCAACTAATGATGAAGCATATGTTTTAAATGTATCTTCGCCAGGACTTGATAGACCTCTAAAATCTATTAGAGATTTTGAACGTAACCTAGAAAAAGAATTTCAAATTAGCTATATATTACCTGAGGCGGATGAAAAAACTATCTCAGGCAAACTAACAAATATTGAAAATAATATTCTGACAATAAATCAAAAAGGTAAATTTGTAAAAGTAGAATTTGGCACTATTGCAAGAGCTCTACTAGTAATTAAATTTTAGGAGAAAAATAAATGGTAAATAAAGATTTTTTCAAAGCTCTTGATGAGCTTGAAGCAACAAGACGAATTAAAAAAGAACTTTTTGTTGAAGCACTAGAAGCTGCTTTAACTTCTGCTTACAAAAAAAATTATGGCGAAGCTAAAAATGCTATTGTTAAACTTGTACCAGAAAAAAATACAATTAAAATTTATAGTTATAAAGTAGTTGTAGAAGAGGTAGAAGACCCAGATAAAGAAGTTAGTTTAGAAGATGCTAAATTAATTAAGAAAAGCTATAAAGTTGGCGACCAAATTAAAGAAGAAGAAAAACCGAAAGATTTTGGTAGAATTGCCGCTCAAACTGCAAAGCAAGTAATTATGCAGCGCATTAGAGAAGCTGAAAAACAAATTACACTAAGTGAAATGTCAGAAAAAGAAGACCAACTTGTTACTGGTATTATTAAAAGAATGGACGAACGCAATGTGTTTGTTGAACTTGGTGGTACTCAAGTAGAAGCTGTTATGGGCGAATATGACCAAATTTCTGGTGAAAGATATAACGTTGGCGATAGAATTAAAGTTTACGTTAAAAAAATAAAAGACTCTAGTCGCGGAATTATTGTTCAGGTAAGCAGATCAAACACTGGTTTTGTTAAGCGCCTATTCGAACTTGAAATTCCTGAGATTGCAAATGGCGAAATCGTTATTAAAAGTGTAGTTAGAGAAGCTGGCTACAGAACAAAAATTGCTGTTTATACTGAAAACGAAAACCTTGACCCAGTAGGTGCTTGTGTTGGTAGTAAAGGTATGAGGATTAATTCAATTGTTGCTGAAATGAATGGCGAAAAAATTGATATTATTCCATTTAGCTTTGACGAGAAAGAATTTATTTCAAATGCTCTTAGTCCAGCTGAAGTTTTAACTGTTCAAATTTTAGGCGAACAAGAAAGTAGAGCAATTGTTCCTGATAATAAACTAAGCTTAGCCATTGGTAAAAACGGTCAAAACGTTAGACTAGCAGCAAGACTTACCACTTGGAAAATTGACGTTAAGCCAGAAAGCTTTATGCAAGAGAATACTCTTGAAGAGACAACTGAAAAAGAACAAAAAATGGTTGATCTTGATTTTGAAAGTAACTTAACTGATTTAGACGATATGTTCGCTGATGACATGGATGCCCTTTAAGGAGAAAGTTTATGAATAAAAAAACTCCACTAAGAATGTGCGTGTCTTGTAGAGAAATGAAACCTAAAGAAGAACTTATAAAAATTGTAAAAAATAAAGACTTAAGTGTTCAAATTGATCCTACATATAAAATGAGTGGGAGAGGAGCATATGTTTGCAAAAATCAAGAGTGTAAACAAAAACTTTTTAAAAAAAGACTTATAAATAGGACATTTTCGATGCAAGTTGAAGATGATTTATATAACAAAATTATAAACATTAAATAAATATTAAGAGGGTGAAACAAATTGAGTAAAGAAGCAAATAAACAAACATCAATAGACAACTTAAGAAGTTTGGCAAAGCTAGCTAGTGAAAACAGCTTAACTAGCATGCTAAAAGAAATTAAGGTTGCAAAACAAAGTCTTGAGGCTGTTCATAAAAAAGTGAGCATAAAGTATCAAGACCATTTGCGTCAGATTGAAATTGCAGAAAATGCTAAGAGAATAGATGAAAAATTTGAGGTTAAACAAGCCCCAAAACAAGAGGTAAAACCAGATGCTGGAAATAGAGCACCTAGGCCTTTTGATGCAAATAAAAAACCTCAGGGAAGTTTTAATAGGGATAATAATAAACCGTTTAACAAACCATATGACAAAAAACCATTTAATAAACCGTTTGAAAGAAAGCCGTTTAATAAACCATATGATAAAAAACCAGGAGCTTCTCCTACTTCTACTACAAAACCAACGGATTCACCCGTTAAAAATAAATTTGCTAATAAGCCAACAACAAAGGCTAAAACTTACGACAAAAAACAAAGAGGCTATAACAAAAAACAACTTATGCGTAGAGGCTTAGTTGAAGAACGTTCTATAGCTGAGAGAATGATGAATAGAAGGCTTAAAGTTAAAAAGCCTAAACAACAAGTACTAGCAGAGAAAAAAATTATTGAACATGGTATTATTACCACCGATAATTTAACAGTAAAAGTGCTAGCAGAAAGCATTGGTAAACCAGTTAATGAAATTGTTAAACAATTATTTTTACTTGGAATTATGGGAACAATTAATTCAAGCCTAGAGTTTGAAACTGCTGAGCTTGTGGCAAACGAGCTAGGTATTACTATAGAACGCAAGGTTGGAAAAACTTTTGAAGAAAAACTACAAGATGAAGTTGAAAACACTTTACTAGAAGAAGATGCTGATGCTACTAGCAGACCTCCAATTGTTACAGTTATNNAAGATAAACCAGAAGATTTAGAATCTCGTGCACCAATAGTCACAGTTATGGGTCATGTAGATCATGGTAAAACTTCACTACTTGACGCTATTAGGCAGACAAGTGTAACTACCGGAGAAGCTGGTGGAATTACTCA
>LGOV01008051.1_pt2 | contig 14841 bp, 7 predicted proteins | sample 469881 | NCBI WGS metagenome assembly LGOV01 (sample SAMN03857199, study PRJNA290197) | marine sediment metagenome | biome: marine cold seep biome; feature: cold seep; material: marine sediment; isolation source: sample #5579, elevator 3A push core 41 containing 12 cm of sediment... ...
ATATAGAATCGCACCCTCTAAAGGTACATTGTTTTTATCCACCACTTTAAGACTCGAATTATTGATACCTTGTTCAGCCATTAGAGTTGATATCACATCCGCTAGACTACTAGCAGACATATTGTTGATGTTTACCGAGTTATCAATAAAGTTATTAACCGTTGTTGAATAATCATTGTAAGTATTGTTGCTGTTGTTCATACTGTTATCAATATTATTGTTTGTTACCACAACATGACTGTTGTTTACATTTGAAACAGTGGTTGTATTGTTCATACTGTTGTCTATATTAACAGTTGTGTTTATGGTCTGATTTGAAATCTTTAATCCTTTATCAGGATCAAAACCAGATTCCCAACCAAACTCATCTACTGTAAAACGCCATGTTAATGGGAAGTACGTCACATCTCTAAACAATAAGACAGGGTATTCTTCCTCTGCATTATTGATGATACTGCTGTTTAAGCCAATGTTAAAGTCAGCTACTTGAGCGGTATAACTTTTACTTAAGTCATTTTTAACTGATGTATCTATGGCCAAAGCTTCCGTCTCTGATGTTTTACCTATCATAAGCCCTTGGTTTGGATCCCAGTCCGTCTTTAGACCCAGTGCTCGAGAGAAGTTCCATGTCATTGGAAAGTACGTTATATCCTTATATACAATTAATGGAAAGGCATTGTTTTCATTGTCAACAACATCTTCGCCTATGGTCACATCAAATATAGGAATAGTAACCTGTACATCTTCTGCATATACAAATGAGAAACTCATCAGTAATACCAGTATGACTAATATCTTTTTCATCCTGCCCCCTTAATAACATCTTTCTATTTAACTTATATCATAAACCCATTTCTAGGGGTCTATTCTATGACTGTTGTTCTATTGGCTTTTCCTAGCCCCTACATACTCATTTTATATCAAAATAGTTAGAAAATCATGCATTTGGTATAAAAAGTAAACTTTCAAGTGTATTTAGCCAAAACTAAAGGTTTCTAGATATTATGATTACTGCATTTTTCTAAAAAAAAACACGCCTTTAGCGTGTTAGAAACTCAGTTTATTCAGTTTTATTAATTTAAATTTAGTTACTTTACACAGTAAGACCACCATATATACAGCACTGATATTAATCAAGTATAAAACAGTAAAACTGTCGATTAAATCGTTCATACTACTTTTAAATATCAAATATCCTGCAAATTGTATACACATATCAACTATTATTGTCATTACAAACAGTAAGAACAGCTGTATAGCCGATTTTGCTAATGAATGTTTGTACATTAACTTAAAAGCAACAAACAAGACAAATAACAACAACATACTCCTTGGTCCTGTTTTATGAAAGTTAAATACAAATACATCGGTTAAAAAGATAATTAATGATATGATCAATACACTTTTTATAATTCTTTTGTTGTCAATTTCTAAACCTGTTAAATACTGAACCATCTTCTGTAGACCATACATCTCTAGTACAATCAATACAGCATATAGCACAGGATTTATTGTAAACTCAAAACCCATAATACCCCTAACTTATATAATCTTTTATGTCCTCATACTTTTTCTCTTGTGCCAATATTTTAATCATCTGAAGGTCTCTAAAGACTTCATGCTGATGAATATTTACTTCGTCTGAATAGGTTTCATACTCAGTATCTCTTTTATCCATTTCTAATTCTACCAATTGATCTATAACATGTTTGTCTAGATAAAACAATGAATTCAAAACAGTAAAAGACATCACTAAAAATCCTGGTAACACAATGATCCAAATATACGGTTTGTTATCTAGTGTTAAAAAATCCATATCAAAGATATTCATCATTGCAAGTGTGACAGCATATTGAGTTATTATTACTACAAATAACATTTTAATAAGTCTCATCTGCTTACCACCACCTTAAAACTCGTGTCTTCTTTAGTCGATTGAACTTCAAGTACACCATTAATCATGACAGCAGCTCTTTCGACCGCTACTAAACCATAACCTCTGCTGTTCCCTTTCGTAGAATAACGCGGTTCAAAGATTTTAGTCACATCCTTAATCATTTTAGCATTATTAGATACACCATAACAAATTTGATTATGTTCAATGTCTACAGTTAACTTAATCATTTTATTAGACTTAGTAGAAACACTATGTGCTTCTATAGCATTGTCTATAAAATTACCTAGAATTGTATTTAAAGGTTTTCTTGTGATCCGAACTTCTGAATTAACTTTTGATAATTTATCAGGCACTTCAAATTCAAAATTTATATCTGTACCTGCTAACACATTGTTGTAGTGATTAACAATTGTATTAACGGTCAAACAATCTGTCAGATCATAATCATTAGTTGTGTCAAAAGAAAAAGTTTTATTTATATAATCCAGTGCTTCTTTAGAGTTACCCTCTTCAAATAATGATTTGATAGAAGTTAAATCCTCTTTAGCTTTTTCTTTCTTTTTAACTAACAGTTCATCATTGATATAACTAACTCTATTTTCCACGCCATCTTCTAAAGTAATTAATAGTCTTATACCAATTAATAATTTAAACAATGGTAAAATACCTATGGTAATCATAAAAGCACTCAGTGAACGGTTTGTATAGTGTTCATGCGGTAAAATATAAAAATACCAAAGTAAAAACAAACTAAAATCAAATAAGAGTATTTGAATAAAACCTTTAACAATTTTTTTTCTGCTTTCCTTATGTTTCACTCTTAAAATAAGTCGCTTCATGATTCTGTTCGCCTATCAAAAATTTCAAAGAATTCTTTCGCCTTATAACGACTGAGTATAGCAGTATCTTCTATATCTTTAAATGACACCGCCCAAGTTCTATCCTCTTGGAGATCTAACCTCTCAATCGTATCCATGTTAACCAAAAATGATTGATGACTGTGATAAAAATGATCATCCACTTTTGTTGTCATATTTTTTAAAGAGTCCCTAAAAATATACTCATTTGTCACTGTCACAATTCTAACTTTACGATTCATTTTTTCTATGTAGCAAATCTTATTGGTTGGCACTATCGCTAAACCAGATTCAGTTTGCAGTTTTAATGTGTTTGATTTTGCTTCAACTTTGTTTCTAAGTATATCCCATTCCATTAGTTTACGACTTAAAAACGCATCATCTATTGGTTTCATAAAATAATAAAACGGTTGAACATCACCAGCATCTTTTAAATAGTTGCTGTAACCTGAAATAATCATAAATTCAATTCTCGGTTGAATACATGAAATCATATTGGCATAATCTAAACCCAATACTTTTTTTTCGTTATCAAGTTCCATATCTAATAACATCAAATCGATCTCATGTTTTTTAACAATGGATACCGCTTTTTTTCCAGTTGTCGCAATATGAACTTGGCATTCGGAAAATGTGTTTTCAACTATACTCTTATAATGGTTAAGCAAAAGCTTTTCGTCTTCTAATATCAAAATATTTATCATACTCATCACCTATTCTACTCTCGAAATATAATGATACGGGAATTATTGGAATTAATCAAACGCGCAAAATTACCATTTATGTCCTAAAACAATGTAGTATTCGACATTCTTATTTATTAGTTTCCATTAACATTTTTCAGAAAATGGGCGTTATTACCTCAAAATGAAAGTTGCAAGGTTGGTTATGCGCTAAATGAGGGCAATTATACTTCTAAACGGCAAATTGTTAGCAAATAATCGGATATCCATTATTTACCTCAACTAGAAATTCGTCATAATTCGACATTGTTACATTTTGATGACAAAACTTAAATAATCTTAACATTGTGTCATTTCATTGCACATTGCTGGGTTTATGACTATAAACACTCTATTAAGTCTAAACCCGTCAAATGATTGCAATCAATTAACTTGTCTATTAAGGCTTCAATAATAGATCTAATTACAAGATATGATGACCATCAGTCCGACCTTCTGTTTAAATAAAAAAGTCACCCTAAATTTAGATTTAGGATGACTTTGATCGTTTATAATTTGAAGGCTTCAGGTTTAACAACACCTTTCAAACAGCCTCTTTATAACCTTATTTTTCCTTCTCTGACTATTGTTATAGTTCTAAGAACAAATACATCATGGTTGATGCTTCTGCTCTTGTCGCCGTATTTTGAGGTCTAAATGTGTTGTCTGGGTATCCAGATATCACACCACTACTCTTCATAGCATACACTGCTTCTTTAGCATAAGCAGATATTGTTAGAGCATCTGAGAATTGTGTAGACACACCTGTCATCTCAATACTATATTTTGCTTCATATGCTTGAGTTAACATCACTGCCATCTCTTCACGTGTAATTTGTTCATCTGGTCTGAAGTTTTTATCTGCTGTTCCTGCATCAATACCGTTCATACCTGCTCTTGCAACATAATCATAATACCATTTACCTTCAGCCACATCATTATAGTTTGCTGTTACAGTGTTAGTCAGTTGTAAATGATTTACCAACATCGTTGCAAACTCAGCTCTTGTGATTGTACCATTAGGATCAAAAGTTGTTTCACTTTTACCACTAACAATACCCTTTGAAGCAAGTGACATGATATACTGTTTTGCCCAATGGTTGGTATCTTCAAAATTAGAATTAAAAGTAAGCAAACCATACACACTAAAGTGTGGTGCCGTAAAGTAAACACGGTCTCCAATGATTTCGTAAGGTAATTTTGTCCACTCATCATTTTCGTACAGTCCAATCATCACTGAATCGGCTGCATGATCACCTAATGGTAAGGACATTCTTACTTGATCTTTAACCATCACACCATCTACAGTTACATCTAAATTGTAGATTTTATGTTGAGCAACTGTACCACCAGCTGTTAGATTACTGTATATTTCAGTTGATTCGCTTCTTGATACTTTGACGTTTTGTCCATCAAATAACTTAGCAGGTAGTTCCATATTCAGGCTATCTGAAACCAATGCCACGCCATAATTTTCTTCTTGTAACTTAGCGATATCTTCTTTTTCAAAAATAATATCTAATTCAAATTGATTTTCGATTGAAATAGCAATCTGCTTATTTAACGAATTAGAAACATCCGTCATACCATTTGCTTCTAATGCTTTTGTTAATTTTTCTTCAGTTTGCATTGCTTGATCAATTGCAGTGTTGATGATTTCTTTTTCAATGATCAATACAGGTCTTATAGCACCTTCAGCAGCTTGAGGAATTTGATCCGTTAGTATAGTGACTGTTGAAGATTTCTGGATTAATTTTTCAGATAATAGTTGAGCTTTCTCTTTTATCACTCTATTATCAGCTTGATCCATAACTGGTGACTCAATAAGTTTGACCACCATCTCTTCTGCATCTTCCAATGAAACAGCCTCATCTTCAACAACATCAGATGCAATATCAAGAAGTTCATCTACAATTTCATCTGCATCTTCTTCACTTAATACTTCAATTGTTTTTTCTAGATCATCAGTTAAATCCACAATATCTTGAGCTGGATCTTTAGAATCATCAATAGAAGCCTTTACATCTTCAACTTTTGCTTTATCTTCCGCTGCTTGTTCATCTTGATCACCAGCTTGAGGTACTTCATCCTCTACCGCTTCACTAGATCCTGATGAACCACCAGAAGAACCACCAGAAGAACCGCTAGAAGAACCACCAGAAGAACCGCCAGTACCAGGGTTATCTTGAGCTTGAATCGTTACTGTATGTGTTGTTTGTAAATCCATATACGTTGCTGTAACAACAACAATACCCGCTTTATTCAAACGAAGTTCATCGTTACTAACCAGTGCAACAGCTGGATCTGAAACGCTGTATTTTACACCATCAGCTTGTTTTAACGTTACTTTTGTACCATCGGTTTTTGTACCCATTAGCTTTAGTGCTACAGCATTGGGTAGTTTAGCCGTAGTCTGAACACCATCAAACTTAATTTCTGATACTCGTGCAGCAACGACTGTAAAAGAAGTGCTGACCACTTGTTCATTTTTATAAAGTTCAACCACATATGATCCTGTACCGTAATTAAGTACAATTGAATTATGTGTGAATTCACCATTTTCATCCGAAGTAACATCATCTGTTACTAACAAAATATTATTTCTTTTCACTTTTATAATTGCATTTTCATTGTTTAGAAGAACACCACTTGTATCTTTAAGTGTACCTTTTATAACAAGTTTCTCACCCTCATAATAACTAGAAGCTGATGAGATGTTTGAACTATGCCCTGTATTAGTAACTGTAAAGTTTTTTGATACAGATACTTTTCTTAAAGTAACTTCTACTCTAAAATCACCAGATGCCATAGAGTCTTTTAACTCGAACATAAATTCTTGAGTGGAAGCATTCCCCATATTTTCATTAAGTGTATCTACCAGATTACCACTACCATCATAAAATACTAAAATAACATCTTCATAATGAGAGTTTGCTTCTGATACCGTTACATACACATTATCATTTAAGCTGTAATTAGTTTTATCTGATGTCACTGTAAAACCAGTCTGTTCAGAAACCTCTACAGTCATCTGATCTGTTTGATTTTGATAGGTTACAGAAATCACCGCAGAACCCACTTTTTTAGCAGTCAATTGATTATTACTTACTTCAAGAACCGTTTCATCAGAAGAAGTAATCTCGAAATCTACTACTTTTTTTGATGCATCACTGTATAATGCTTCAGCTGCAACTGTATAAGTATCGTCTATAGCCATCTGACTAATTTTATGTGTAATAACAACCGATTGTAGCGTTGCTACTGAATCTACAACTTCAAATGTTGCTTCATAAGTATGACCATTATGAATTGCTTGGACAACACATTCCCCTGTGTTGAAACCACTTGTTAGTGTTATTGATGCTGAAAATTGACCGTTTGCATTTGTCAGTCCAGAATCATTTGATATTAGACTGTTGTTTTGTTTAACTTTATAAACAACTGTTTCAGTATCAGCAACTGCTCCATTGTTATAGAATTGACCGCTTAGTGTGATAGTTTCACCAATTGATGCTGAATCTTCTAATACATCAAAAGTAGAAACAGTTGAATTAACTACTGTAAAAGATTGACTCTTAATCATTTCACCATTTACAAATAAATCTATTCTTCCTTCACCTAATGGATAATTCTTAAGTGATTCACTAATCAAAATCTGACCGTTTGAATCAGTTCTTAGTTCATCATTGTTCATATATTTCTCACTGCTATATATTTTGTAAATCACATCAACATTACCAGCAACTTGAGCATCAAACGAAACTGTAACAGATAATTCTACATTCTCTTGAACAGAAAATTCATCTTTATCCATACCGATCACCGCTGAGTAAGTTGAAAGTCCAAAACCTGGTAATACGAGTGATGAAAATATCGCAAAGACCAATATCAGCGATACAATTTTTTTCATAGTGACTCCTCTCCTTCTAATAAGATACACAAAGGAGGGTAACCCCCCTTTGTGCAAATGAATTAATTTATTTCGAAAGCATATTCATCTTTCTCTGCCATTGTTTTTGGAGTAGCCCACTCATCCCAAACAAATACTTGTGCTGTATAAGTACCGTTCGTTGGAGTTTGTACACCCGCTCTTACAACTGAATCATTTGTGTCTGTTAATTCAACTGAAGTTGTAGAGATACTAAATACTGTACCATCTTCATCTCTAAGCTGAACAACTACTACTGACTCTGAAGGATTTGGTCCTAAGTTCATAATTGTCGCTTCTACAAATAACATACCATCTTGGATAGTTTCCATGATTTCAGTAATCATTACTGGATAGTTATGTACTGTAAATACTTCTTCTACAGAAACATCGTTACCAGCTACTGTAGCAGTTGCTTTGATTGTAAATGTACCATTTAATTTTTTAGCTTCTTCTGGAGCCCATTCGCCTGTTACAGTATCTGTATCAGTAGCAGTTTCAATTTCAGTTACATGACCATCAGGATCGATTAACTCGATAACCCAATCAGCATTTTCATTTGAAACAAAGTTAAACTCAACAGGTCTTTCATAAGAAACATCTGTATCTGGAGTTGTAAGTTGTGATGTAGTAATTGTTAAATCAGACGGCTCAACTTCATCAGCAGCTAATTTATAGATTACTTTATCAAATGTTGTTACATTACCACCTGCATCTTCTGCAGTGATAAGAATTGTATTGTCACCCTCTACAAGAGTAATTGTTTTTTCAAATGTAAACTCTACATCACCCATTTTTTCTTGGTAAGACATAAAGTCAGGATACTCACTGTAAAGTACATCACCATTGTATTTAACTGTTAATACAGGGTATTCAACATCCTTTACTAATGCTGTAAATGATACTGTTTCAACATCATTTGCAACATATTCAGTTGCTTCAGTTGATGCAAATCCTGTAGGTGTTACTTCAATTGTTGCAGGTTTTGAGTCAATGTAGAAATCTCTTGTAAAAGTAATTTCATTATCTAACTCATCAGTTGCAACAACCAATAAACTTTGTAAACCGTCTGCTACATAGATATGTTCATAAGTGAATGCACCATCAACAATTGTTACTGCTGCACCGTTGATTGTTAACGTTGGTGCTGTCATATCTGTAACAGTACCTGTAAATGTTAACTCATTTGAGTTATATACTGTTAGTGGTTCAGTTGATAATGTTACCTCTGGCGTTTTGTTATCATTGATGATAAATAAATCACCCATTACAGCGTTACCAGCAAAGTCAATTACTGAAACAGTTACCTTTGTGCCAGCTGCAACTTCTGCAACATCAATTACATTTGTTTCACTATTAGCAATTAACTCATCATTTTCATTGTATAGTTCATACAAGTTTGCACCTGAACCTAATTCAGTTACATCGACTGTTATTGTTTTAGCTTTACTATCATGATCTACTCTAGTGATCACTGGTGCTATTGTATCGATCTTAATTGGTAAATCACGAGTAGTAACGGTTTGATCTAAATCATCTAATTTACCTGAAATTCTATAATAGTATTGTCCATCAGGTAATACTTTTAGATTAGACATACCATCAAATGCAGCACTTACAAGGTAAGAATATTGTCTGCCAGCTTTTCCATCATAGTAATCTTTTGATTGTATATCATTAATACCTAATGTTCTTACGACAACATCATCTTCAGTTACAACTGTGTAGCTGATGTCTTTCATATTTCTTAAGAAACTGATAACAGGTACAGCTATATCATTTACACCGTCGTTATTTGGTGAAATAGAAACCCATTCAGCTTTCATCTCTTTTGATTGTTGACCCAAGAATGAACCGTTTGCATTAACTAAACCAGTCATTGCATAGAATGAGTCACCATCATATAATGGTGCATCAATACCCGGCGCATCACCAAAGTCTCCATAGAATCCTAAGAATGGTACACTGATTGGTAACTCGTTATAGTATGCATCTTCAGCAACATCATAAGCATCGTTTGCTGAATCTAATGCCGCTTGTTTTAAATCTACTAATGTCTGTTGAGCTACAACTGCTTCGTCTGCAGCTTCTTTATTATTTTTAAGTGCTACTGATGCAGCAGTATGTGCTGCTTTTTCAGCTAATAATTGGTCTCTCTGAGTTGTGTAAGTTGCATAAGCAGCTTTAACGTCCTCAGTTAATGTTAATTCTGCAGCATCTTTTGCAGCTTCTGCAGCAGTTACAGCAGCAGCAGCAGTCTCAATACTAACAAGAATTGCATTACCTTCTTCTATAGAAGTAGTTATTGTTGCAATTGCTTCTTCTTTAGCTGTAATTTCGTCAGCCTTTGCATCTACTAATGTTTGTTGAGCAGTTACTGCATCAGCAGCAGCAGTAGCAGCTGTTTCATCAGTTGCCTTTTGAGCTGTTTGAGCATCAACTTCTGCTTGAGCATCAGTAACATTTTGTTCAACTACAGGATCTGCGTTTTGAGCTGTTAATAATGCAGCATCAGCTTCTTCTAATGCAGTTACAGTAGCAGCTAATGTTTCATCAGCCGTTGTTTTTGTAGCAGTAAGTGTTACTAATTCTGCTGCTAATGGTGTTAATTCACCTTCTAATATATCTAATTCTGTTTGTAATGCCATTTTATCTGTACCCAATTGAGCCAGAGTATCAGTTGTTATAGCTACGTTAGCAGCAACTAAAACATCATAAGCTTCTTGAGCACTTAAATAAGCACTTTCTGCTGTAGCATAAGATTCTGCTAATGTGATTGTATCAGCATTAGTTGTCTTAAGTGTTTCTAAATCAGTTTCTGCTTGTAAGATAGCAGCTTGTACAGCTTCTACTGCATCAGCGTTATCTTTAGCATCCGCTTCTAATGTCTCTAACTCAGTTGTTAATGCTGCTAAGTCACTTGTTAAACCTGAAACCAATGTATCAGCAGTCATTTTTGCACTACTTAAGTTTTCTTCATGTAACTCGAAGAATGCAAAACCTTCAATGTAGTTACCATTTTCGAATACTGATTCAATTGCTTTACCATCAAGCATTGTTACATCAGTTAAATCCATTTCAAATCTAACCAATACTTCACTACCAGCTGGTACAGTTACTAAACCATCAATTGGTGTACCTGCTACTGAAATTGTAGTAACGTAANNAATTGGTGTACCATCTACTGAAATTGTAGTAACATAATCAGCTAATTCTTCAGTACCTAATAAGTTGTAACCTTGAATTGTTGAGTTCATTTGAGCCATAGCAGATACATTGTATTTAACATCTGCATCACCATAGTTTTTAGCTCTTAATGTAAAGTCAATCTTATCACTTACTTCACCTACTGTTACCTTAGCAACATTAGAATTTTCTTCTGTTATAACAACAGTTGTTTTACATGCATTTAATAAGTTCATTGCACCTGCACCCTGTTGACGGACAGAAGAGTAACTCGTACCACCATATACATATTTATCAGTGTCTCTAATTGGTGTTGCTGTATTCATTAAGATGTTCTTGATTAACAAACTTTTTTCTGTTAAGCCATCTTTTGTTTGTGCGAAAGGAGGGAAAATAGCATCTTCTCTCAGTCTTTGTGCGATAAGCGCTGCACCACCAGCAACATGAGGCGCTGCCATTGATGTACCACTCATAGAACCATACTCATCATCATTTAGAGTTGAGTAAATATTACCACCTGGTGCAGTTAACTCTGGTTTGAAATCTAAATTAGGTGTAGATCCCCATGAAGAGAAACTTGAGATTTTACCAGAAGTAGGATTTGCATAAGCTTCCTCTAATGATACTTCAATTTCAATACCACCGTTTGCAGTTAATGCTTCTAATGCAAGACCTTCGGTTTTATGCGCTAACATAAATGGAATACTATGACCGAATCCACCTTGATTGTAATAGAAACCTGATAACTCGTGATCATAAACAATGATACCAACCGCGCCAGCAGCTTCAGCATTTTCAATCTTATCATAGAATGAGAATACACCACGACTTACAAGGACAACTTTACCACTTACATCCACGCCATCATAATCTTCTACATAACCCAACTTATTACCTAATGTAACAAGTTCATAAGTATCAGGTTTCCAATTATCAGCACCATAGCCAAGAATAGTCTCCATACCTTCAACTTCTACAGCTGTTGTATACAATTCTGTATAATTGTCCATTGAAGCCACTTGGATCGATTCAATCGAAAGACCCGGTGACCCTACAACACCAATATCAGGATTGGATGCATATGGGAACGGTTCATCAGAACCATTACCGAAGTATGCTGAGTTACCTGCAGAGATACTCATAACAATACCATTTTCAGTAGCTAATCTAACTGCAACTTGTTCTGGATCCGCTGGATCTACCCATTGTGCTGTTGCACCAATAGATAAGTTCATAACATCAGCACCCATTGCAATTGAATCTTCCATAGCTGCTACTAAAATGTCTCCATAAGTCGTCGCAATACCAGGATCATTAGAAAAGACTTTCATTGCAAGTAATTGAGCATTTGGTGCAACACCTTTGATTTCACCATTTGCTGCAACTGTACCTGCAACATGCATACCATGCATACCTGTATCAGGTTGTAAATCGATGATATCATCTGTTCTGTCTATATAGTTATAACCATAAACCACTTTTTCAGTGAAGAAGTGACCCGGAAGGTTATTTGAAGCTATAATACCGATGACTTCATTTTCGTTTAAAGCAACCGCTGTGCCATCATCTACTTTCATGTCCTTGTGTGTATAATCTACACCTGAATCGATGATAGAAACTACTATACCTTCACCTTTATATCCATAGTCTTCATTTACTTCAGAAGCCTTTGTATATGTTGAAGAGTTAATCATCTGTGGTTCTGGTAATGTATATTCCTTAGAAATTGATACATGTTTTACATTATCAATTGCCGCTATTTTCTCAATATCCCCATATTGAACTTCCATTGCCATACCATTGAAGATGTTCTCATAGGTATTAATTACATTTGCATCAATCGAAAGATTAGAAATTGCATTAAGTGTTTCTGCTCTTTCAACTTCAATCGAATCAACAATTGAATCAACTTGTGCTTCATCCATCTGCACAACTTGTAGACCAAGTCGTGTTGCATNNCGATGATGATTCTAACTTGATCATCCTCACCTAATTCTAACGATTTTAAATTTTCTGAAATCTTAATGTCAACACCTATTGGCAGTTCCCTCTCCGGAACTTCGATAACCACTTTGCTGTCTGCAAAGACAAAGTTGCTCATCACCAATGATAAGATTAAAGTGAAAACCAAAAATCTTCTGATTTGTTTCATTACCATTTATACCCTCCTATTAATCTGTAGTGGTTGCTGATTTTCAGCAACACTTAGTAAGTCATGCGTTGTTTATTTTTATCATTTTTAATATATTCTTCCATCATTAGCAAAAAAAACGGCACAATTTATTAATAGATACAACAAGCAACACACCACTAGCAAATTATATTATATAGAAATCCACTTTTCAATTACCATTTTTTCCCTATTTATCTTAGATTAAGTTTTCACCACCACACCAAAAGTATGAAAACTCACATTTTTTTTTACATATCGTCATAATATTCAGTGTAATTCTTACAAAACATTAAATTTTCCTTAACTTGGTAATGTAATATGATATACAACATTAATTGTAAATATTACTATTTTGTAATATTTACACGCGCATTTTGTTTGCCTGTGGAACACAATAACCAATGATTACAATTAAATTACATCATTAAAAACTCGGTAGACCATACGATTAAATTTGCCTTGTCATCACTTTATTATTAAGTCATATGTTTGTATTTTCATTTAAAATGTATTAACTTATGATCGGATTCATTGTTGAAATGATTATAATTAACTCTACAACTCTTTCTGAAATAGATAATTGAGTAATTATTTCACTTCAAAATTTATCTGAAGTCTCTGTTTTTATTACCACCAATTCTTTTGATCAATTTATTTTTAGAGTACACATTTAGATATGTTGTTGGCTGTCAAAACATTCACTTTTTCACGATTTTAAGTTGATGGTTTTTTTGAATACTGCTTATACAATTGTAATGTTTTTGATATTCTTCTAATCTGTTTTGTATCAATTTGTCTAAAGCTTAGCTTAGTTAATTCCTTATTGTTCACTGACAGAGCACATTTTCGTACATTCTTACATTAGAGGAAAACGTTTGTTGTAAGAATATTACGAATACTCGGTGAAATCCCTTTAATTGCTTTGATGTTAAAGNNTTATTTAGGAGGAAAAATGAAAAGAAAATTATCTTGGTTACTAATTGCACTCATGTTAATAACCTCAATACCATTTAGTCCTGCAGTTTATGCAGAGGCTACTACAGATTTAATCATTTCAGAATATGTAGAAGGCGGTAGCAATAACAAAGCTATTGAAATATACAATGGTACAGGTGCTGAAGTTGATCTAGCAGCATATTCTATTCGAAAAGATGCAAATGGGGCTAATGTATTTTCAACTAAAATCCCACTAGTCGGCACACTGGCTATCGATGATGTTTACATCGTTTATAACAGCAGTTCAAATGACACTATTAAAGGACTCGGTGATTTATCATCAGGTAGTTTGAATTTTAACGGTAATGATCAAGTCGCTTTATACAAAGAAGAAGTCGAAATTGATCATATCGGTATTCCAAGTACCGATGAAAATTTCAATTCATCATATATACAAGATAAAACATACATAAGAGACTCAGCTATCATAGTCGGAGCAACGGGTGCTCAAAACCCTAATATTAATGGTGAATGGGTTATCGAATCAAAAGATTATTTTGATAATCTAGGTTTCCATTTATCAGTAGCCAACACCAAAGTACTGCCTGTTGTCTCAAATGTTCCTAATAACAGTGAAGTTGCTTTAGATACAGTTATTGAGTTATCAACACTGACTGAAGGTTCATTAATTCAAGTCTCATTATACGAAAATGAGACGTATGGTGATTTTGTAGATTATACACCAATCACAATTACTGCTGATATTCAGTTTAAAGCTAAGGCAACAAAAGACGGTTTAACAGATTCAGAAGAAACTATTTATACCTACACAGTTAGATCTGAAACGCTTGTTTCTAAAATCAAAGCTGGCAAAGACGCCTATGTAGATGAAGATTCAAATTACTTAGATGACAATGCTAAGATTAAAATCGAAGCTTTGGTAACAGGTATTGAACAAGGTTATATCTTTGCTCAAGATGATACAGCTGGTATTGGTATCAAAGTAACTGGTGCTGATGTAAAAATCGGTGATACCATCACTGCATTTGGCCAACTGGGTTCAAAATTTAATTTTATGTACCTTAATGTAGAATCATCTGCAGATATCAACGTATTATCATCAGATAACCCTGTCACAGCAA
>LGOV01061405.1_pt2 | contig 14777 bp, 12 predicted proteins | sample 469881 | NCBI WGS metagenome assembly LGOV01 (sample SAMN03857199, study PRJNA290197) | marine sediment metagenome | biome: marine cold seep biome; feature: cold seep; material: marine sediment; isolation source: sample #5579, elevator 3A push core 41 containing 12 cm of sediment... ...
TTTGCTCCAGAACCTTGGTTCTGTGATATATACAAGTGGATAACCAATGCTGGATTTTCTACCACTAAAATCTGTGGTATTTGGACTAAGGGAACTGGTCAATCTAAGCGTCCTGAGATGCACTTGGCAAGCTCCTACGAATCATTTTTCTATGCTTGGAAAGGTAGGCCAGCAATTGCTAAACAAGGTAGATCGAATGAATTTAGATTTGATCCTATCCCTCACCAACAAAAAGTTCATCCTACTGAACGACCTATCGAACTAATGAAGGAAATCTACGAAACCTTCGCTTTTCCAGGATCAAGAGTTGGAATTCCTTTCTTGGGAAGTGGTAGTGGATTATTTGCTGCTAAGCAAGCAGGAATGAATGGAATAGGATTTGAACTTAGCAAAGCTTATAGAGATAGTTTCTTAGTCCGAGTTAATAATATGTAACTTCGTTTGATTATTGAACAAAGAGGGATATTATATTGAAACACACATATGTACCTCCAAGTGGTTCTCGTGATGCAAAGCTAGCCATAGTTGGCGAGCAGCCTGGGACTCAAGAAATCCGTCATCGCCCCCCTATTCCATTTGTAGGTCCGGCTGGAAGGGCTTCTGACAGTTGTTTGCGAACAGTAGGAATTGTTAGACGGGAGACTTACCTAACTAATGTAATCAAAGATCTCGATGCACCACTCAAACATTACATTGATCTAAGTTCTCGTGGCAATTACACTATCTCAGAAGATGGCTGGACTTACATTAATGAATTGAAAGATGAATTATCATCACTTAATCTCAATGCAGTTGTTGCTTATGGAAACATTGCCTTGCTCGCTCTAACTAACAGAGTGGGAATTACAAAGTGGCGAGGCTCTGTCATTGAATCAACTTTAATTCCTGGACTTAAGATAATTCCTACATTTCATCCATCTACCACAATTCCACCTAAGTCCAATTACTTAAATCATCCTTTAATCTGCTTTGATTTACAGAAAGCTAAACTCGAAAGCGAGTTTCCAGAAATCCAACGAGAAGAACGAAATGTGAAGATCCAACCTACTTTCAATGAATCTATAAGTGCATTAGAAAGTTCCTACAGATTAGGTCTCCAGGGAAATATCCTAGATGTTGACATTGAAGTTATCAACGAGGAACTTGATTGTATCTCAGTCGCAATCAATCCTAACAATTCAATAAGCATTCCATTCCGCTGTCAGCAAGGAGACTACTTCACCGTTGAACAAGAGCTTGAAGTAATGTTGCTTATTGAGAAGATAATGAGCAGTGAAGAAATAGCAAAAGGTGGTGCTAACTTCATTTTTGATTGTCAGTTTTTATTTCACAAATATGGTATAGTTCCAAGAGGTAATATTCACTGCACACAAATAGCACAGAAAATCGCCTATCCTGATTTTAAAGCTGGACTTGACTTCGTAACCACAATGCACACTGATATTCCTTACTACAAACAAGATGGTAAGAAGTGGATGAAGTCTGGAATTGGTACTTGGGAAACTTGGTGGACTTACAATGGTATGGATACTATAGCAACTGCCGCTGCACGTCCTAAGCAACTTGAAGATCTTCAAAAGCAAAGTAATATCGAAACCTACAATCAACAGAAGAAATTAATCAAACCACTTCTCTACATGATGGAAAGAGGAATCCAAATTGATGTAGAAGGAATGATGAAAGAAAGAGATGAGACAAGTATCTTGATTAACGAAAATAAAGAAAAGCTCAATCATCAAATAGGATACGAAATCAACGCTAATTCAACACCGCAACTTAGTAAATATTTCTACAAAGAACTAGGCCATAAACCTTATAAAAAGAGAAATAATCAAGGTCAGTATGTTGAAACTTGCGATGTCGATGCTATGAAACGGCTAGCACGAAAAGGCTATCCTGAAGCTCAAACAGTACTTGACATACGTAGAGGAGTTAAGAAACTATCCACATACCTAAATATAGGAAAGGTAGACAAAGATGGAAGATACAGAAGTTCGTATAAACCGGTTGGAGCTGAGACAGGAAGGCTTGCATCAGGCGAGACTATTTTTGGAACTGGTGGTAATCAGCAGAACTGGCCTCATGACTTACTTAGATTTTTTCTTTTTGATGAAGGTTATATTGGATACTCTTTTGACCTCTCTCAAATCGAAAACAGAATAGTTGCTTATGTAGGAGGAATAATTCCTATAATCGAAGCATTTGAAAGTGGCTTAGATCTTCATCAACTTACTGCATCTATGATATTCAACATAGATTATGATGAAATAAGTGATGAAGACGGATCAAGTTCCTTAGGTGATGGTACTCATAGTCAACGCTACTGGGGTAAGAAATTCAATCATGCAACTAATTACGACTTCGGATACAAAAGTGCTGCTATTGAATATGAGATTACTGAAAGAGATTCAAAGCACATGATGGAAAGAGTACACCTAGCCTACCCTCAAATTCGCGGAGGCTATCATCACCTGATTCAATCCATGCTTAAGAAAAATAGAATGATAGTGAATCTATTCGGACGTAAAAGATTATTCATGGGGCCTATTTATCCAAATCCTCCACAGATTCCTAAGGCTGCTTGCATCGCTACATACAGGGATGCTTATGCACACCTTCCACAGTCAACGACAGCTGATAAGATAAACAGACAAGGAATTAATTTTATCTATTATAATCAAGATGATTTTCATCCAGTTGAGTTGCTAAGTCAAATTCATGATTCAGTAGTATTTCAAATTCCTTTATCTATACCTTGGAAACAGCATGCTGATATATTGCTTAAGATTAAACGCAGTTTAGAAACTCCTATGTATTGGCGGGATACGAAGATAAATGTACCTGCTGACCTATGCATAGGATTTAACATGTATAAAGATGAAATGGTTGAATTAAAGAGTAAGGAAATTCCTAATGATATGATAACCTTAGCAAGTAAATTAGAGGAGGTCTACAATGATCTTAGTAAAGCCAAGTCACAAGATTCTATCATCAACAGTTGATCCATTGGAATTGATTGAACTAGCAGGACGGACTTGTTATAAGTCAGAGAGTAAAATATCTAAAGGATCTGCGGAGAAATTTGTCGAGATGGTTACAAAAAGAGGTCACCACAGTGTAATCGAACATGCTATTGTTACAGTGAAAATCATCTGTGATCGTGGAGTTACACATGAAATTGTAAGACATCGTCTTGCTTCTTACTCACAAGAAAGTACAAGGTATTGTAATTATAAAGGCGGTGTTACATTTGTTATTCCACCCTGGGTAGATATTGAAGAAGGAGAGCATAATGAATTATTACTAATAGGTCCTATAGCTAAGTCCAGAGATATATGGTATGACAGTTGCCTTAAGGCAGAACTCAATTATACAGAACTCATTAGAAATGGTTGGTCTCCTCAACAAGCTCGTTCTGTCTTACCTAACTCCACTAAAACCGAAATAATAATAACTGCTAACGTCCGAGAGTGGCGACATATCTTCACTCTCCGCTGCTCAAATGCCTCTCATCCTCAGATGAGGGAAGTAATGATACCTTTACACTAGGAGATGAAAACTTTAGTTCCAATAATCTTCGATGATATAAAGTATTAATCCTTATGATAAAGCCAATCGAAAGAAGCTTACCAAACTGGATTGATGCTTGGATGAAGTACACTGAGAACACTGAACCTCCTGATATGTTCCGCTTTTGGACAGCTATCTCAGTAATCGCTGCAGCACTTCAGCGTAAGTGCTTTGTCAAGTGGGGACCTTCGTTAACATTCTATCCTAACCTTTACATTGTACTCGTAGGACCTAGTGGAGTGCGCAAAGGAACAGCTATGAATCCTGGACTTGATATATTACAAGACTTAGGAAAAATAGAAATAGCTGCTCAAGCAACCACACTCCAAGCTTTAATTAGAAGATTGAAGGATACTAATTACCAAGACCCTGATGCAAGGACAGGGGACTTACAGTTTCACAGTTCTATGATGATATATTCTAAGGAATTTACTGTATTCTTGGGATATCACAATAGAGAACTAATGAGCTCTCTATGTGACTGGTATGACTGTGATCGCAGTTGGAAGTATGAAACTATCAGTCGAAAGACTGAGGAAATCGTAGGAGTCTGGGTGAATCTTTATGGAGCGACTACTCCTACCCTAATCCAATCATCACTACCTACAGATGCAATAGGTGGTGGTTTGACAAGTCGAATAATATATATTTATGAAGAAGTAATGGGGAAGATGGTCTTGCTTCCAATGGAAAACGATAGTGATACTAAGTTACGTGAATTGCTATTATTCGACTTGGACAAAATCAGTAGAATGTCTGGACACTTTACCTACACTGAAGATTTTCTAGCTGCTTGGTCTGACTGGAGAGTCTCTGATATAGAAAATCCACCTTTCCATGATGATAGATTCGATGGTTATATGAGTCGTAGACCTACTCATGTTATGAAACTATCAATGGTGCTGTCAGCTGCCAGAGGTGATATGGAAAATCAGATGGCTTTGATTAAAGATGATTTTGACTTAGCAGTGGAGACACTGGAAAAAGCTGAATTAAAGATGCAGAATGTCTTCGGAGGTATGGGCAAGAGTGACATATCGTCAATGATACATAAAGCTATGATGATACTCAAGACACAGGAAGTAGACGAAATTTCAGTGTGGAAATTTATGAGAATGTTTCAAGGTGATATGGATAAGGCTACAATGGATAGAGTATTAGCTACTCTCGAAGTAATGAAAGCAGCAAAAGTAATCCACAAGCCTCAAGCAGATGATGTTATTAAGGTGCTTGACACTACGTTTAATTATTAAACGAAGGAAATGAGATGAAAGTTATAACATTAGCTATTTATTTGTACTTTATATCTTGGATTATTTGCTGTGTAATATATTTCTGGAGTAATCCACTATTACCTTTTCGATATGTACTTGATTACTTTGTTTGATAATTAAACGAAGGAGGAAGAAATGAATGAAATATCTTACGAAGAAGGTGACACAGGTTACTGTATACTCTGTGGATGTAGGATGTACATAGATTCATTCGGCAAACCTCAAAGCAAAAATCCTGCTCCAGGTTGTTTATGTGAGATGGAATTGGATTATGAATTTAAGTCGCTAGGAGGTGATAACCTAGACTAACATATCCAAAGCGCAGCTAACCTCAACCAAGGAGATTAAAATGAACGTGAAAATAGATTACTATAAAGCATTTTTAACAGCCTTAATCATGATATTTGTTGCCACAATCGTGATATTCATTGCCTCAATCGTTGCTCATGCTGAAGGTTTCTATACGGGCATTGGAGGTTCTTGGATGATTGAAAACCTCCAAGACACAAACGGTTTTGATGATTACACCACTCACAGCACCGAAGGTTTAGACATTAAATTCGGTTATCATGTCAGTGAAGAGTTTGCTGTTGAACTTGACTTTAACTGCATTCCTGGTATCGACACTTATCATCCCACAAATGATGGGACTATCAACGTTGACTCCCGTATCGACACTTATATGCTGGCGTTAAAGTACTCACCTGATTTCAACACTACCTTCAAACCTTTTGCCATTGCCGGTTTCGGAGGAATGTACAACAAGAATAGAGTTACTATGGATAGTGTACCTGGCTACTGGGAAGAAGGTATTCACGACTACTGCACCAAGGCAGGTCTTGGTATCGACTACTACGTAACCAAGAACATCTCAAGCGGGGTTGAAGTTAACTACACTTGGGGATTGGGCGACTTACAAGATGTGGAGTATACGAATGTTATTGTGGGTTTAGCTTATCATTTCTAAACACTGTGTTTAATAATTGAACGAAGCCAGGAGCTGTAAAAGGCTCCTGGTTTTAGGAGATTGGATATGACAATAAATAGAGAGATATCTACTTACAACGGAAGTGAAGAATCTGAAGCTCTCTTAGAAGGGATAATTACACATCTTGAAGGTCTAAACGAGGAGAGCTTATATCAAATCCTCAAATTCATACGGCATGGAATACTAGGTCTTAAGATGTCAGGACACTCCATTTAATAATCAAACAAAGGGAAGGAATATAAGATGAAACACATCATAGCTCCATTTGCAATTACAACTACAATACTTGTTGCATCTACTGCAATCTACATTATTGGTAAAGCAATGACTGAATTAATTTACTGCATTCTACAATAAAACAAAGGGGAATGAGACCTAATCAACCTCATTTCCTTTCCTCATTATCTTTGCTAACTCTTCATTAAACGAATCACTAAAAAACCCTCCTGCACTTCCAATAATAGCCTTCTCCCTAACCATCTCACTCCTTCTCTCCTTACTAGCATTAACAAACTCCTCATGATAAACACTCGCTCTAACCTCAGGATCTAAATGCTGCAGCCTAAGCCAAAACGACCTCTCACTCAGATTTCTAACAGCCCACTGAAAATTAAACCTATCATGAAGTCTTTCTTGAACTCCCTTATCTCTAAATGATCTAATATATTTAAACACTTCACCTCTGTCAACACTCTTCTCAAACAAATATCCTTCCGTTAACCTATCAAGCTCCCTCCTCTGCTTCCAATGTTTTAGACTAACATCTTCTACTTTCTCTTCTATTCCTACAGCATACTTTGAGTAAGGATTAGTCACACCTATAAACCTCCTAGCAATAGGTGTTCGACTAAGTACCATTGCTAAAAGCTGCTCCCTTTGTGCCTTAGGCACATCTACAAACAACTTATTATAACCTTTACCTAATAAATAAGACCACAGTGTTCCACTAGTTGTAAGCTCCTCTACAGCAAACTGACTTCGCTCAGGAGAAAGTCCAGTATACTTTCCTATTCCAGTGAAAAACTCTGGTGTCTTTCCTGGAATAAATTCTTCTTTACTCTTAGGCCAACCATATGGCTTATCAGTCTTCTTCCAAATATCCTCACCTAACCATAGATCCTTATTATAAAGATATCCAATACCTCCAGATAGTGTAGGTGGCAAGTTAGAAATTCCTACTGGTGACATATCTTTCATAGCACTAATAACTCTATCTACATCAACTTCATGCCCTGCATATTTATCATATGCATTGTCGAAGAAGACCTTAAAAAATTTCTGTCCTGGATCTAGTGGAATCTTAAAGTAAATATACCTAACTTGTCCCTTGTTATCTTCAAAACTAAATCCATCTCCTAATGGTATGCATAGATTGTTTTCTATATCTGTAGAACCTTCTAATGCTCTAGTTGTCTCCGGTGCTTGTTCTCTCATAGCTGCCCTAACTAACACCGTAACTGCACCTACCTGAGCTACTTTATATCCAAACAGTTTAGGATTATCAACTGCTGTTCTCCACAAACCTCTAGTGCCTTGTGTAGCTGCATTTAGATAAGGCATTGCATTGTCAGCTGCCTTTGTAATACCTCCACCTTGTCCGAAGTCCATATAGTCTCTTGCTGCAAAGGTAGCTTCCTTTGTAATACCTTTGTCTTTCCTAGCTTCCTCAATTGATATATTTCTTTCCTTCGCTTTCCCTCTAATCACTCTTTCTCTAATAGCCAATCTAGTCATGATTTCAGTTGTCTCACCAAAGTACCCCATGAAATTCTGTATCTTGTCAAACGGAGTTTCTAGTCTCCTTCCCCTTGCAAATATCCTACCTTGATGAACTAGAAATTCCATACCTCCACCTTCTTCAACATACTTCTGATATCTCTTTCCTCTCGTAGCAGCATCAGTGAAAGTCCTTGCAAGATCCATTCCTATTTGAGGCAAGTAAATTGGTAATTGATTACTATAAACACTCTTCCATTCCTTACCGTTATATGTTCTTGCAGCAAAGAACACATGCATGATGTCTCTAGGTAGATTAGCAAGAGCAAATCCCCAATTGATTCCAGTAGCGAATGTTCTCAGCACTGGCGACCCAGATACAAAACGAAGAAATTGTCCGTATCTATAAGGCATGTCAGATGAACTAACTATCCATTCCTTAGACATTTCAGGAGATAGATACATAGCCTTTCTCTCGCCACCTTTGTAAACAAAGACTCTCTGCCATCCTTGAGGAACGCTTTCTCCCTTCTTCCTAACTCTAACAAACGGATTCTTAGGATCATTATTAGCTAAATCAAATAGTGCCTTGTTAGCTTCGTTGTTCAAGATTCTTCCATAAGCTCTATTAAACACCTCAAGTGCCATAATCTCTGAGCTAGGTTCATAAACATCTGTCTTACGACCTTTAGCTAATGCTTCTACGCCTGAGTCATAGATAGTAATAGGTTTCTTTTTAATCTTAGCTGTATATCTTTTATCAAATATATCAACAAGTTTTATCTTACGATAGTTATGTGCAACTAATGCATTATATTCATCTTGTGTAATGAGTTCTGCATCTAGCATATCCTTAAGTGGTCTCTTCATCCACTCATAATAATTCTTTACTTTGTTTCTAATAACACCAACACGATCAGCAGACATCTTCTCAATATAAGGAAATAATTCTGAGTATGCAGTAGACTCACTTGGGCTTAGTCCTTCAGGAAACTTAAACTGCTTAGAAGTTTTATATTTACCTATATCTACCATACGTTCAGCTAAGATAACTTTGTCAAGAACTTCCCTTTCAAATTTACTAAGTCCTCCATAGACTTCCTTCTGCATTTGTTTAAGCATATTTGCTGCTAATGCATTAGAGCCTTTCCTTAAATACATTCTCTGTATAATATCATAACCTTTATCACCTAATTTATCAAGTAAGTCAAGTCTAATATTTCCAGAGCGGTCTACGAAGTTACGTCGGAGTTCTTCCTTAAGCGCCTTAGCTGCATAACTAGGCTTAACCTTCCTCATTCCTCTAGCTCTATCAACATAACCTTTGAATTTCTTAGCTCCATCAATGACAGTCTTGGCTGCTACATCAATTGGAATTCCAGAATAAAGCTTAGTCACACTCCGTTCATCAATTAAACGAAGATTACTCGCCCACTCAGATGCGTCTGAGATTGTCTCCTTCCACAATCTAAAATCTTCAGGATTAAGAAACTCCATCCTAAGTTCGTCAGCCCTAGTCGCAAACTTCCTAAGCACATCTTTTGTTTTTCCAATATCTATCGACTCATCTCCATGATACCATCTATTAACATCGTTGATGGTTTTTTGAGTAAATATTTCTACATCTTCAGAAACAGACTTAACTCGCTCATCATAAAGCTTTCCAAACGCTGCTGATTCTTCAGCATTTTGAAAGAAAGGACTTTGCTCAGATTTAGTAGGCTCAGGTTTTGGGCCTAGTTTTTTATCAAGTTTAGTCTCCTTAAATTCTTTCTCAATATGCTCTTCAATCACCTTCTCTTCTATCATTTNNAGTGTGACTCCTTCAACTTCTGCTTCCCTAGCTTCTTCAATCTTAGCCTCTTCAATTGCTTTCTCTTTAACTTCCATCCCTTTTTTCTTAAGATCATCCTTGATAGGTTTGTCAAGATCAAGTTCTTTTTCTAATTTTTTCTTCTCAACTACTGCCTCAAGTTCAAGCTGTGTTTTCTCTATCTCGATTACTCTCTCTTGGACTTTCTTAGCTACACTCTCAGGAACTCCTTCAGTGGAAACTTCCTTACTTTTAATATCATTAGCTTTTCTAACTATCCTTTCCATCCCACTTGCCAATTCACCTTTAGGCCCCTTAGCTAACATACCTAAAGCAACAAATCCTGCAATGTCTCCAGTGAATTTCGCTGCCCCTCTAATATTAGGACAATCTTTAAATCTAGGCCATTCAGCAACTTCATGTCCCATCTTTGAAATTGCTGTAACAGGAGACATTGCTAGTTCTCCAACTAATCTCGATTGTGGAGTAGGTTCGCCAGTGATAAGTTTCTTTCCTGGCTCGAAGAACTCCATGGTTTCTTGCATACCTGCACTAGCTACATCATAGAGTTCTTCGAGATTAAGACTACCTCTAAGCACAATTTGCTTAAGTGCAACGTCTGTCATTCGCTGAATTGCTACAGCCACACCACTTAGAAATCCAGGTATCGAGACAGCAAAGTCTACTATCCCTCTAGCAGTTTCAATCGGCTGCGAGCGTAGATCTTCGAGTCCCCTAACAGTTTCCATAAATCCTTGCTTCATTTCCTCTGTAACAAAAGGATCTAAGTCATAAGGATCTACTTCAGCAATTGAAGGTCTAAGAGATTTTAACTGTGTAGTAAATATATTATCTGATAGATCAGGAATATCATAAGCAGATGGAAGCTCTGTCTTGATAGGATCTGTTTTTTCTTCTATCAATTCAATTGGTGCTTTCCTAGCACCTAGCATGTCTTCAACAGAAACTCCTTCACCAACTTTTCCAGGACCTAACATATCCTCAAGGTTCATAATAAGGATTCCTCACTTTGATTTTCCCACCTACATACCAACCATCTAATCTCTTTTCAACTTTCTTACCTTTATAAAATGATCTGACTCTAGAATCCATCTCAGTAAGCACCATAAGCTTCTGGCCTCTTTCTATTGATTCAAACTCACTATAACCTTGCTCAACCCACTTGTCATAACTAGGAGGATAGCCCCATTTAAGTGTGTCTTTCATAAGTGAGTCTCTGACGTCTGTAGAAAAGTCAGGGCCTGAGAGTTTGGACTCAGTTTTTACATGAGCTGTTATTTTCTTTTTCTCAGTAAATTCAGGAATACCTCCAGATGCTTTAGCAAGACCAAACATCCAGTTCTCAAATGTCATGATGTCTTTATTACCTAATTTAGTCTCTTGTTCTACATAGCGATCATAGTGTTTCNNCTGTTATTTTCTTTTTCTTAGTAAACTCTTCAATACCTCCAGCTGCCTTAGCCAAACTCATCATCCAGTCTTCGAACTTACCTTCGTAGCCTTCTGACACAGCACGTTCATATTCTGTTATATGGCCAGTTCGTTCAGCTTTGGTGGCATCATTATACCATTTGATCCATTCTCTATTAGTAAGTTTAATATCAGTCCCAGGCACAGTAATCGAAGGAGTAATTGCTTCAGTTTCTGCTTCCATCTTTCTCATTGCAGTTCTTCGATAAGCTGCTTCGTTTATATCTGAAACTTTCTTCCTACTAAGATCTTCTGAAGCAAGTCTAATCTGCATCGCCTGAGATACATCTTGAGGGGTCAGCCCAACTAGGTCAGCGATGCCACCACCTAGTGGACTAGCGGAAGGGTTTACTAAATCTGACATCGCTCCACTAGATCCTGAAACACTTTCTTTAGTTCCAGCTGCACCTCCACCACCTCCAAATGCAGTAGCTGGAGCTTTGATGTTCATAGTATCCTTGTCCATAGAGATCTTAGCACCACCTGCTAAGAGTCCCTTTAACATCTTCTGATAATTCTGTGTTTGGATAGTCTGCATTGTAGCTCCACCAATCGCTTCGCCTACAGAATCTTTCCCTCCTACAGCTCCACCTAGTTGAGAAAGGTAATAAAGAATTGCTTTGTTACTTAGTAAATCCTCCATTTTTACCTCCTACGATGTAAGTAAACCAGCAGCTGCACCAACTACTGCACCAATTCCAGCTCCCCAATACCCAGCTGCTGAACCACTCTTAGCACCAATCATAGCTCCAGCCGCCGCACCTGACAAACCACCTCCAATAGCTGAAGCTGCTTTGGAAGGCTTCCCTTTTGATAGACCAGTTTGAACTGTAGCAGCTCCAATTGATGCAAGGAAGTTACCTCCATATTGGAATAGTTCAAGATCCCAGAGTGCATCAGCTACTGCAATTTCAGTGTTATCTTCACGCTCTTCTTTCTTTGCAACTATTCCTATCCGTCTGATTTCAGCTCCCATATGTGTAGCGTTCTTTTGATACTCAAGTTTAAGTGCTATTAATTGTAAAGCATCATCACTGAATGCTTTCATATGTAGATCAGCGCTGTACTTAGCAACTTGCCTTGTCTGTCCATCTTCAATTACTGCTCTTCCAATTGCGAATGCTGAGCTAGTTACAGCGTTAATGTCTCGCATTCCAGCTTCGAATCTAGGAAGAACTTCAGAAGTTAATCTATCGGCTAAGTCAAGTGAGTATTCATCAACTGCGTTGTCTATTCTTGAATCCGAAAGTATATTAGATACAAGACTATCAAGCCCAGTTCCTGAACTGAGTAAATTAACTAGTGTTTCAAGAGTAGTCAACGAGCATTCCATAGAGCTAAGTCTAGCATCTGGATTATAAGCGGAGTCTCCTATGTAAGGACTATTGCCTAACATAGAATTAGTTATGTCAACTAAAGATGATGTAACATTGTCTGTCCCAGTGTGATTTAGAGTAACACTATGAAATTCCTTCATATGAGTTGGATAATCTACCTTACCAGCACCCCCACCACTACTACCACATAGTGATACTGGACCATTATACTCATATGAAGACTCAATTAGAATTTCAAGTGTTTCCATATCAATAGTGCTTTTAGTAATAATTTTCATATCAAACCCTTTGTTTAATAATTAAACATAGCTATAATGGCAATGAGATAAATGTATATCTTGTATCTCCACCAAGCTTCACAACATGATCTACTATCGACGGTATGTCAGTGTATGCTATTATTCTAGCACAATCTATGCTATCAGCATATTTCACGAGGGACTTAAACCCACTTGTCCAACTATCTCTACTAATATCTTCATATCCATAAAGACAATAGATTAGTAAATTCTTATTATCACTCACATCATCATATAAGACTCTTGTAATCAAAACCGCTTCAAGTTTTCTACTCTCATCATGCTTAGTATAACTCACCCAGCATTGAGCTTTGTCGCTTAACAACGACATTAGCATTCTATTCATTCTATCAGGTTTGTCACTAGCTATCGGAGGAAGAGATTCTTCTATACCGTATTTAATAATAGACCAAAATTTAGATATTTGATCAGGCATTAGCTTTGTAAGCATTTTGCTAATCCTCTTCTAGAAGTTGTATCATATCTTGATAATATAGCATCCCAAATTCTACCGTCATAAAACAACACAGCAGCAGCTTTGATACCATTAGTCAAATGCACTCTATGAGAAGATTTTATATTAGAAAGTTTCTGTACCTCACAAAGTTTCTGTATTCCTTCCTCAGACATATCATCGAAACTAGCAGATTTCCAATAACCACCTTCTTCATCAGTATACAATACATTAGCCATAATTAATCTCCTTTCATTGTCCTCGTGGAGGTGGTGCGTAAATCCCTCGCATCCCTCTTAAATCAGTCATCTTCCATCTTATTTTCATATAGTCTAATGTATCTTCATCATATATAAAGGAATCAAATTTTATACAAAACCTAAACTCAATTCCTGATGCTATGATTGAAGCAATTCCTTCGTTGTTGAGTGAGACAAAATTAGTCCGTTGAAAAGATTCTGATTTATCAACTCTCCAATCAATTGCTATTGTAACTCCAGACATGTTATCTAGTCCAGCTTCGATAGAGAATATAGTTTTCAATCCTCTATAACCAAAATCAATTGTTCCAGATACTATTAATGGACTGTAAGTTGATTTATCAGGAGACTCAGGAATACTATAAAGCTCTCCATCATACCACAGTGCAGAAGCACAATCTGGAACTTCAGTCATACCATTAGGAGATATTAAAAATCCTTTATTCCCATCGGTGATGTAGAAGTCACCTTGATTAGGATTGTGGTTTACTATAATGTCATCTGAACTAAGTTGATTCATCTGTCCTCGATAATCTAGTTTTTTAAATCCTCCTCTACTATGCCGCCAGATACGACTACTTTCATCTACAAACAAATGCTCATCATTATCACCTGCTACAGATCCTCTACTAATAATACCAAAGTTAAGCAACTCCTCAAATCCAAAAGTTGCAGCTGGAGAACCTACAGGAAACATTCTAGAAATACCTCTGCTGCTGTAGATTATTATATCTTTGCCTAGCCTTTTAACATGATAAACTTCCCCACCAAATAAATCTCGGCGGAAACCTGATTCATTTCTTCTATCAGGTGTAAAGTCTACATCTCCAATCTTAGACCATACAATAGAAGTTTCATCGCAGTCATGCCAGTCTGATACTACACAACCACCTATTAGTTGCCCTCTGAAATTACATACTGTTCTCATCATTGGAACAGTTGGCAAAGAAATCTTCTTATCCCATATTGCAAGTGTTGGGTCCCAGTAAAGCATTATAACTCCATTAGTCATAAATGCATAACTGCCAAAGTCTGCAAGTTCCATCAAAGTACCTTGTCCGAAGGTAAGTTGATCAATAGCAAAGATTTCAGTAACTACAGAATAATCATCGCTTAGAGAATATACTATGTCTTCCAATCTTATGTTATCTCTAACAACAAGAATCTTGTATTTGTCTTGTGTTAGAAATTGTGGAAAGGGCCAGTTATAGTGCATGTCAACTGTAGAGGGTATAGGATTAGTGATGTTCTCTGCACCTTCTATACAATACTGACCTATTCTAAACCCTAGTGCGTTTATAAGAAACTTATGACTTTTCCTATTAGGCATCACAGGTTGAGGTTGTAAGCCAGTTACAAAACATTCATCTAAGATTGTTTCAAGTTCTCGCATTAGGATATTCCGAGTTCATCTATTAAGTATTGTTTAACTACACACTCTTTAATTTCGGGAGTCCAAAGGAATGAAGTCCAGATTTCTCCTAACTGCCCACTATTCCTAGACTTAATCTCAATCTCAAGTCTGAATCCAGAAATAACTCCAATGTTAAATTCAAGCATAGCAAATTGCTTCTT
>LGOV01012974.1_pt2 | contig 14696 bp, 10 predicted proteins | sample 469881 | NCBI WGS metagenome assembly LGOV01 (sample SAMN03857199, study PRJNA290197) | marine sediment metagenome | biome: marine cold seep biome; feature: cold seep; material: marine sediment; isolation source: sample #5579, elevator 3A push core 41 containing 12 cm of sediment... ...
GTTGTCATCAATATCGGGCGAAGCCTTACTCTTGATGCTTCAACAACTGATTCTTTAAGAGTTTTTCCTTTGCTTCTTAAAGTATTGATGTAATCGACAAGCACTATCGCATTATTGACAACAATACCAGCTAACATTATTACACCGATAATAGCCGGAACGTTTATTAATCTCCCTGTAATAAATAGTGCAAATAAACTTCCTGTAAGGGCTAAAGGCAATGTAAACATGATAATAAATGGATACTTGATATTCTCAAACTGACTCGCCATTATCATATATACCAAAAGAATCGCTAGAATCAACGCCTGTCCCAAAGAACCAAACGCATCAACAAGATCTTCCTTTTGACCACCAACACTATATGAATACCCATCAGGAAAAGTCATCTGCTCTAAACCTTTTTCAACATCTTCAGAAACACTGTTTAGATCTCTTCCAAATGTACTCATGGAAACAGTTACAGTTCTAGCTTGATTTGCTCTTGTTATAGTAATCGGGCTTTTGACAATCTCCAAGCTCGTTGTTAATTCATCTAAACTTACAAGTCCATAAGGCGTCTCAATCTGTAGATTTCTGAGTTTATCTATGCTTCCTCTTATAGATTCATCTCCAATAATTTTTATTGAAATTTCCTCACCATCAGTTTTATAATTGGTAAGAGTAGTTCCTTTTGTCAAATCGCGTACATATTGAGAAATCATAGCACCTGTAACTCCATAAAAAGATGCTTTTTCTCTGTCGATTACTAAGACAAGTTCGTCTTTTTCTTCTTCTAAGGAAGAAGAAACTTCTCTTGTTCCATTAACAGCTTTAGCCATTTCTACAATTTTCTCTGAATAGTCCTTTAACACACCAAGATTATCACCTTTCAATTCAATAGATATCGGTGCACTCATTCCTCCAAAACCTTGATTTTCAGTAGCGCTGACACTTATTTCAGCACCAGCATAATCTTTGGACATCTTCCTTATTTCATCGGCCATCTCAAAAGTTGATTTATCTCTATCTTTTAAATCTACAAGGTTGGCTGTTATAGTTCCTGTATTTCCAGAACTCATTTGAATAAAACCCATACCCGATATTCCAACGCTTGTATATATCGATTCAATTTCTTCGATGGATTCCAAGTCTAATTCTATTCGATTCACCAAATCCAATGTATTTTCAAACTTTGTACTATTTGGCAATTCGACACTTATTCGAACACTTCCTTCATCCATTGATGGAATAAACTCAGCACCGATTAAATTTATCAGCCCAAGTGAAGAAATAAATACTACCACCATCAATGCAAAAGTTGACTTTCTTTTATTGATTGCAATTTTTACTAATCCTGTATAAAAATTCTCCACTTTTCCAAATACTCTGTCAAAATATGAAAATCTTTTTTTGTCATCTTGTACATGATCAATTTTTAGAATTAGAGAAGATAACATAGGTACAATGGTAAGTGCTACTACCAATGATGCCAATAATGAAAATGTAACTGTCAATGCCAGTTCCTTAAATAAAATGGATGTAACTCCTTCAACAAAAACTATAGGTAAAAACACTGCTACAGTTGTCAAAGTTGATGCAATTACCGCCATCGAAACTTCATTTGTTCCTTCTCTAGCTGCATCCGCTCTAGAATAACCCATATCTCGATAACGGTAAATATTCTCCAGTACAACAATGGAGTTGTCTACCAACATACCAAGCCCTAAAGCTAGACCTCCTAAAGTCATCAGGTTAAGAGTTATTCCATAAAAATAGATTAGTGCAAAAGTCGCAATTATCGATACCGGTATCGATATGGCAATAATTGTAGTTGTTCTTATATTCCTTAAAAACAAATATAAAATCAATACTGCTAAAACACCACCAACAATTCCACTTGTTGCAACATTTCCAATAGCTTTATTGATAAAAACAGATGAATCGAAAATGATTTCAATATCAACATCATCCAGTTCTTTTTCTAACTTCTCAATCTCTTTTCTAACTTCCTTTGCAACTTTAACAGTATTTGAATCGGTCTGTTTAGAGAGATTCAGTCCAATGGAAACCTCGCCATTATATCTATTGATATTTGTAATGTCTTCTGTTGTCAATTCAACACTTGCAACGTCCATTAACCTTATAACACTGCCGTCATTCAGTAAAATAGGTAGATTTGAAATTTCTTCAATAGATTCAAATTCTCCTACTATTCTAAGAGGAATACTTTTATCTCCTCTTTCGATTACACCCGATGGTAAATTTAAATTCTCAGAGATCAAAATGCTCTTTAGTTGATTAAAAGATAAATTATAAGTATTCAATGCAAGTTGATCAATTTCAACTACAACTTCTTTACTGAGACCTCCTGAAGTATTTACAGATGCAATTCCGTCTATTCTCTCAAGTCTAGAAAGGATTTTATCTTCAACGATAATCTGAGTTTCATCAAGAGTTCCATCCGAATTGACGCTTAATGTCATAATAGGCATTGCGTTTGGATCTATTTTAAAAACTCTTGGTGTAGAAGCATCATCAGGAAGAAATCCCTTTACCATGTCTACTTTTTCTCTCATTTCAAGAGCTGCGCTTTCCATATCTGTTCCAAAATCAAATTGTAATATTACCAGAGAGTTTCCTTCGGATGATTGAGACATAACATCTTCAAGCCCACTTACAGTTGCTAATGCGCCTTCTAAAGGTCTTGTCACAAGATTTTCTATTTCCTGCGGTCCAGCTCCACTATATGATGTAGAGACAATTGCTACCGGCACATTGATTTCTGGATATAAATCAACTGATAAATTTAATAAACTAACTACGCCTATTAAAATAACTATCAACGTTATCATAATAACCGTAACAGGGCGCTTTATAGATAAATTTGATATTTTCAATTTATTGCCCCCTTACAACTTTAATTGTAGAATCCTCTTTAATAAAATTTTGTCCTTTTACTACTACAAAATCATCTTCAATCAAGCCAGAAATAATTTCAATCATTTCTCCATTGTCATCGCCCACTTCAACCGTTACTTTTACTGGTTTATTTTGATCTATTATATAAACAAAATTTACTTCATCAAATAATACTGCATCAATAGGAAGCAAGACTATTTTTTTGTTAGAAAGTTCAACATTTACAAACGCCTTCATTCCTGGATATATAGCTTTATCTACATTTGAAAGTTTTAAACTACCAGTATACATGTTTTTTCTTGGATCCTTTTGCGGATTCACCCAATCTACAGTAGATTTAACAACAGTATTGATAGATGGTATTTCAAGGTTGACATTCATGCCTGGTTTTACCACATCGATTTTTCCTTCTGGAATATAAAATTTCACTTCTAGATTTTCCATGTTTAATACTGTAATTGTGTTTTGTGATGAAACTAAATTCTTTTCAGAAATATTGATATCACTTACTATACCATTTGCCGGTGCCACTAAATTCAATTCATCTAAATTTTCCAACGTCTTTTCGTAAGCAAATTTTACTTGATTAAGCTGATCTCTTAAAAGTTTAAGTTGATTGTCAGATGCCCTTAGTTTAGCGCCGTCATATTCACTTTTACTAACAGCTCCAGCTTCATATAATACTTTTATCTTTTCAAAATTATCCAAAGCATTTAAGTAAGATTCATATTGAGAATTATAACTACTCTTAGCCAGTTCATATTGTAATCTTGAACTTTCAACTTGATCTAAAGTATTATCTCCTGAAAGAACTGCTAAAACTTGACCTTCTTCAACATAATCGCCAACTTTCACTAATATATCCAAAGCTTCTTCAGCACCCATAAGCATAGATGTAACCATAACTAACTCTTCTGATGATACTTCTCCTGCAAAAGTCAATGTCTTCGATATGTTTCCTTCTTTAGGCTGCATTACTTCAACAGGAACATAAATTTCTTCTGTTGCAACTTCTTCTGTCTTGCTGCTACAACCACTCACAATTAACATGATTGCCATTATCATAAAAAATATTTTTTTCATTTCATTTCCCCCTGACTGACTGGTCGGTTTTATTATAATCAAAAAAAAACCTTTTTTCAAGAAGTTTAAATAAAAACACCTCACTAAAAAATATTCAAACTTCATAGTGAGGTTATTATATACCATTTATTATTCGTTTTTATAAAATGCTGATACTATTCATTAAGATGTTTTTTCACTTCTACCAAATCACGTTCTCTTATTAATTCTGCTTTTAACTCTTCTTCTGTTGGTAAGTATAATTTATATTTCGAAGCAAATATTTGGTTATTATCTTCAGGAAGAGTATACTTAACAATTGCTTCATTTTTCTCCGAACAGAGCAATATTCCAATTGGTTCATTATCTCCTTCTAACATTTTAGTTCTCTTATAAAAATTAGTATACATTTGCATTTGTCCAATATCTTTATGAGACAACTTACCAATTTTCAAATCAATGAGTACAAAGCATTTTGTAATTCTATTATAAAAAACTAAATCAATAAAATAATGATCACCATCTAAAGTTATTCTCTGCTGCCGAGAAACAAAACAAAATCCTTTACCAAGCTCTAATAAAAATTCTTTCAAATGATTAATTAACGCACTTTCTAAATCTTTTTCATATAATGCAACATTCTGCTTTAATCCTAAAAACTCTAATATATAAGGATCTTTAACTAAATCTTGTGGCTTAGAAATTTTATGCCCTTCCTTTGCAAATTTTAAAACTTCATCTTTTTCTATACTCAAAGTTACCCTTTCAAAAAGCAATGACGCAACTTGTCTTTCTAATTCTCTAACTGACCAATTAGAAGATATTGACTCATTAAAATAAAATTTTCTTTTATTTATACCATCTATTTTAGATAATATTAAATAGTGGCTCCAACTCAATTGGTCAGACAATGTCTGACTTTTTTGAAATGCATTATAAAATCTCCTCATATATTTAAGATTTGTTACTGATAAACCTTTCCCAAATTCATTAGTAAGTTTTTTAGATAAACTCTTTATCAAATAATCGCCATAACCGGCTCTATCAGCTCCATTTTGTTCTTCTTCCACTATCATTCTACCAATGTTCCAATACGCATCAACAATAGCAAAATTTACAGCTCTTGATACATTTCTTCTAGCATTATTCAAAGTGTTTTTTATATTTATATATAAATCAGTATTTGCAATTTCAATCAAATCTTTATTAGACATAATATATTACTCCTTCTAGATATTATCTGTATTTGACATATCGATTTTATCCTTAACAGATGAATAAAATAATAATTGATTTATCATAATTAATAGAAATAACCTTACCAAAACAATTGTAATATTGTGGTAAGGTTATTATACACTATATATTATTCATTTTTCTTTTTTCTCTCTATTGTTCCTATACTCCCATTGATAGTTATCCATTCACCAGTCTTAAAGATGTCAGTCGCACTTGTAACACCTACCACCGCAGGTAATCCATATTCTCTTGCAACTACTGAGCCATGGGTCATCAAGCCACCTACTTCAGTTATAAGCCCCTCGATTTGATTAAAAACGGGAGTCCAACCTGGATCTGTAAATTTAGTAACTAGTATTTTCCCCTTTGCATCCACTACATCATCTATTGTCTTGGCTACCAATACCTCACCATGGTATTTTCCAGAAGACACACCAGTTCCTAGAATCACTCCATCTCTAATCACTGCTTTTTTATAGTAACATTTTCCATCAGCGGTCATTGCTTTTGGAAAAGGCATTGATTTTTGTCTTTCATATTCTTTTTTTCTTAAAGAAATCAAATCGATATAGTTATCTCTTTGCTGCCTGATCTCATCTTTATAAAGATAGAAAATATCTTTTTCGTTTTCTAGTTTTCCTTCTTCAACAAACACTTTACCAATATCCAAATAGGTCTCTTTGACTATCCAAAACACCTTACTAAGTGCATGTTTTGGATGCTCTCTTAAAGACATAAAACTTCTAAAAGCCCCAATCAATTTATTTTTTTCAATATCTTCTTCTTGATAACTTAGAGCACGTTTTTTCATCTCTTGAAACTTCTTTTTACTATTTCCCACTTGACCACTTTTATATTGTGAGAATATCAGCTTATGAAAAGCTTTTTTATTTTCACAATATCTATCGCTTCCAAGGTCTATCTCTCCTACACCTCTAAAACCAAATTTATCGATATATTCATCATATATTTTAGCGAATTCAATATCTTCTTCAAGAACATCATCAATGTCACCAGTAGTTGATATTTTTTTATGATGAACGAGTAAATAATCAGATAAACGCTCAATAGAAAGCCCCATCTCTGTAGATAGATTTCCCTCTACACCTTTTTCAACGATTTCAAGAACTTCTACTCCATACTTCTTGATAATCTTCATACGACCCATCATGCCGGCCATTATATTCGGCATTAATGTATCAAATAGATTTCCTAATAATTCACTGATGGTTGAATCTATTATTTCTATTTTTTCTAAAATATTATTCGTTTGATTTAATTTTTCCTTTAACTCATTATCAATGTTGAATACAAATTCATCTGCATCAAGTGCATATTTTTTATAATTATCGCTTCTAAGTCTTAGCTTTGCTTTTATTACCTTTGGCAAAACAAATCTAACGACCTTTAGTAAAACCGTTAAATCCTTTAGCAAAGAATTTTTCTTTAATTCCATATTTTTTACAATATCTTTTATCTCAACATCTACATATGTCATTCCCTTGATATATGTTTTTCTTAAAAATCTATTCGTCGCCAATGCATCGACATCAGCATATAAATATGCATTAACTTCTTCTAAAAAAGATCCGCTAAAATATTTCTTAAGCTGAGTTAGATCTTTTAGATTACTACTTCCGAGAGGAGTAATTGGATTTACCATAACCTGAACAGCGTTGAATGATATTAAAATATTATCTTGTGGCAAATCATCTATAGAAGGCCAAAGAGTTGTAATAGGTCGACTCTGTAAAATAAATATTTCATCATCCTTAATTGCGAATTCAATATCTTGTGGTTTGCCATATGCATTTTCAATGTCTATGGCTAAATCAAAAACTTCTAAACACATTTCATATTTAAGTGAAGGCTCTTCATCCCAGATAGATTGATCAATCAAATTATCATTTTCTACCACTAGTTTTTTATCTTTAACACTGGAATTGACATCGATTACAGCTCTCTTTAATTTATCCATTAAATATTTATCAGTGTTTACCAGACCTGAAACTATATTTTCACCTAAACCGTATATCGACTCAATATACAGCTGATTACGGTCAGAATTAACAGGATTCACTGTAAAAATCACTCCTGATAAATCTGCTTCAACCATTTCCTCAACAACAACTCCAAAATACTTAGATTTTGCAGTTCCACCTAAGTAATTTAAAACTCTTAAATTATTTTGAGAATCAAAAACTTTTATTATGCTTTCTTCTAATCTATTAAAATTAACACCTAAAACAGTTTCAAATTGTCCTGCAAAGGAATAATCTTCACTATCTTCAATTGTCGAGCTCGACCTGACAGAATAAAGCTTATTCTGTTTAAGATGCTGTTTAATCTCCTCTATATCATAATCATCTTTATCCTTCATCCCAATAGCAATGCCACTAGGGACATTAAATTTTTCTGATAATAAAAAACCTAGATTTGCGGCTTTTACACCGAATATATTTTTATCAGAAATTCTTATGTCATCCAATTTTTTAATTTTCATCAATATCCCCTCCAAATTCATATTATCAAAAGTTATACATTTTTTACATAACAAATTTTATAAATTTTTTTCAAAAAAGTATTGACTTTGATTTCAAAAGACTTTAAACTGTTAAGAACTATTAATACTACAAATCGTTGATTAAGAGAAGTACGTAAGTCATAGAATTTCAGAGAATTGGGAACAGGTGGAATCCCGATATTACTAAACTTACCGAATGGCCTTATGAGAGCAAGCTGAAAGCAAATTGCGAGTATGCAAGACGGGTTCCTCCCGTTACAGAGGACGTAGATTGTTAGATCTATAGTAAAAGGTGGCTTAAGCTATTTGTACCCTATCCTTTTCGGATAGGGTTTTTATGTTTATTCATAACTTAACCACATTAAGGTGGCACATCGGAATCTCCGTCCTTATCAGGACGGGGATATTTTTTTTGAAAGAGAGGAACATATATGAGAATGTTATTGAACGATTATTTGGATTATATGAAAACATATAATGTAGTACCTATCTACAAAATTTACGATGAACATATGCTGACTCCGATATCGACTTTCATAAAACTAAATGAATATAATCCATCTTATATTCTAGAAAGTATTGGAGATTCCAAAAATTTAGGTAGATTTTCATTTGTCGGATTAGAAACAATTCCTTTAGTAGAGACTGATGATCATTTAAGTTTAGAAGAAGTTGAAAAGATTATCAGCATATATAAAGGTCCTGAAATTCTTTCTCTTCCACCGTATTATGCTGGAATCGTTGGTTATATGGCATATAACGCCATTGAAGATATTCACCCGATAAAATTAAAACACAAAGCAAAGATTCCAATTTACCAATTTGTTTTTTCAAAAACCGTAGTCGTTATTGATCATTTAAAACATCAATTAATCATTATTTGCAACTCTAGCAATCCAACAGAAGAAGCTTATACTGCAGCTATTGCTAAAATCGATGAAATTTATAAAAAACTTCAAGGAACTACCATTGAGATTCAAAACAAATATCCTAAACAACCAGAACTTCTTTTTGAATCCAATTTTAAAAAAAATGATTATATTTCATCAGTAAATAAAATCAAAGAATACATTGTAGCGGGGGATATATTTCAAGCTGTACTCTCTCAAAAGTTTACAGCTAAAGGTACTATTGATGGATTTAACCTTTACCGGCATCTAAGAAAAGAAAACCCATCACCCTATCTTTCATATATACGTTTTCCTGGATTTGAAATTCTAAGTTCATCTCCTGAAATGCTCGTTCGGATGGTTCCAGATCTTGTCGAAACATCACCAATTGCCGGAACTAGAGCAGTTAAGAATGACGGAAGAGATCACCTAAGAGAAACAGAACTTTTGAACGATGAAAAAGACTCGGCAGAACACTTGATGCTCGTTGATCTTGGGCGAAACGATATCGGTAAGATTAGTCAAGCAGGCACAGTTGAAGTTAATGAATATCATAAGGTTAAATATTTTTCAAAAGTTATGCATCTAGTATCTAGCATAACGGGTATTCCTCTTGAAAAAGTAACACCTGTAGATGCACTTAGAGCTACTTTTCCAGCCGGAACCGTCTCAGGGGCCCCTAAGCTTAGGGCAATGGAAATAATCGATGAATTAGAACCCGACAGCCGTGATTTATATGCTGGCTCCATTGTATTGTTGAATCAAAGTGGTCATTTGAATAGTTGTATTAGTATTAGAACAATTCAACTAAGAGATAATCAAATCATTATTCAAGCAGGCGGTGGAATTGTGTATGATTCCATTCCAGAACACGAATTCCTAGAATCGCTTAATAAGGCAAGTGCAATGTTTAAAGCAGTAGAAAAAGCTTATAAAGGAGATGTGAAATATGATTTTGATTATAGATAATTACGATTCATTCACTTACAATCTTGCACAATTATTTCAATCAAGAGGCGCTGAAACTGAAGTTGTCTTAAATGACAAAATAACCATCAAAAGTATTAGAGAAATGAATCCTGATGGCATCATCTTATCACCAGGGCCTTGCACACCTAAAGAAGCAGGCATTTGCATTGAAGTTGTCAAAGAACTTCATAAAAGCTTTCCGATTTTCGGTGTTTGCTTGGGTCATCAGGTTATAGGTAAAGCTTTTGGATCCAATATTATAAATGCGAAGAAAATTCTTCACGGCAAAACTGACAATATAATTCACAACAATCAATCAATTTTTTCTAATGTAAAACCTTTATTCAAAGCAGCAAGGTATCATTCTTTAATCATTGATTCAAAATCACTATCTGACAATCTAAGAATAATTGCTGTTTCTAAAAGCGACAATACAATTATGGCTATAAAACATAAAATTTATCCTGTTTTCGGTGTTCAGTTTCATCCTGAATCATATGCTACTGAATGCGGGAATGAAATTATAGATAATTTTTTAAAACTTGCAAAGGAGGCAAATCATGAGTATTCAAAAATATCTTAAAGCTATCACAAATGGTGAAAACTTAACTTACGAAGAGTCTTGTTCACTATCCAGTGAACTTATGGAAACAAAGTTAAATCCTACTTTGGTCTCAGCTCTTCTAATCGCTCTTAAAACAAAAGGTGAAACCTATGAAGAAGTTTCAGGATTCGCTAAAGGACTTAAAACCAATGCCATTCGTTTAAAATCAACAAGAAAACGCTTTTACGATATTGTAGGCACTGGTGGGGATGGCTCCAACACCTTTAACATCAGCACGACATCTGCCTTTGTATTGGCAGGAGCTGGTCTAAACATTGCAAAGCACGGAAACCGCTCAATTTCAAGCAAGTGCGGAAGTGCGGATGTTTTAAATAAACTCGGTATCAATATTCTTTCAACACCTGAAAATATTGAAACTCAATTAAATGAAATTGGTCTTTCTTTCATTTACGCACCGCTTGCACATCCTTCTATGAAGAACGTAATGCAGGTTCGCAAAGATATAGGTATTCCTACAATTTTCAACATAATCGGGCCTCTTTGCAATCCTTTAGCACTTGAAGGACAATATATCGGTGTCTTTTCTCCAAATCTAGTTGATATTATTGCAAATAGCATGATTCAACTTGGAATCAAAAAAGGAGCAGTTGTATATGGAGCAGGTGGACTAGATGAAGCATCTTTGGCTGGCGATAATAAAATTGCATTCATTAAAAATGAAAAAGTGGAAATAAAAAATATCAACAGTAGTGATTATGGTTTAATCTCAATTGATAATGAAGCTCTTAAAGGTGACAATGCTAAAGTCAATGCTGATATTTTAAGAGATATACTCTCAGGTAAAAAAGGACCTAAGCGTGATGTTGTTTTGCTAAACAGTGCAATTGCACTTTATTCCTTTGAATTGGCAGACTCTATTGAAGAAGGAATAGAAATTGCGGCTAAAAGCATTGATAGTGGTAGTTCACTTAGTAAATTAGATGAATTGATTCATCATAGTAATCAGTGAGGTATGACATGAAAAACATACTTGAAACTATTTTGGAATATAAAAAAATCGAAGTAGAAAACTTGAAGAAAAAATATCCAAATGGTATTGATTTTGGTAATTCTTCCTATAATTCAAATTATTCATTCATAGATTCACTGAAAACATCAGATTGTATTCAGTTAATTGCTGAAATAAAGCGAGGTTCTCCTTCAAAAGGACTATTTGCTCCTGATTTAGATATCATTGATCAAGGAACAAAATATGAAGCTCAAGGAGCAAAGGCTATATCAATATTGACGGATTCAAAATTCTTTTATGGAAATTATAGCGATATCAAGACTCTAAGACCAATAGTGCATTTACCAATCCTTTTTAAGGATTTTATCATCGATGAAATACAAATTGATATTGCCGAATCATTAGGTGCCAATATAATTCTTTTGATTGTAGCAGCTCATAGGATAGATAGATTAAGAGAACTTCTTGATTATGCAAACTCAAGAAATTTAGAAGTGCTTATTGAAGTTCATAACAAAGAAGAACTTGATATAGCCTTAGCTTTTGATCATCCACTTATAGGCATCAACAATAGAAATTTAAAAACTTTTATTACTGATATTCAGGTTAGCTTAGATTTAATTAAACATGTTAATAATCCTTCTGTCTATCTAATTAGCGAAAGCGGAATAAAGAGTATAGAGGATGTTAAAAAACTCAGTAAAGCTGGTTTTAGTGGAATTCTTGTTGGAGAGACTTTAATAAAAAACGATGTAAATGAATCGTTGATTAATGAAATCTCAAATGTTAGGAGAATGTTCATATGACAAAAATCAAGATTTGTGGTATTCAAGATACCTCATCTGCAATGACGGCTTATGCACATGGAGCAGATTATTTAGGATTTGTATTTGCAAATAGCAAGAGGCAAATCACACCAGACAAAACCAAAGAAATTATTAAAAGATTACCTTTGGATATTTTAAAGGTAGGTGTCTTTGTCAACTGCCCTACAGATGAAATGATAGCTATAGCAGATTTCTGTGGCCTTGATTTGCTTCAATTACACGGTCAAGAAACTTATGAAAATTATAGATATTCTTCATATCCTATTATTAAATCTGTTTCTATTAAATCTTCTGAACTAAATGTTCCAAAAGCAGATTACTTACTCTTTGATACATGGCATAAATCAATGGCTGGTGGCTCTGGCAAGACATTTGATTGGAACTATTTAGAAAACTATAAAGCGAAAACTCCATATTTCTTAGCCGGTGGTTTAAATAAGGAAAATGTAGCTAAAGCCATCAAATGCTTATCCCCTTTTGCAGTGGATGTATCTAGCGGTGTTGAAACAGATGGTATTAAGGACAAACAGAAAATTATTGAATTTATAAAAAATGTAAAGGAGTGTCAAAATTATGAATTATAATATGCCAAATGAAAATGGTTACTTTGGAAAATACGGCGGCAAATTTGTTCCAGAAATATTAATGCCAGCTTTAGCTGAGCTCGAAGAAAATTTTAATAAATATAGAAAAGATGAATCTTTCAATAGTGAGCTTAATTGTTACCTTAAAGATTATGTTGGTCGTGAAAGCCCTCTTTACTATGCAAAAAGATTAACTGAGTATTGTGGTGGTGCTAAGATTTATTTAAAACGCGAGGATTTAAACCATACTGGTGCTCATAAGATCAACAATGCCTTAGCGCAGGTTTTACTGACAAAGCGTATGGGAAAGAAAAAAATTGTTGCTGAAACAGGTGCTGGTCAACACGGTGTTGCAGCTGCTACTGCCGCTGCATTATTTGGTATGGAATGCACGGTATTCATGGGGGAAGAAGATATTCAAAGGCAAGAACTGAATGTTTTTAGAATGCGATTGCTTGGAGCAAAGGTAGAATCGGTAACAAGTGGAAGCAAAGTGCTAAAAGATGCTGTTAATGAGGCTTTGAAATACTGGGTAACCCATATAGATGATACTCACTATATTATTGGCTCCGCATTGGGACCACACCCTTATCCAGAAATGGTCAGAGAGTTTCAATCTATTATTGGAAAAGAAACTAAAAATCAAATTCTTAAGGTAGAGGGTCGTCTTCCAGATGCTATTGTAGCCTGTGTAGGAGGTGGTAGTAATGCCATCGGTATGTTTAACCCATTCATTGAAGATGAAAATGTAAAATTAATCGCTGTTGAAGCAGCCGGCAAAGGCGTTGATACCGATAAACATGCTGCGACTCTTACAAAAGGAAAATTTGGCATTTTTCATGGAAATGGCATGTATCTACTTCAAGATGATGATGGGCAAGTCCACGAAGTGTATTCTATTTCAGCTGGACTAGATTACCCTGGTATTGGTCCTGAACTTTCTCATCTAAAAGACATCAATCGTTTGCAATTTGACTCTGCAACGGATGATGAAGCTATTTCTGCTTTTCAAAAACTTAGTAGATTAGAAGGCATCATTCCTGCACTTGAAAGTGCACATGCTATATCTCATGCATTAAAAATTGCTCCAACTATGACACCAGAAGAAATCCTAGTTGTTAATCTATCTGGTAGAGGTGACAAAGATGTTATGCAATTATCAAAACTTTTGGAGGTGTAATTATGGGTATTACAACGATTGAAAATCGTATTAATGGTATATTAGATGAAAACAAAAAAATATTCATACCATACATTATGTGTGGAGATGGTGGATTTGATAAAACTAAAGAAGTAATTAGACTTCTTGAAAACTCGGGAGCATCTATAATAGAGATTGGTATCCCATTTTCAGATCCCATTGCCGATGGACCTGTCATACAATCAGCTGGGCAAAGAGCTCTAGATAATGGAACAACTTTAAAAAAGTCTTTAGTTTTCCTAAAGTCAATTCCGCCTAATAATGATGTTCCAAGAATAATAATGACTTACTTGAATCCCATCATTCAATATGGATTTGAATCATTTTTTAGTGAGCTCCGTGAATCGCATATAAGTGGATTAATTATCCCTGATTTACCTTTAGAAGAATACAATATGATACTACCATACACAAATCAATATAAAATTGCCATTATCCCCCTTATTGCGCCAAGTACAGGACTTAAGCGTATGGCAGACATCCTTAAAAAAACTCATGGCTTTGTCTATGCTGTAACTGTTAATGGCACAACTGGTGGAAGACATGAATTTCCTGACAAAGTACTAAATCGTCTTAAATTATTAAAGGAAAACACTGATATGCCTATTGTTGCAGGTTTTGGAGTTTCAACTATAGATCAAGTAAAAACTATCGGCAATTATTGCGATGGAGTTGTAGTTGGCTCAAAAATTGTTGACCTTGCTCATAACAATCAGTTTAATGCAATCGAGCAATTGCTATGTGGGAAAAAGAATAGAATAGTTCCATATATACCATCATTTTAATATATAAAAGCCCTTCAAAAAGGGCTTTTATTGTTAAGATGTTTTATTATTTAACTATGACATCATCTCCATATATTATTATATCAAAAAATGTAATTAATTATGTTAATATTAATAATATAAACAAGTTTGGAGGGAGT
>LGOV01019781.1_pt1 | contig 14614 bp, 14 predicted proteins | sample 469881 | NCBI WGS metagenome assembly LGOV01 (sample SAMN03857199, study PRJNA290197) | marine sediment metagenome | biome: marine cold seep biome; feature: cold seep; material: marine sediment; isolation source: sample #5579, elevator 3A push core 41 containing 12 cm of sediment... ...
TCTGCACCATTGATCGACCGCCTGGTCGTCAATGCACACATCAAGAAAAGGAAGATGCGCCATGTCTAATGATTCCATATTTAAAACATTCTTGGTTGCCTTCCTGCTGTGTGTTGTTTGCTCGGTTCTCGTTTGCCTTGCAGCAATCGTGCGGATTGATCGTGAAGGTTACAACAAGCAACTTGAAGTTCGTAAAACTGTTCTCGCTGCGGCTGGCTATCAACAACAAATTGATGATGGTGGCAACATCGACGAACTGTTTAGCACTAACTTTGAGCTAAAAATTGTTGATCTCGCTACAGGCAGCTATACAACAGCTGTCGATGCAGCAACATATGACCAGAAGGAAGCAGTGGATGATCCCGCCCTTTCTGTGCAAATCCCTGCTGATTTGGACGTTGCTCACATTGGTTCACGGGCTAAATACGCGGCGATCTACGTAGCTCAAAATGGTGATGTAGTACTACCGATCCGCGGTGCTGGCATGTGGGGCCCAATGTTAGCTTATATTGCTATTGGTAACGATGGTAGCAGTGTCAAAGGTCTCACCTTCTACCAGCATGCAGAAACACCCGGCCTCGGTGCTGAAATTGACAACCCACGCTGGAAAGCTCTATGGCCTGGTAAGCAAATTTACTCTAACCCAGGAACAGTTGCTCTGAAGGTCGTTAAGAACGGTAAGTTCAACCCAAGTGCATCGGATGCTGTCAATACTATTGATGGTCTTGCTGGTGCAACAGTAACAGGCGACAAAGTTCATGACATCATCCGTTACTGGTTTGGTGAGAACGGTTACGCGACGTTCTTGGCTAACTTGAAAGCGAAGGGGGTTTAATCATGGCAAAAGCAAAAGATGCTCTGCTAGATCCATTATTTAATAACAACCCCATTGCACTTCAGATCCTTGGTATCTGTTCTGCTTTGGCGGTTACAAACAAATTATCAACTGCACTGACAATGACTATTGCTGTAGTACTTGTTACTGCTTTTTCAAATGCATCAATCAGTGCGATTCGCAACCACATTCCTAACAGCATTCGCATCATCGTGCAGATGACCATTATTGCCTCGCTGGTTATCGTGGTTGATCAGATTCTCAAGGCGTATGCCTATGAGATGTCTAAGCAGCTCTCGGTATTTGTGGGTTTGATCATTACTAACTGTATCGTCATGGGGCGCGCTGAAGGCTTTGCGATGTCCAATACGCCTGGCATGTCGTTTTTAGACGGTATTGGTAACGGCCTCGGCTATGGCTTTGTACTCATGGTGGTGGGTTTCTTCCGTGAGCTGCTGGGTTCGGGCAGCGTATTTGGCATTACTATCCTCCAGACCGTGCAAAATGGTGGCTGGTACGTGCCTAACGGCTTGCTATTACTACCGCCTTCAGCGTTCTTTATTATCGGTCTACTGATTTGGGTAATGCGTTCCGTTAACCCTGAGCAAGTAGAAGATAATGAGTTCAAAATGAAGGAAAACACCAAGCCCAAGGAGGCCGTGTAACATGGAACATTATCTGAGTCTTTTTGTTGCCTCGGTGTTTGTTGAAAACATGGCACTGGCCTTCTTCCTGGGGATGTGTACTTTCTTGGCGGTGTCCAAAAAGGTCTCCTCAGCGATTGGCCTGGGCATTGCGGTTATTGTGGTATTGACCGTCACCGTGCCGGTTAACAACCTTGTCTATACCTTCTTGCTACAGGAAGGTGCGCTGACCTGGACCGGTATTAGCGGTGCTGAAAACATTGACCTCTCCTTCCTTGGGTTGCTCTCCTACATCGGTGTCATTGCGGCGCTGGTACAGATCATGGAAATGTTCCTTGATAAGTACGTACCGTCGCTCTACAACGCGCTAGGGGTCTTCCTGCCGCTGATTACCGTTAACTGCGCCATCCTGGGTGGCGTACTGTTCATGGTGGAGCGTAGCTATAACTTTGGCGAAGCCGTGGTCTATGGCTTTGGCGCGGGCACAGGTTGGGCGCTGGCAATTGCCGCCCTGGCAGGTATTCGTGAAAAGCTGAAGTACAGCGATGTGCCGGGTGGCCTTCAAGGGCTGGGCATTACTTTCATCACCGTGGGGCTGATGTCGTTGGGCTTTATGTCCTTCTCGGGCATTCAGCTTTAATCGGAGCCGGTTTTTCCCGGCGATGCCAAACATCGCCGGGTAATAGAAAACCTCCAGCAATAGGAAACCGACATGGTTGATACAACAGTCATCTTGCTCGGTGTTGTCATGTTCACGGTCATCGTTATTAGCTTAACGGCGATCATTCTGGCAGCGCGCAGCAAGCTTGTGAGTAGCGGGGACGTGACCATTGAGGTCAACGGCGACCCTGAGCACACTTTGAAGACCCAGGCCGGTGGTAAGCTGCTAAACACGCTTGCAGCTAACGGCATTTTCCTCTCGTCCGCCTGCGGTGGCGGTGGTTCTTGCGCCCAGTGTAAGTGTCGGGTTGAAGAGGGCGGCGGCTCTATTCTGCCGACCGAAGAGTCGCACTTCACGATGCGTGAGAAAAAAGAGGGCTGGCGCCTCTCTTGTCAGGTACCTGTGAAGCAGGACATGAAAGTCGAAGTGCCTGAAGAAGTCTTTGGGGTGAAGAAGTGGGAATGCGAGGTTATTGCCAACCCCAACGTTGCCACCTTTATCAAAGAGTTAAACCTGAAACTGCCAGAGGGCGAAGAAGTTGCCTTCCGCGCCGGTGGCTACGTACAGCTCGTTGCTCCCCCTTATGATGTCAAATTCTCTGATTTTGATATCGATGAGGAGTATCGAGGGGATTGGGAAAAATTTGATATGTTCAAAATTTCCCACAAGAGCAACGAGGAAGTGATTCGCGCCTACTCCATGGCGAACTACCCAGACGAGAAGGGTATCCTCAAATTCAACATTCGTATTGCGACGCCGCCTCCTGGCACTGACCATCCGCCTGGCTTGATGTCGACTTACGTCTTCAACCTTAAAGAGGGCGATAAGGTCACTGTAATGGGGCCGTTCGGTGAGTTCTTTGCCCGTGATACCGATGCCGAAATGATCTTTATCGGTGGTGGTGCGGGTATGGCACCGATGCGTAGTCACATCTTCGATCAGCTGAAGCGCTTGAAGTCTGATCGCAAGATCACCTTCTGGTACGGCGCGCGCTCCTGGCGTGAAACCTTCTACAACGAAGAGTACGACCAGTTAGCCGAAGAGTTCCCTAACTTTGAGTGGCACTTGGCACTATCTGATCCTCAGCCGGAAGATAACTGGGAAGGGCCGACAGGCTTTATCCATAACGTGCTGTACGAAAACTATCTGAAGGATCACCCAGCACCTGAAGATTGCGAGTACTACATGTGTGGGCCGCCGATGATGAACGCCTCGGTTATCAAGTTGTTGCTTGATATGGGCGTTGAGCCAGAAAATATCCTATTGGATGATTTCGGTGGCTAAACGGTCGGCGTAAGTCGATAGTAGCGTTAAGCGGGGCTGGCCTTTTGGGCTGGCCCCGTTTGTTTATATAACCTTGTGAAGGGAATGACTTATCACCGCGCTGATAAGAGGGGCTTGGCTAAGGTATAATCACTTTAATGATGAATGACCGTGAGGCACTTATCACTACGACTGTTGTCGTCAGGTAAGGCCAATAATTTAAAGCGAAGCAATGTGAAGCTGGGAGGTTGATATGACTATTTGGCTACTGGTATTCGGTTTCATGGCACTGATTATGGGTGCTATGGCTGTGGGCGTCATCATGGGCCGCAAACCAATTGCCGGTTCTTGCGGCGGTTTGAATCAAATCGGCATGAAAGATGGCTGCGATATCTGCGGTGGCAAAGATGAGGTTTGTGAAGAGGAGAACCGCAAGCGCGGGGGTGTGCGCCGCCGTAGTGATGAAAGCCGTGGCGCCGATTTGGGCTATGACGCTACACGTCGCTAACAAGACTGCGTTGTATGCAACGGGATGATTGATCAAAAATAGCAAGGGGACGCAGAGAGCATGGCGGTTCACAATTACGATGTTGTGGTGATCGGTACGGGGCCTGCAGGGGAAAGCGCTGCTATCAACGCTGCAAAGCATGGCAAGCGTGTAGCGATTATTGAGAAGCAGCTTCAGGTAGGTGGCAACTGTACTCACTGGGGTACCATTCCTTCCAAAGCGTTGCGCCATCAGGTGAAACAGATCATGGCGTTCAACACCAACCGTATGTTCCGCGATATTGGTGAGCCGCGTTGGTTCTCCTTCCCCAAAGTGATGGAACGCTCAAGAGGTACCATCGATAAACAGGTAGAGATGCGTACCACCTTCTATGCGCGCAACCGCATTGATCTGTTTCATGGCGTCGCCCGATTTAAAGATGAGCACACCTTGGTGGTGCGTGACCGCCAGGAAGGCATGGAAGAACTGGTGGCGAAGAAAATCGTGATTGCCACCGGTTCTCGCCCTTACCGCCCGGCGGATATTAACTTCCGCCATCCTCGTATTTACTGCTCTGACACCATATTAAGCCTCTCGCATACCCCGCGCACTCTGGTGATTTTTGGCGCCGGGGTGATTGGCTGTGAATATGCATCGATCTTTTCGGGCTTGGGCGTCAAAGTTGATCTCATTAATAACCGTGACAGCCTGCTGTCGTTCCTGGACGATGAGATTAGCGATGCACTCTCCTACCATTTGCGTAAGCACGGTGTGCTGGTTCGCCATAATGAAGAATACGAGAGCGTTGAGGGCGATGAATCAGGTGTTGTCGTGCGTCTGAAGTCAGGCAAGAAAATTCGCGCTGATGCTTTTTTGTGGGCCAATGGGCGAACCGGTAATACCGACAGCTTAGGCCTTGAGAACATTGGCTTAACCGCCAATGGGCGCGGTCAGCTAAGCGTTGATGAGCACTACCGCACTGCGGTTTCCCATATCTACGCAGCGGGCGATGTAATTGGCTGGCCGAGTTTGGCGAGCGCGGCTTACGACCAAGGCTTGAACTCGTGCAATGAGTTGCTCGATAAAGAGTATCGCTTTGTGAGTGATGTACCCACCGGAATCTACACCATCCCCGAGATTAGCTCATTCGGCCCCAATGAGCGTGAACTTACCGAAGCAAAAGTGCCCTATGAAGTTGGCAAAGCTTTCTTCAAAGATACTGCCAGGGCACAAATTACCGGTGATACCGTGGGTATGCTTAAAATTCTTTTCCACCAAGACACCCTGGAAATACTTGGTATTCACTGTTTTGGCGACCAGGCATCGGAGATTTTGCATATCGGCCAAGCGATCATGCAGCAAGAAGGCAACGCCAACACGCTCAATTACTTTGTAAATACCACGTTTAATTACCCCACCATGGCAGAAGCGTACCGGGTGGCTGCGCAGAATGGTTTAAACCGAGTCTTCTAGCCGCACCTTTAGCGAGGGCTTTTTCAGGATCCGAGACGTCGCCTTTGTCTTAGGTGTTTAAGAGTCACTGGATTCGCGTATAAGCGTGTGACCGTAAGCTTGTAGTTCGCTATAGGGTGACGGTTCTGTGGGGGGCAACAAGCTTTCAACGCGGTTGCGCCCCAGTGCTTTAGCTTGATAGAGCGCTTTATCGGCAAACGAATAAAGCTGCTCAAATGTTAGCGAGCCACTTTGGCAAGTCGTCACGCCTATGCTAATGGTTGGATTGGCGTGTAGTTCCATATCACTCATCGCATTAACTTCAATCTCTCGGCGCAGGCGATCTGCCGCCTGTAGCGCATCATGGGTGGCAGTGTTGGGCATCAATAAGCAAAACTCCTCGCCACCAATTCTCGCTAATGTATCCGATGGGCGGCTAAGCTCGCGAAGCTGTTTACTGATCTGGCGAAGTACCTTATCGCCGGTTGGGTGCCCGTAGGTATCATTAATTTGCTTGAAGTGATCAATATCTAACAGCAGCAAGCTAAGTGGTGCTCGATCGCGCAGCGCTTGGGTAAGCGCAGCGGATGCTACATTGACCAAATGGCGCCGGTTATATAGCCCGGTCAGTTCATCGGTTAGCATTAGCTGATGCATGACGTTGCGCTGACGGTGGAGATGAATAACCGCTAGGCAGAGTGTGATTGCAGCGCTGACCATTAACACCAATAGCGCACTCACCGCAATCGAGAGTCGCTGCATCACCAAGCGTTGCTGGACAGAGGTGTCACGCACTTCTTCTAGCAGCTGGTTATACAGCCAGGCCTGAGCACCGCCTACCTCCATGGCAACCCGTTGTAACGGATCAATCAGCTCTGGGCGCTGTTGGGCTTGCTGTGACTGCTGGGTTAAGTCTGAGAGGCGATTGCTAAGCTCGCTGAAGTGATTATGGAGGTATTCAACGTCCGAGATGAGATATCGGTGGCGTTCAATACTGCTCTGTATGTTATTTAAATGCTGTTTGGAAAGTGAAATAAAATAATCGATGTATTTAATGTGTTCGCTGCTAGGCTGGCGGCTGCCTTCCTCTAATGCGGCCCGTAACTGAGGCGTGGCCTGTTGGGCTAGAACAATATCACTCACTAGCGTGGTGTAATCGGCGCTAGCTTTTTGGCACGCACTGTAAACATAGCTGCCCATTACTGCGGACATCGCGCAAAGAATGACGGCAAAAATGGATGCTAAGCGCCCACCGGGCTGACGAAGAAAGCGACGCATCATCATGAGGGCGTCAGCAAGCTGACAGCGGTGGTGCTCCCCCTCGCCAACTGCTGAGTTGGCGAGGGCACGTTGGAATAGTAAACGAAATCATCGTAACAGTGCATCCGTTGCAAAGGGCAGTTCTGCATGGCACCTCTCCGTTAATGGTTAGGTAATCCAATGAACAGCTTAAAGATTTCATCCTTATGCAACTTAAGCACTTACTCGTCTTTTCTACCATCCCACAACTTTACTAATTGCAGGATCATACTTGTGCTCGTTATTATTAATATCTATTTAATTATTTGATATTTAATCGTTATTTAAGGAGTCCAAGGCTAAACGCGCTTTTTCCTGCCAGCTTCCTTCAAGCGCAGCAGCCTGTGTTAACGCTTCGCGAGCCCCGTCAGGCGCGCCGTCTTGCAGTAGTAAAAGGCCCAGATTTAGCCATGCGGCCCCCATTTTTTCATTTAGCTCCGTGGCCCGCTCAAATGCCTTGCGTGCGTTGTCGGGTTGTTGATCTGCGTAAAGCGCATTGCCTAACGCAAACTGCCCCATAGCGTTAGTGGGATGGCGTTTTACAAACGCTTGCCAGCTTGAAAGCGTGGCGCGTGGCCCATGGGCCTCTTCGTAGGCGCTAAGCGCTTCTAAGGCGTTGCGGGCAGTAATACCTGTAGGCAATGTACCTGGTTCGGCCACCACAAATCCCCAGCGCTCTGTGCGTGCCCAAGTGGCATCGAAACGGCTGAACGACATGGTATGGCGCTCAATCTCGCCGCTGCGCAAAATAAGCGTTTCATTGGGCAAATCGTAACCAATGGCCACAGCGTAGTGCCACATTGGATAAATCGGCAGCGACAAATTCTGCATAACGACCACTGGGTCGCCCGCTGCCAGATGGTTTAATAGGGCGTCCATGGTGCCACGAATAGGAAACGCGAGCTGCTCGTGCCGTCTCACCGTTGCCAGCATTTCTGGCTGCACACTGCCATCGCGTCCGGGCAGAAATACTTGAGGAATCAGCTCCTCAACATCGGTGTCGACACCCTGGTGATTGAGTACCATTGCCAGCGTGGCAGGCCCGCACTGAAATTCTGTTTGGGCGTAAAACGGTACGCTGGTGATTTCTGTATGGGGCGGTAGGGCTTGATAGGTGCTTTGCAGTAATATCGGATTTCGCGCACAGCCGCTGAGCAGTAGCAGCATAATAAAAACGCCCGCAAAGCGGGCGTTGGAAAACAGATGGGTCATGAGCGGCCTTATATTAGCGAGTAAACGGGTAAACGTCGGTTAGGCCGAGAATGTCGGTTACCAGCAAAATAATGAAAACGGCAAATAAAGCGCCTACAACGCCGGCACCGGCTGGCAGTTGCTCAAGCTGATCGGCCATTTGCTGTGCTTCAGCATCACTGAGTGATGCAACGCGAGCTTCGACTTCGTCCAGATCAACACCCTGTTTTAACAGCTGATCTTGCACATCGGCGCGGGCCAGTATCTCGTTGATACGCTCGCGATCAGCGCCAGTACGGTCAGCTGCCAAAGCAGACTGGGTAGAGACTAAATCCATTGACTGGGGCGAGGCGGGAGCAGCGGCGACGGGTAAGCTGGTAATAACCAGCGCGGCAATCAGCAGGGTGGAGAGGTAAGTACGCAATGTTTTCATCGTCTTCTTCCTTATAGACTGGTCGGGATGGGGCAAGCTTTTTCGGCCTGCCCCATATTTACACGCCTACTGAGTATAGAAACAAATGGTTTGATTTTTAAGCGTAATATGCAAAGTGCTAATTATTTGCACTAATGCGATAGGTCCAGGCGGATTCTGACAGCAGTCCACGGCCTCCGGCCATGGTCATGGCTAAATCGTGTAAGCCGGGCCATAGCGGCACCGCTGCCGCCCCCTTGACGGCTAAATCGAGCCGCTGGGCCATTAATAGCAATTTATGTAAGCGCTTCATGGGCAGGCGGCCAATGGCTTTCTGGTAAGCGGGGCGGCGCTTATCAAAAATCATCGGCTTTTGGGTTTTGCAGGCGTGCTCAAAACTCTGCCCTTGATCTAGGTGCTGATGCAGCGAGAGTAGCGTGCGTAGCTCTCGGCTAAGTGCCCACAGCACGATAGGCGCCTCAACGCCTTCACTGCGTAAGCCATTCACAATGCGCGAAGCGCGGCTGGGTTCGCCTTTCAGGCAGGCATCGGCCAAATTGAAGACATCGAAGCGGGTGCTGTCCTCTACCCCCTGGGCAATACTTTCCACGTTCAATCGGGTGCCTTGGGGGTGAATCAGCGCCAGCTTTTGTAACTCTTGGTCAGCGGCCAAAAGATTGCCTTCGGTGCGCTCACCCAGTAGGCGAGCGGCTTCCAGGTCAATTTGTAGACCGTGCAATGAAGCACGATCCCGCAGCCAGTAGCCTAAGCGGGAAGCGTCCACGGGCCACACGGGAACAAACAGGCCGTGCTTATCCAGTGCTTTGAACCAAGCGCTTTTTTGCTGCTTGGCATCAAGCTTACCCATACCAATGAGCAGAACGTCATCGCTGTTATCCAGGGTTTCAGCGTACTGTGCTAACGCTTTACTGCCTTCTTGCCCTAACTTGTGATTGCCTAAGCGCAACTCCAGCAGCTTGCTGGTCGCAAACAGCGAGAGATTGCTCGACATTTCCATCAAGCGGCCCCAAGCAAAATTGGGCTCGACATCGAGTACTTCACGCTCTTCGACACCACCCTGGCGAGCTGCGGTCCTAACCGCATCGCAGGCGTCGCGATGCTGTAAGGGCTCATCCCCGGCTACGATCACTACGCGGGGTAGCTTTTTTGCTAACGCAGCGGGTAGCTGATCAGCAAATACCTTCACTGCATGTCCTCAACGTAACTAAGGCGCTCAATGATTTGCTGAGACAACTGGCGTGCAAGCGTCTGTTCTGCTTCCATCATTAGCGTTTCGCGGTTAAGGAGGTCGTCATCGCTAACGCGAATGCGGGTATCCGTCGACAGCGTTTCATTATTGATGTGGTAGGCATTGGATGCTCGCTCCTGAACTGAGAGTCTGGCGCTAAGCGTTAGCTCGTGCTCGCGGCTTGCTCTGCCANNGACGCTCGGTTAAAACAGGCGTGCCCAACGTGACCCTCCAGGGTGCATCAGCGGCTACCTGGGTGCCTAATTGCTGAAGACGTGAGGCGATCTGCTGAGCGACGGCACTGTTGGTGTCGCCTTCTAAAGCAAGGGGGGGCAGCGTAGGCAGCGATTCAGAGCCGCGTAGCCGAAACCCACAGCCGCTGAGCAGCACCGCCACCGAGGCGGCGATGCTAGCGGTTAAAAATGTGCGTCGGTTCATCCACTCACCACGATNNATATTAACCAGTTTCCCGGGCACCACGATCACTTTACGTACGGAGTTGCCCTCGAGGAAGCGCTGAACGTTTTCGTGCTCCATCGCCATTTTTTCAATAGCCGCTTTATCGGCATTTGCAGGTACTTCAAGGCGAGCGCGCAGCTTACCGTTGACCTGTACCACCAGCTCAATACTGTCACGGGTAAGGGCGGACTCATCCACCACCGGCCAGGTCGCCTCGATGGCCGGGCCTGAATGGCCAAGCGCTTCCCAGAGACTATGGCACAGGTGCGGCGTAATCGGCGAGAGCAAGAGTACGCAGGCTTCCAGCGCTTCACGGCTAACCGCCAGGCCAAGTTCAGAGCTATCGTCGAACTTGCCGATGGCGTTGGACAGCTCCATCACCGCAGCAATGGCGGTATTGAAAGTGGTGCGGCGGCCAATGTCGTCGCTGGCTTTCTTGATAGTCTCGTGGGTTTTCCGGCGCAGCGCCTTTTGATCGTCGTTAAGTGCATTGACGTCCAGCGTGCCGGGCGTGCCCGCTGCCAAGTGCTCATTCACTTGACGCCATAGGCGCTTCAAGAAGCGGTGCGCGCCCTCTACACCTGAATCTGACCACTCCAGGGACTGCTCGGGGGGGGCGGCAAACATCATAAACAGGCGTACGGTATCGGCACCAAACTTGTCGATCATCGACTGTGGATCAACGCCGTTGTTTTTCGACTTGGACATCTTCTCGATGCCACCCATTTCCACCGGCTCGCCGTCGCTCATGAGGATAGCGCTCAGCGGGCGGCCTTTCTCATCACGCTTCACTTCCACGTCAGCGGGGTTAAACCACTGCTTGCCACCGTTATCAGTGGAGCGGTAGAAGGTTTCCGCAATGACCATGCCCTGGGTCAGAAGCTGCTGGAAGGGCTCGTCGGAATCCACCAAGCCAAAGTCACGCATCAGCTTGTGGAAGAAACGCGCATACAGCAGGTGCAGAATGGCGTGCTCGATACCGCCAATGTAGAGGTCAACCGGCAGCCAGTAGTTGGCGCGCTCGTCCAGCATGGCCTCGTTGTTATCCGCACAGCAGAAGCGCGCGTAGTACCAAGACGACTCCATAAAGGTGTCGAAGGTGTCGGTTTCGCGCGTCCAGCCATCGCCCAGGTCAGAAAACGCCGGCATCTTTTTCAGCGGCGAGCCCGAGGCGTCTACGGTGACTTCCATAGGCAAAGAGACCGGCAGCTCATCATCGGTGAGCGGAACGGTTTGACCTTCCGGGCCGTATTTAACCGGAATTGGCGCGCCCCAGTAGCGTTGGCGGGCAACGCCCCAATCGCGCAGGCGGTAGTTGGTTTTGACTTCGCCACGACCAAGCTCCGCCAGTTTGGCGGCAATGGCATCAAAGGCTTGTTCAAAATCAAGGCCATCAAACTGACCTGAATTGACCAGCTTGCCGTATTCGACGTAGGCCGCCTCAGAAACATCGGCAGGCTGGCCGCTTTCATCGGCGATGACCGGTTTGATGGCAATGCCGTACTTGGTGGCAAACTCCCAGTCGCGCTGGTCGTGGCCAGGTACCGCCATGACAGCACCGGTACCAAACTCCATTAGCACGAAATTTGCCACGTAAACGGGCACTTCATCGCCCGTTAGCGGGTGAACCGCCCTATGGCCGGTGAGCATGCCTTTTTTCTCTTTGGTGGCCATCTCTGCTTCGGAGGTGCCACCCCTGGCGCACTCATCGCAAAATGCAGCTAGCTCGCTGTTCTGCTCGGCCGCCTGCTTAGCCAGCGGGTGGCCTGCTGCAACTGCCACATAGGTCACGCCTAACAGCGTATCCGGGCGGGTGGTGTACACCGCCAGCGGGTCGCAGGCGCTGCCGTCTCTAGTCTTGATATCAAAACTCAGTTCAACGCCGCGGGATTTGCCAATCCAGTTGCGCTGCATGGTTTTGACCTGTTCTGGCCACTCCACTTTATCCAGGTCAGCCAGCAGTTCATCGGCATAATCGGTAATCTTCAAGAACCACAGGGGGATCTCTTTACGCTCAACCAAAGCACCAGAGCGCCAGCCGCGGCCTTCGATAACTTGCTCATTGGCGAGGACGGTTTGATCCACCGGATCCCAGTTAACCGTCGACATTTTCTTATACACCAAGCCTTTTTCTACCAGCTTGGTGAAGAACCACTGCTCCCAGCGGTAGTAGCTGGTATCGCAGGTGGCGAACTCGCGGCTCCAGTCATAGGCAAAACCCAGCGCCTTCAACTGATTGCGCATGTAGTCGATATTCTGGTACGTCCACTTGGCGGGAGGCACCTGATTCTGGATGGCGGCGTTTTCCGCGGGCATGCCGAAAGCGTCCCAGCCCATGGGCTGCATGACATTTTTACCCTGCATGCGCTGGAAACGGGACACAACGTCACCGATAGTGTAATTACGCACGTGCCCCATGTGCAGCTTGCCGCTGGGGTAGGGGAACATGGAGAGGCAGTAAAACTTCTCGCGATTCGCGTCCTCTACGGCTTTGAAGCACTGATGTTTGTCCCAGTACTGCTGGGCGTCGCGTTCGATTTCACGAGGGCTGTAGTGTGCGTCCATCGGTTTATTAATGCCTTGGCGTATTCGCCCAAAAGGGGCGCAAAGTGAATGTGAGATGACATCTGTCAGATAAGTGAGGTCGATTGTATCCTATGCAGGTGTATCCTTGAACGGTAAGCCGATGATAGGTAACTGCACGCGTCGACAAAAGGAGAGGCACCATGAGTGAACAGCAGAATGACAATCGCCTACGCGAAGGCTATGAGCGCTTGCTAGAGCGAATGCAGGGGGGCGCCAATGAGCTTACCTGGGAAAACTTGCAGAAGGATTTGGACGACGCGGTCGAGTTTGAAGCGGAGCTGGAAGAGTACACCAAAGATGAGCTAGCCCTGCTGCGCGCCTGGGTAGAGCGTGACCTGAAAGATATGCGCTACTACATGGCAGACACCGGCAAGCAGGTGGCCAGCTGGCTGGGCATCGACATTAACGGCCTTTCGCGCCGGGTGGCGGAGTCGCTGCTTTCGATTGCTGACCGCAGCGTTGTCGAACGCGAGCGCTTCGAAGAAGATTTAGAAGCTGCTCGTGCCGACTACTGCGAAGGTGAGATGGCGGCACCCGGCCTAATGGCCTGCACCCACTGCGATGCTCAGGTGATGCTGCCTACCGTTGCGCGCCTGGAGCCTTGTCATCAATGTGGCCATCGCTACTTCTACCGTTTTCCCAATAAAATCATTGAGACATGATTGATTAGGTAATCAGTAAACTGACGCCTGCGATCGCCCCTAGCGAGAGCAGGCTCATAACTGCTGCGTAGAGCAGGTTATTTTTCATCATGCGGTAGCCGCTCACCCCGTAGCGCCCCTGCAGTGACAGGTTGATCCCAGAAAGCGGGCCCACGCTGGTGCCCACCGCCCAAGATGTTAACGCCACAAACGCAAATACGGTCTGTTCTCCGTTCTGCAGGTTCAGTATCGAGGCCAACACCGACACCCCAATAATGGGATGAAGCCCTGCCAGTGCGCTCAGGGTAATCGCCGCAAAGCTAAGCATCGCCTGGGGTGCACCAAAGCGGGTGAACAGCGTCCAGTCGCTGCCAGCTGCCGCAGTTACCAGTGTTGAAAGACCAATCGTTAATAGCCCCGCGGCTAAAAACAGCGAAATTTCCCCGCGCATGGCCGGTAGCCGTGTGGTGGTGTGTTGGCGAATGCGTCGCAGGGTAAAACGGGGCCCATGGGGTAGGTTGCTCAATACCGCCACGCTGGGCAGCAGAAAGGTAATAATGCTGACAATGGTAAGGGCAGGGGTAAGCACAAAGTGAAAAAGCATCACCAACGCTGCCATACCTACCGGCATAAATAGGCTACGCGGCGCCAGTGAGTATCCATCCACCTCGCTGAGGTCAAACCGGCGCCTCAGCTCCAGCGTAGTTAATAGNNAGCCATGGGAAAGCCCACCACGGCAATTTGCGCGTACTCAACATCGGGTACTAAAGCAATCACCACGCCCATGGAGGCAAAAAAAGGCGACCACAGCGCCGCGCTGGAGAGCCCGCGGTTAAGCGCCAAAAGCTGTGGTGTAGTGAGCGGCCCACGCCGGGCCAGCTTATCGCCCACCATAAACACGGTAGAGAGATTTAAAATCGTACCCAGAAAGTGAACGCCCAGCCAGGTGCGCAAAATACCGCCCGCGCCAGTCACTCGGCTCCCCGTCGCACCCTTGTTACCTTGCTTACCGATCAGCGAGATAAAACTAACGCCCACCAGCATCGCCGCCACAAACGAATTGCCCTGTAACATAGCGGGCCAATCCACCTCGGCGCCATACACAAATCGCGCCACTAGCAGCATGCCTGCACCCAGCGCAATCAGCATGCCCGCCTGAATCCGCGAACGGCGGGGGATATCCCGCCACAGCAACACAATCGCCGCCCACAGCAAATAGCTCACCGCATTCGCGGTGTTCAACCAGCCGGTAAAACCAATAATTTGTGCGATCAATCCAAACAGAATCAGCACGCCCGCCAAGCGCTGCCGAACAGTCGTCTCTTGCATGCCAAACCCTTAGTAGTGAATTAGCAGGCTAATCGGATTTGCAGAAGAAGGCTAGCGGTAGGCAAGTAATGATCGGGTGGTTTTCGTAGCGCGTATATGGACTCCT
>LGOV01023312.1_pt6 | contig 14598 bp, 17 predicted proteins | sample 469881 | NCBI WGS metagenome assembly LGOV01 (sample SAMN03857199, study PRJNA290197) | marine sediment metagenome | biome: marine cold seep biome; feature: cold seep; material: marine sediment; isolation source: sample #5579, elevator 3A push core 41 containing 12 cm of sediment... ...
TCTAACATTCTTTTAGTTTCAATTTCAATAATTGGAACATTGTTTTCTAATGCATATTGCTCCATTTGAAATATAAATTCATTTTTTTCATCTGGAATTATCTTTTCAATATACTTTTTAATATATTCATCATTTATTTTCCCTGGATAATAATCCATATTAATTATTATCCTTATACAACTTCTGTTTTGCTATATTATGATCAGCTAAATTAGTAGAAAAAATATGCGAATTATCATTTTCATAACTTCTAACAAAAAATAAGAAATCTGTATCTGCTGGATAAATTGCCGCTCTAATTGATCCTTCTCCCGGTGAACAAATCGGTCCAGGCGGTAAACCTAAATACTTATAAGTATTATATTCATTATCAATAGCAATGTCATTATTTGTTAATAACGCTTTTCTTTCTTCTATCACATATTGAACAGTAGCACATGATTGAAGTTTCATAGAAATATCAAGTCTATTATGAAATACACTTGAAGCAATAACTTGTTCCTCAGCAACCATTATTTCTCTTTCAATAATAGATGCTAAAACAATAAGTTCATATAAATCTAAATTATTATCACTAATATACTTTACCGTTTCTTCATCAAATACTTTAATAAATCTATCTAGCATTATTTTAACAATTTCTTTATCAGTAGCGCCTTTTTTTAAGACATAAGTATCAGGAAATAAAAAACCTTCATAATTAACAATATCTAAATTATTAATTAATTCATAGTTAGCCATTTCCTGTTTATATACATCTAAAAAAACTTCGCGATTTTTAATTATATTTTCTTTTAATAAAACATCCACGATTTCATCAAGCTCTAATCCTTCTGGAATAGTAAATTTAACAGTTTCTATATATACATCACCGTCATAAAGTTTTTTTATTATTTTTTCTAAGTCATATGATTTAGAAAGTTTATAATCACCAGCTTTGAGTTTTCCATCAAATTCTAACTCTTTAACTTTACTCTTAAAAACAAACTCATTATATATCATTTCATAATCCACTAAAATTTTAGCTATAGAAGTAGTTGAAGCACCGTTTGGAATAGTTACTAAATATTCAGTTTCATCTGTTATATCAACCGCTTCTTCAAACTCTTCCATTACTCCACAACCAGATAATAAAGTTACAATAACAATTAAAATAAAAATCAATCTTTTCATGCACACCTCTTAATACTCTATATCTATCGCTTCACTTAATATCTTTGTGATATCACTCATCATTTGATTAATCTTCATTTCTAAATCAAAATAATTTTTTATCATATCAACTTCATTTAACTTAGAATATAAATTTTGCACTTCATCTAATAAATCTTGATCTAATTCTTTTTCTGCTAATTTAGATCTTTGCAAAATCATTTGTTTTGTTTGAAACTCTTTTATATCATCTTTATAATGATTATTATTCATTAATTCCTTATTAAGCGCAGAAAACTTCTTATAATTATCATCTGCTTTAATTGATTTAGCTAATGTATGAGCAGCATCATAAACATTCATATTTCCTCCTAATTTATTTATCAACAACTATCGGTAAAATCATTGGTCTTCTTCTTGTCTTTTTATATAAAAACTCATTAAGCTTATATACTACATGCTTTTTAATGTCATTCCAATCAGTTCTTCCAGTTTTCATACAATTTATTGCTTCTTGTTTAATAAGATTTTTAGCGCTAGCCATTAAAGTTTCAGATTCTCTTACATAAATAAAACCTCTTGAGATAATATCAGGCATAGCTGTTACATCTTTATTAGCAGTATCAAGATGTAATACTACTACCATTAATCCATCTTGTGAAAGTATTCTTCTATCTCTAATAACAACACTACCAACATCGCCCACACCTTTACCATCAACAAACACTCTACCACTATCAACTCTACCAGTTACATTTGCATCAAATTTATTTATTTCAAGTACATCACCATTAGACATTAAAAAAGTATTATTACTAGCCATACCAAGATTTTCTGCTAATTCAACATGAGTTAATAAATGAGAATATTCTCCATGAACAGGCATAAAATATTTTGGTTTTACAAGAGTATGAATTACTTTCAATTCTTCTTCACAAGCATGACCAGATACATGAACATCTGCAAGAGACTGATAAATTACATTAACTCCTTTTTTATGAAGCAAATTAATAATCTCAATAACCGGTTTTTCATTTCCAGGAATTGGAGTAGAAGATAAAATAACTAAATCATTTTTTCTTAACTCAAAATTCTTATGAAATGAATTTGCCATTCGATAAAGAGCACTCATAGGCTCTCCTTGAGAACCTGTTGTTACTAAAACAATTTCATTATCTGGATATTTATCAATCTCACTAATATCAATCAATATATTTTCAGGCATTTTTAAATATCCTAAATTAATAGCAACATCTGTTACTGTAAACATACTTCTTCCTGAAAAAGCAACTTTTCTATTAGAGATAAGCGCTGCATTTACAATTTGTTGTATTCTATGAACATTAGAAGAAAATGATGCTACAACAATTCTTTCATCTGAATTTATAAAAATATCGTCAAATGTTTTACCAACAGTCATTTCTGACATAGAACTTCCTTTTCTCATAACATTTGTACTATCTGCCATTAATAACATAACGCCTTCACTACCATATTTAGCAAACTTTGCTAAATCAATCATATCTCCATCTATAGGTGTATAATCAATTTTAAAATCTCCTGTATGAATAACAACACCTACTGGAGTAGTTATAGCAAAACCAACAGAATCTGGTATTGAATGACTAACTCTTATAGGGTCAATTTTAAAACAACCTAATTCAAAAATATTATCAGGCGTAATTTCAATTAATTCAACTTCTCCTATACCAGCTTTATATTCTTCTAATCTAACTTCAACTAATCCTAAAGTTAATTTTGTACCATACATCGGCACATTTATTTTTTCAAGTAAAAAAGGTAATGAACCAATATGATCCATATGACCATGAGTTAAAATTATACCTTTAATTTTTTCGCTATTTTTTTCTAAATACGTTATATCCTGAATTACTACATCTATTCCTAATAATTCATCATCAGGAAATCCAAATCCTGCATCTAATATTATAATATCATCGCCGAATTCAAATACAGTCATGTTTTTACCTATTTCTTCAAGTCCACCAAGTGGGATTATTTTTAAATTATCTTTTTTTTGCATTTTTACACTTCCTTTTATATAAAACTTACGAATTCTGAATACATTCTTTACAAATTCCAGTAAATTTACACTTATGGTTTTCTACTTGAAAACCGTATATTTTCTCAATTTCACGTTCTAAATCTTCTAACGAATCATCTTTCACTTCAATAATTTTTCCACATTTTGTACATATTAAATGATGATGATTATGACCACTATCTAAACATTTTATATCATACCGTATTGAACCGTCACCAAAATTTAACTCAGTTAAAATATCTAATTCAACAAAAAGCTTTAAAGTTCTATAAATAGTTGCTAAACCAATATTACTATCTATTTTTCTGATTTCATCATAAATTTCATCACAATTAAAATGTTTATCCTCATTACTAAGAATAATATCAACGACAATTTTTCTTTGAGTAGTTAATTTATACTCACTTTCTGCAATAATAGCATATATTTTGTCTACCACATTATTCATACGCCACCTCTTTACTCCCGCATAAATTCATAATAACTTTCAGCAACTATCTCGAATTCTTCCTCATCTTCTATCGGCATAAAAGTTGTTTCATCATCATCTGAAGTAACTCTAAATAAAAGCACTTCTTCTTCATCTTCAGATTTCGTATCAACCGGCAATAATGCCACATACTCATTATTCTCTACTTCAAATGATAAAATCACTTCAAACTCTTCCTCTTCATCATTATTATTCATTAACTTTATTACTTCATATTCTTCTTCCATAACACACTCCCTTTCACTATTATAAACTATCTAGATAATTCTGCAAAATAAATACTGCAGCTAATTTATCTATAACCATTTTTCTTTTATCACGCCTTACATTACCCTCTAATAATACATTTGTAGCACTTTTTGAACTAAGCCTTTCATCAAAATAAATTACTTCTACTTCCCAGTCTACTTTAGTAGTATACTTAATTTTTTTTAAAACTTTTTTCATAAAATTTTCTGTTTTAATTGCTTGTGGTCCTATTGTATTATTCATATTTTTTGGAAAACCTACAACAATTTTTTTAATATCATCGTCTACAATAATATCAATGATCTCATCAATAGTTTCTTTATTTGATCCCCTAAAAATTGTTTTTCTTCCTTGTGCAGTGATTAATAACGAATCACTTACAGCAACACCAATCCTCTTATCTCCAACATCTAATCCCAAAATTTTCAAATTTACCACCTATATAATCTTAATACAAAATTCAAAACATTTTGCAGAACAATAACCACATAAAGTACATTTATCACTATCAACAACAGCTTTTCCATTAACAATAGATAAAGCCTTTTGCTGACAAGCATCAACACATTTACCGCATCCAACACACCAATCGCCAATATGCAATTCTCTTTTTTGAAAATTTAATGTATTAATCAATTCAATACTATTCTCTTTACTCTCAAATTTGTTAACATTAAAAATAACTTCATTAACATTTTGCATACCAACAGCTATAGAATCTAAAAAATCTAAATTCAAGACAAAATCAAAACATTCATTAATATTGTTAAGCAAATTACCTCCGCCTAACGACTTCATACCAAAAATACCTTTTGACTTATCTATTTTTTTTAACGCATCTACCATTTCATTTATATTTCCATCACAAATTCCTAGACCATTTTTATTTACAATTGGATGAATCACATCTAACTCATCGAATTTATTAAAAGCTTTGACACCTTCAATAAAATGAGTAGAAATTCCAATCGCTTTAATAATGCCTTTTTCTTTCATTTCAAGAAAATATTCAATAGCATCATAATGCCCTTTTATAGTATTTTCATTTAACTGTTCATGTAACATGAAAATATCAACATACGTTGTATCCATTTCTTTTAGAGCTTTAGCTAAACTAACTTTAGCTTGCTCACGAGAATACGCATATGTCTTAGTAGAAATAACAATTTTTTCTCTATCAACATGTTTTAAAAAATTTCTTAAATGATCATAATTATCGTAGCCTTCAGCAGTATCGAAAAAATTTACACCTCTATTAAACGCTTCCATAAAAACTTCTAAACTTTCAGAAGGCTTCATATTTTTTTGCAAAGGACTTACAGTTAAAGTACCAAAAGCCATCTTTGATACTTTAATACCTGTATTACCTAAATAATTATATTCCATCTATTATCCTTCATTTTTCATATAATTGTCAATCAGTTCTTCAATTAATTTGTCTCTAAAAACTTTTCTTATCATTCTTCTAGCATCATTATGTGTAGTAATATACGTTGGATCTCCAGAAATCAGATAGCCAGTCAATTGATTTAAAGGACTATATCCTTTTTCTTCTAAAGCTTTATACACATGCAACAATACTTTTTTTGCATCATATTCTTCCAATTCAATTTCAAATGCTTTTGTTTTATTCATAATCAACCTCCAATAATTAACTTATATATCTTATATATCCTTTTACCCAAAATTATAAGTTTAAAATTATTTCTTTTGCTTTTTTAATTGCATCATCGATTTTTGTTATATCTTTACCACCAGCTTGAGCCATATCAGGTCTGCCACCGCCACCGCCACCAGTGATTTTAGCAACTTCTCTAATAATATTGCCACAATGTACACCAAGTGGTAATAATGATTTATCAGCTTTTGCTAAAAAAGTAACTTTCGAATCAAAATTAGAAACTAATAAAATGAAAATATCATTATACTCATTCATTAAATTATCGCCTAATTCTCTAAGAGTATTACTATCAACATTATCTAATTTAGCAATTATTGTATTAATATCATTTATTTTAAATTGAGAATTTGAAATTACATCATTTAAACTAGTCTTTGCTAATTTACTTTTTAAACTTTCATTTTCGCTTTCTAATTGTTTTAATTCGATTTTCATTAATTCAATCTTATGAACTAGTTCATTTGGATTTGTCTTTAATGAATCAGATAAAATATCAATTTTATCAATTACAGAATTAAGCATTTTTAAAACATTAGTACTTGTAACAGCAATAATTCTTCTAACACCTGATTGAACAGCAGTTTCAGTAGTTATTTTAAACAATCCAACTTCAGAAGTGTTTTCTAAATGAGTACCCCCACAAAGTTCTATACTAAAATCTTCCATTTTAATAACCCTTACATCATTTCCATATTTTTCTCCAAATAAAGCAGTTGCTCCAAGTTCTTTTGCATTTTTAATATCAGTATTGATAACATCAATTTCTAAAGCTTCAATAATCTTATCATTAACAATAGTTTCAACTTTTTCAATTTCTTCTTGAGTCACTTTTTGATAATGAGAAAAGTCAAACCTTAAAGATTCTTCACTAACTAAAGAACCTGCTTGATTAACATGCTCTCCTAAAACTATCCTAAGTGCTTCATGTAACAAATGTGTAGCAGTATGATTTTGTGCTATTGAAATACGTCTTTTTATATTAATCATAGCTTCTACTAATGAATTTGTTTTAACTTCACCGTTAATAATTTTTCCAAAATGAAGAAATCTACCATTTTTATCTTTAGTAACATTGCTCACTTCAAATGTAAAATCGCTATTTTTAATTGTTCCAAAATCTGCAACTTGTCCTCCACTTTCAGCATAAAAAGGTGTTTTATCTAAAATAATTATACCCTCTTCATTCTTATTAAGAACATCTACTTTAACATCTTTAATAATTGAAATGATTTTTGCATTAGTTAAATATAAGTCATAACCAACAAATTCTGTTTTTTCTATTCCTTCTAAAATATCAACAGAATTTTCGTCCCAGCTTATTTTCCCGTTTGCACTACGCGCTTCTCTTGCACGTTTTTTTTGCTTTTCCATTTCATCTTTAAAAACATCTTCATCTACTATAAATTCGTTTTCTTCTAATATTTCTCTAGTTAAATCTAAAGGAAAACCAAACGTATCATATAGTTTAAAAGCAACTTTTCCATCAAGTTGATTTTCATTTGTTTTTTTCATTTCTTCAATATAATCATTTAATAGACTTATCCCTTGATCTATTGTTTCTTGAAATCTCTTTTCTTCAATAGAAACTATCTTTTTAATATAATCTTTATTAGTAATTATTTCAGGATAAGCATCGCCAGAAATTTCTACAACTTTATCAACTAATCTAGTTAAAAACTCACCTTTAATTCCTAGTAATTTACCATGTCTTGCAGCACGTCTCAACAATCTTCTAAGCACATAATCTCTACCTGAATTTCCAGGCATTATACCATCGCTTACCATAAAGGATACAGCTCTAATATGATCTGTAATAATTCTTATAGAAATATCATTTTTTTCAGATTCACCATAGTTTACTGAAGAAATCTTTGAAACTTCATCACGAATCACTTTAAATGTATCTATATCAAATATACTATCAACATCTTGCATAACACATGCAACACGCTCTAAACCCATTCCAGTATCAATATTTGGATTTGCTAACGGAATATACTCTCCATCTTCAGTTTTATTAAACTGTGTAAATACATGATTCCAAATTTCAATGATTCTATCGCCTTCATCACCAGGTTTGCAATCTTCAGTTTCACAATAATAATCTTCGCCTCTATCATAATGTATTTCGGAACACGGTCCACATGGTCCAGTACCAATCTCCCAAAAGTTTTCATCCCTACCCAATCTAACAATTCTATCTTCGGGAATTCCAATTTCTTTAACCCATATATCATATGCTTCATCATCTTCTAAGAATACAGACGCCCAAAGTTTATCTTCCGGTATTTCTAAAACTTCAGTAAGAAACTCCCAACCCCATTTAAGTGACTCTCTTTTAAAATAATCTCCAAAAGAAAAATTACCTAGCATTTCAAAAAAAGTTGCATGTCTAGATGTCTTTCCAACATTATCTATATCGCCAGTTCTAATACATTTTTGACAATTTACCATTCTTACATTTGGTGGAGTTTCTGCACCAGTAAAAAAGTTTTTTAAAGGAGCCATTCCAGCATTTATTAGTAATAAACTATTATCATTTTTTGGTACTAAAGAAAAACTTTCTCCTACATAATGACCTTTAGATTCAAAAAAATCTAAAAATCTCTTTCTTATTTCATTAAGCCCTAATTTTTCCAAATTAATCCTCCTCATTAAATAATGACTCCTAAAAAAAGAAGTCATTAACGTTCTTAAATTATTATATCATATTTCTTTTATGAAGTGAATACCTGTCAACAATTTAATGTTAAAAAATATACTGAAAAAAAGTGACATACACTTCCGCCTAAAACAAACAAATGCCAAATAGCATGATTAAACTTTAAATTTTTCCATAAATAGAAAATTGTACCTAACGAATATGTGACTCCACCGCCAATTAGAAAAAGCATAGATGTCGAATTAAGATTTACAATTAACGGTTTTATTAAGAATACTAGTAACCATCCCATAAGCAAATAAATAATTGTAGAAAATATTTTAAATCGTTTTGAAAAAAACAATTTAAATACAATTCCAAATAAAGCTATCGTCCAAACCGTAATTAAAAGTGTCAATCCTGTTTTACCTTTTAATACTAATAACGCAATTGGCGTATAAGAACCTGCTATTAAAACATATATAGCAGAATGATCAAAAATTTTAAAAGCATCTTTTAATTTTCCTTTCGGAACACTATGATATAGTGTCGACGCTAAATAAAGAATAATTAAACTCGCGCCATATATACTAAAACTAACTGTATACCGAACATCTCCATATGCAACTGCTGTTTTTATTAAAAAAACAAGTGCAATAATTGATAATACAAATCCTATCCCATGAGTAATAGCATTCGTAATTTCTTCATAAAACATAATTTTATTAGTTCTATCCATTATCTTCTCCTTTGTTACTTCTTTTTAAGCCTTTATAAATCAAACTTATCCCAAAAAATTTAAAGTAAATTTAGAAATAAGATCTACATATCCATCTTCAGATATTACTATAGCTAAACAATCTGAAAAATTTTCTCTGTTTTTAATAGTTTCCACATATCTAATTGCAGAATTATATCTAGCACCTCTAGAAGTATCGCCACTATTTGTAGCCATACCATCTAAAATTACTCCAATCCCATAGCAATTACACTCTGTATCAATAAGAACTGCACCATCAATACTAGTAATTTCTTTAACAACAACTGGAGTTATTTCTGTAGGTTCAACTCTAAAAGATTGACTTTTTAATCTATTTGTTTCACTCATTGCATTTTTAGAAATAATAATAATCGTACCATGTTTTTGATTTGATGCTTCAAGCATAATAGAATAAAGTTTAGCAATGTTATTACTAGTTATATTTTTAAACAATTCATTTAATCGTCTTTTAAATTGGATATATGAAATCTTATTTTGTGGTAAATAAATATTTTCATAATCTACTTTAAATAACTTCTGATTTGAATATGTAAATTCCCACGAATATATACCAAAGTATTCTACTACAAAAATATCTTCTCGAGTAATATCATAATCTCCGATAAATCTACAAATACCATATACGTATTTTCCATCAGAAAGTAAAGCTATATCTGAATTGGAAATTTCTAAAAGCTTTCTTATTAGTCTTTTATTTTTAAGAAAAACTTTTTGTTTTAACAATAAAATCTTTTCAATATTAGGATGCTCTTTATTAATGAAACATTTATTTACAAATACAATCTTACCTTTTGACACATCACTTTCATAGTATAAAGATGAAATATTGTTAATTTGATCAAAAATATTGTTAATCAAACTAATATCTAACGTTTCACTAATAAACTGTTTTGTCGCTTTTTTAATTGTTTCTTTATAATCAAGTTTAACAAATTTTTCATTACTAAATACAAATTTATTCTGTTCACTAATCTCATTAATAATTTGATTTATATTTACATTAAAAAAAGAGATGCTTTTTAATTTACTTAACACAAAATGACTTTCATAAGCTTTTTTATCAATAGACAGTCGAATTAAAAAAATATTATTAAGATATTCACAACCACTACTATAATAAGATAATAAATTATTATCTGAATCATATTTTGCAAACAAACGATTTAAATAAAAAAAACATTTTTCTTCTTTTATAAACTCATTTGATTTTAAATTAGTTTCAATATCAAAACTAATATTCATCCTATGATATTCTGGTAACATCTCATAAGAAAAACCTTTATCATTTTTAATAAACATAATGATACTTATTTCTGGATTTAATTCTTTATCAATTTTATTTAACACTCCATTTATATAAAGTCTTAAAAATCTCATATATTTTTTTAGTTTTAATTTATTTTCCAAACATATCACCACATTTATATTCTTATTATAAAAAATTTATTGTATTAAACTCTGACTCTTCAACAGTTACAATATTTAGCTTTAATTTTTCACCTTCTAGTTTAAATAATTTACTTAATTCATTAATTTCATTATTATTATTACCCGTTTCAAAATACATTATCATTTTAAAAATATTATCATCTATTGTTTGTTCTACAGAATATATATTTGCATTTTTTTTCGTAATGAAAGATGCGATTTCTGCTATAAGACCTACTCTATCATCTCCATGTATAATTAGTGCATATTTCATAATATTTTCCACCTACTTAATTGTAAACTCTAAATCATAACAATTATGATTACTTTTATCACTTTCCAATATAAGAATATAGCCATTACCTTTTTCAATACTAGCAAGAAACTCAGAAATATTTTCACACTTATCATTAATTAACAATTCGACTGTTCCATCAGATAAATTTCTTACAGAACCATAAATTTGATGAAATAATGCTTTTTTATATACAAAATATCTAAATCCAACACCTTGAACACGACCAGAATAAATCATTTTCATAACATAATCCTTACTCTACACTTTCAAAACTTTGCTAACTTTTATACTTTATTATTATATATCATTTCACTATAATTTTAAACAATTCTTTTTAATCCTTACCATTTTAGTAATATTTAACATTTTTTATTGACATTTCTTCAATTCGTGTTAAATTATTACAAGGAGGTGTTTTAATTATGTATTTTAACACAAATGAAGAAACATGTAATGAAATTAAAAAAATACTTAGCGCACAAGAAGATAAGCCTAAAAATGTAAGAATATTTATCGCAGGTATTGGTTGAGGTGGACCATCATTAGGTCTAGGTTTAGACGATAAAAAAGCAGAAGATGTTCTTGAAACAATTAATGACGTAAACTTCATCATGGCTAAAGATATTTTTGATCAAATGGGTGAAATTACAGTTGAATATAAAATGAACGGTTTTAGCGTAATTCCTACTGATCAAGAACCAACTGATTGTAGTTCATGCTCAGGTTGCTAAATGAATTTAAGATTACTTTAAATACTGAAACTCCCACTACTAAAGTAGTGGGGGTTTCTCTCTTTTTTTGTAATCTTTTTTTATGTTTTATATTTCATTTTTTTCTTTAATAATTGAATTAATTTCGCCACCAACAATTAATATCATACTACTAAAATATAACCAAAACATTAAAATGATTACTGTTGCAAGACTACCATAAATAACTTTATAATTTGAAAAATCATTAATAAACATAGTAAAGAAATATGACATAAAAGACCAACCAATTATCGAAAATAATGTTCCCCAAATAACATCTTTAAGTTTCAACTTAACATTTGGAACATACATATATATTAAAGACATCAAAACAATTAAAGTTAATGGAAGTATAATAGTTTTAATTTGACTATATAATTCAAATAATTCCCATTTTATTGAAATATACTTATTTATAAAATTATACATTTCAATTCCAATATTTGGTAATGCTAATATTATTACAATACCAAAAACTATTAATACTGTATATATCATATCTAATAATTTAACTACTATAAACTTTCTGCTTTCACGAATATTATACGCCATATTTAAAGATATCATCAAAGCTCTAATACCCTTTGATGCTGATAAAATTGTACCAATAATTGATGCTGATATAATACTATTATCACGCACTAAAACGTAATCATTAATAAAATTAAGTATTACTTTTTGCACTTCTTTTGGAAAAAAACTTTCTAAAAATTGAACAAATATACCTGAATCAATCGAAAATCTTCCTAAAATTGTAAAAAGAAAAATAAAAAAAGGAAAAATTGAAAGCATTAAAAAAAACGCCATTTGAGCACTATACGCACTCACCGAATGTTCGCCATATCTTGTTATTAACTTTTTAATAACATATAAAAAATTAGTAGTTATTTTATTAATCATTTTCACATTCATCACCTTCATTAATATTATACCAAAAAAAACAAACAAATTGTAATTGTTAAGAAAATATTAATTTTCGCAATTTAATTTGTATTTAATTATAAAAAGTTTATAATACTTATAGGAGGATGAAAAATTATGACAAACAAAAAAACAAAAGGAAGCTTATCTTTTTTTCTATTAATACTTGTAGTTTTAGCAATTTTTGCTGGATTTAATAGCTACTATACATTAGAAAATGCGGAGCAAGCTGTAATCGAAAGATTTGGAGAAGTTGTAAATATTGTCAATGATCCAGGTTTAAATTTCAAAGTTCCATTTATTGAAAAAGTTTACAAAGTTAATACAAATGAAATAAGAAGAATTCAGTATGGTTATGTAGTGAAATCTCAGGCAGAAGCTTCAAAAGAAGCTACTTATTCTGACGTGAGAGAGGAATCAATTGCTTTAACAAAAGGTTCTTACCTTGTAAATGTTGGTGCGATTATCCAATATAAAATCACTAATGCAGCTGATTATATTTACAATGTACAAGATCCTGATGGAACAATAAAATTAGCATTTGAAAGTGTACTTAGAAGAAACTTACAAAATATGGAATTAAACGACGCATTGGTTAATAAAGATACTATTGCAACACAAATAATTCCTGATTTAGCTAAAAAAATTAATGAATATAATTTTGGAATTACAATAACTGATGTAAAATTTACAGATGTTTTATTACCAGAAGAAGTTCAATTTGCTTATGATGATGTAAATAATGCAAAAAATGAAAAAACTGAATACAGTTCACAAGCTCAGAAATATGAAAATGATAACATCCCTCAAGCAAGAGCACAGGCATTTGAAACTATTGAATCTGCCAAAGGTTACAAAGTTCAAACAATTGCTCAAGCAAAAGGTGATGTTGCTAAATTTATTCAAGTTCTTGAAAAATATGAATTATCTAAGGAAATTACAAAAACTAGAATGTATATTGAAACAATGAATGAAATATTATCAAAAACTCCTAATAAATATATTATTGATTTAAGCGATAGTGCAAATACTATAAAGTATTTACCACTTAATCCTGAATCACTTAACAAGGGAGGTAATAATTAATGGATTTTAATAATAATGAACATAACAGACAAAATTTTCAAGATATTAATGCAAAAACACAACAAATTAAGGATAAAGCAATAAAAAATGCAAGAAACTTTGGTTTTCTTTTAATAATAATCGTATTATTACTAGGCGCTAAAAGTTTTATTTATACTGTAGCTGAAGATGAAGTTGCTGTAGTATCTGTATTAGGCGATATTAAAAAAGTAATTGTTGATAAAGATAACACTTTAGCAATTATACAAAATGAAATTGATAGTAGATTTTCTAATGTTGAAATAGTAAATAAAAAAGGATTGTTTTTCAAAGTGCCTTTTATTACTACAGTAAATAAAACTAGTTCAAAACTAATCACTTATCAATCTAATTCAGCAAATATTGTAACTAAAGACAAAATTAAATATAAAGTTGCATTATATGCTCAATGGGAAATATCTCATCCTGGATTATTTAAAACTTCTTTAGGAACTATTAATAAAGCAAATGCAGTAATTGATGAAGTTGTATATGCTGTAATAATAGAAAAAATCAATACTTTAACTAGTGATATTTTCTTAACAGATAAAAATAGAGTAATTCATGAATTAGAAGCTTCTAAAATTGACTTAAATGAGCAATTAGCTTCAAAAGGAATCGTTCTACGTGATATTGAAATATACAGAACAATTCTTCCAGATTCTAATATAGAATCTACTCATCAAAAAATGGTTGCTGAAAGACAAGCAGTTGCTCAAAAAACTAGATCAGAAGGTAAAGAACTTTATCGTACTACAGTTGCTAAAACAGATCGTGAAGTAAAAGAAATTGAATCTGCTGCAATCGAAGAAGCTGAAATGATTAAAGGTTCTGCAGATGCTGAAGCATTAGAAATATATGCAAATGCTTATTCGCAAGATCCTGAGTTTTATGAATTTTATAAATCATTAGAATCATATAAAACTTCTTTTGATGAACAAACAACAATATTTTTAGACAAAAATAATCCGTATTTAAAATACTTTAATAATAATAATTATTAATAATAATAATAAACACAAAAATGGTTGAATTC
>LGOV01042146.1_pt1 | contig 14559 bp, 15 predicted proteins | sample 469881 | NCBI WGS metagenome assembly LGOV01 (sample SAMN03857199, study PRJNA290197) | marine sediment metagenome | biome: marine cold seep biome; feature: cold seep; material: marine sediment; isolation source: sample #5579, elevator 3A push core 41 containing 12 cm of sediment... ...
TGATACAGTGATACAGTGATACAATGTAAATTATTTAATTTCCACATTAAAACATTATCACATTAAAACATTATCACATTGAATCATTAAATCATCATTTCTTCTTACCAATAGTAAATGTTCGTGTAATATTAAATCCAAAAAAGACATCGCCTGTTGACCAATTGCCAGTAGTATTAACTATAAAATCTAAAGGATTAAGCGGTACCGAATTGGTGAAAAACAATTGAAAAACATGGCCTCCTGTTTCTATATCCATTCCTAATGTTAATGAATTGTTTACTTGCTTAGTTATTACTTGATTTGGAAATAAATAGTGGTATTCAGCATTAACCGATATTCTGTTATTTAACTTATATCTACCTCCTATTCCTAAAGCTAACTTATCATGCTTGTCCTCGGCAGTTGGTACTAAATTATTATGGATAAGTGTTGGTATTATTTGAAGTGAAAAACTCTTATTAAACTTTCGGGCTATTAGTAATTGAAATAAATAATTCATTCTGTTAGTTGGAAAATAATCACTTTCAGGGTATTCATTTTTCAAAGTAACATAGTCCATACTAACAACTGCATTTACAGATACTGGCATATTTTTTAATCCAGAGCTTTGCCTAAATACTTTATACTTTAAATATCCATCATATGTTTTATTATACGAACTTCGCCCTATTCCAGCCATCAACCTATCAGTAATTCCATATTCAAATCCAATTCTAATAGTAGCTTGATCAAGACCAAACATTTCATAAAAACCTGTATTTACAGCTCCAAAATGGTGGGAAATCAAAAATATTAAATCTTGCTTTGCAGGATTTTCTACAGAATAACCAAGAGCTAACCTTGTAGTTTTAAAAGTTGCAATAGTATAATCTGTTGTTTCTTCATCACTAAACATATCCATTAAATCATCTTCTTCTTGTGCTAATACAGTTGTAGAAAACAATATTAATCCAAGCCAAATGACGAAATAATAGGGAAATAACTTCATTATATAGCCTTTAAGTTGAAAATGAAAGAGACTAATAGATTAGTAGAAATCTTTTCTACTACAGCACTTGGTATATCAATATCAAAATCGGCAGGATTTACATTAAACTTACCCTTTACATTTACAATACCATCTATTACTTGAAACATAATGGTAGTAGAAATTTCTTTTTCAACTCCATGTATATTTATTTTACCACTAACTTTTAAGTTTTGTAATTCATTTGAATCTAGATTTGGTTCATCAATAAATTTACCCTTAAATGTTGAATTTGGAAATTGATCGCTCTCTACATAATTTTCGTTAAAATGTTCTTGCATCAATGCTTTTTCAAATCTAAACGATTTTAATAAAATCTTCACTACAATAACTTGTGTAGAAGCATCAAAAGCAGCCATAGCATTATTATTTTTAGCTTCAATCTTCTCTATAGGTGTTTCCGAAAAGAAAGATACTTCACCCGATTTTGTAATGTATTTTTGCGCAAACAACTCAATAGTTGCTAGAAGTAATAAACCTACAAGAATATAATTTTTCATTTTCAATATTTTTTAATTCTTAGTTACAACTACTTTATTATTGTACAATATTCAAGTAATACATCAGTATCGTTATATCCAGTACATAATCCTTTCAAGTCTATTTCTGAACCTAATTTCAATGATGAGTCTAAACTAGGTAAAATCATTGAACACCTTACTCCTTGATCACCAAACATTCCTTCTTCAAAATTGAATATTATTACTAGTGTGCTATCACTTTTTTCAATATCACTTATTACTCCATTAATCTTAATTATTTTACCCAAATACTTTTCTCCTTCAATATCATTTGAAAAATCATTATATAACATCTTAGCACTTATAGAAAAATCAGGATTCATACTAGCGTAATCAGGATGAGATTTATTGTACATGAAGAAATAAGCATAAATAAATACAAGAACTGAAATAACACTAAAAATTAAGATTAACTTTTTCATAAACTTTATTAATTATCTATTACACCTTCTGCTATCCAAACTTCTATTTTACTAATATTACAACTACTTAATTTCTCAACACCTTGTGGCATCGCGCTAAACCCAGGATTGTGTTTTATGCTCCCTATTAATCTACCATTTTCGGCAACAATTTTAAGTTCTGCATAATTATCAGTAATAACACCTCCTGATTGATTTCCCTGATTATGACACGAATTACAATAATTATTCATAATTGGAGCTANNGCTATGTCAGTTGATAAACTTACATCTACAGGATTACAATCAAGTGGTCCATACAATTCTTCTTCTACATCATAATAACACGAATTAAGAAGAATAATTGAACCTACAATTAATACTTTCCGCAAACTAATTATTGAGAGCACCATCATTTATCCATTGTTCTATTTGTTGTATTTTACAAATTTGTAATTGTCCAGTTGTAGGCATTAATGGAGCTCCATTTCTACCATATAAAACATTTAGCAGTTTAGAGTTATTTACCAAGATTTTTACATCATTATAATTCTCAATTTTTATTCCTCCCGATGGACTACCACCACTGTGACACGAATTACAGTTATCTCTTAAAGTTGGCCAAATATTATTTAAATAACTCATGCTTTCTGTTACACAATCTTCTATACATTCATTATTCTTCGCCCCTTGTTCTATCCATTTCTTTATTAAAGCAATTTGCTCGCTGCTCAAAGGATTGTCGGGTGGCATAAGGTCATCACCGCTTTCCAAAAGCACCTCATATAACTTAGAATCATTTGGTTTATGAGGTTTTACTTCTCCCGAAATAATAATATTTGCATACGTATCTAATATTATACCATCTTGTGCCGTTATTGCATCATGACAATCAGTTGTGGCACACGAATTATTAATTAGTGGCTTTATTGTATTTTCAAAATAAATAGTATCAATATCACACTCTTTGGTAACGGTTGGATCTATTATTGTTTGAGGTTCAATATCTTCAAATGGACTATCATGCTTACACGAAGAAGTTACAAGCATAACTACAACTAAAACAAAAATTAATATCTCTACCCTATCCTTCATAATAATATGTCTTTCCAGCTCTAAAATTACTAAAAACATGATTAATATCATATAATATTGATAACAAAAAATCACATAATTAATTGCTTAACCTGAAATTAAACTATAAAAATGTTAAGCTTTGTTAATTTCTAATTAACTAAAGTTAAGACTGTTCTTAATCATATTCCACATTGTTGCTTCTATCTACTTTAGCACTATAAAACAAATAAAAACAACAAATTATGAAGACATATATAAGTTTAGCACTTTTTGCATCAATGGTATTTTTGGGAGTAAATAATGCCGATGCACAAAATAGACAAAGAGGTCCAATGATATCTTTCTCTGATTTTGATACAAATAGTAACGGATATGTAACCGAGTCAGAATTTAATAAAACTCGCGATGCACACATAAAAGAAAAAAATGGACAAGGGATGGGTATGAAGAAAATCTCTTTTTCAGATATTGATACAAATTCTGATAATAAAGTAACTCAAGCAGAATTTGAGACTTACCATGCAAAATTGAGAAAAGGAAACGGTAAAGGAAACGGCAAAGGAAATGGTTACAAAAATGGAAAAATGATGCCAGCACCTCCCGTTTTTACAGATTTTGACAAAAACAAAAACGGATCAATAAGCGAAGATGAGTTTATAGCAGAACGTCAAAACAGAGCTCAAAAGCAAATTGAAAAAGGTGGTCAAATGAGTAACCTTAAAAATGCACCAACTTTCGAAACTATCGATACAAATAAAGACAAAAATATAAGTGAAGCCGAATTTACTGCCATCCATTATAATTATAGCAAAGGACAAGGCCATGGAAGAGGAAATGGTAAAGGAAATAAAGGTAGAAATATGATGCAAACAGTACCTGCTTTTACTGATTTTGATAAAAACAATGATGGTTCAATAAATGAAGATGAATTTATTACTGGCCGTCAAGAAAGAGTAAAAAGTCAGGTTGATAAAGGAGGACAAATGCGTAACCTAAAAAATGCACCAACTTTTNNAAAATAAAGATGGAAAAATAACAAAAGACGAATTCGATACTCATCAGAAAAATGATTGTAGAAGAAACAAATAAAGATTAGTTTAGTTTTATATTAAGAGCCTGTAACGCTAGTGTTTACAGGCTCTTTTATTTGTTTAATATTGATAGTTTTAGTAGAAAACTATAAAACTATTACCGAATTTCGTAACAGCTACCTTGAATTGTATAAGTATTTTTGGATATAATTAAAAAACCAAGATGTTATGAAGAAAATTGTAATGATGAGTATGTTNNTGTTAACCGTTATGTTAGCAACTGCATGTACAAAAGATGATGATGATAGTAATGAGGTTTTAGAAGAACAAGAAGAACTAGTTACAGAACAATCAGAATTATATACTCAAATTGAAACTACAATATTAGCTTTTCCAGAAGAAGAACTAGACCATGCTGAACAGGAAGGACTCCTATTGATGCGTGAAGAAGAAAAACTAGCTAGAGACGTTTACGAATACTTATATAACAGGTACGAAATGAAAATTTTTACAAATATTATGGGTAGTGAAGAAACCCACATGTTTGCTGTAAAAATAATGTTAGATAAATATGAAATTGATGACCCTGCAGACTCTAGTCCTCCAGGAGTTTTTGAAAATTCAACCCTCCAAAAAGTATACAACGATTTAATTGAAAAAGGTGATTTAAGTTTAACCGATGCTTTGATTGTTGGAACAATTATTGAAGATTTAGATATCCATGATTTGAATCACTTACTTGAAAGTACAAGTAACCAAGATTTAATATATGTTTATGAAAACCTTAACTTAGGGTCTCGAAACCATTTAAGAGCATTTTATCCGCAAGTCTTAAACAACAATGGCGAATATGATGCTGACTATATATCACAAGAAGAATTTGATGAAATTATTGCTTCATCTAGAGAATTTGGCACTTGGTAATACATTAACTATTAATAAAAATATTTAATCAAAATAAAATATGAAACTAAAAAAGAATATAGCAATTAGTGAAACAGGTTTTGTTTTCGATCCTAATTCAGGCGACTCATTTACTTTAAACAATATTGGAAAAGAAATACTTGAACAGTTTCAATCAGGAAAATCCAAAACCGACATTTCATATGTAATACTCAATAAATATGATGTTGACGAGTATACTTTCGAAAGAAATTATGAAGATTTTATTGGAATGCTTAACCATCACAATCTATTAGATAATGAGTAAACCAAAATATACTATAGCCGTTACTGGCCTTAATAACACTGATAACCCTGGACCTGGAGTGCCGGTTATTAGGGCTTTGCGAGAGGCAAAATCATTCGATGTTAAAATTATAGGTTTAGTTTACGAAAACCTAGAGCCAGGTATATACATGGAGAATATAGCTGATAAAATTTATCAAATTCCATACCCTTCTGTAGGATCTGATGCTTTAATGAATAGAATAGAATACATCAATGATAAAGAAAATTTAGATTTTATTATTCCAAATTTTGATGCTGAACTTTTTACATTTATCTCATCACAAGAAAAATTAGAATCGCTTAACATTAAAACTTTTTTACCAACAAACGAGCAGTTTGATGAAAGAGATAAAATCAATCTTGTTAAATATGGAGAGGATTATAATATTGATGTTCCTAAAAGTGTTTCATTAACCAGCTTAAATGATATTTCAAATTTACGTGATGATTTTGAATACCCTCTATTAGTTAAAGGTAAATTCTACGATGCGTATTTAGCTTATAATTCAGAGCAAGTTATTGGTCATTTTAACAAAATTTCATCAAAGTGGGGACTACCAGTAATTATTCAGGAATTTATTAAAGGTACAGAAGTAAATGTTATTGCTTTAGGCGATGGCAAAGGTAATACTATTGGTGCTGTACCTATGCGAAAACAATATATTACTGATAAAGGTAAAGCTTGGGGTGGAATAACTTTAGGAGATGAAAATCTATTGAACCTAACCCACAATCTATTGAGAGATACCAAATGGCGAGGTGGCATGGAAATAGAGATGATAAAAACCAATGAAGGAAAATATTATCTAATTGAAATTAATCCTCGTATACCTGCATGGGTTTACCTAGCAGTTGGTGCCGGACAAAACATACCTGAAGCACTTATTAAATTAGCAAATAATGAAGATGTTGCTCCTTATACAAAATATGATGTTGGTAAAATGTTTATAAGGTATTCATACGATTTGATTGGCGATATAGCACAGTTTGAACAGTTGAGTATTACTGGTGAACTATAATAAATACTGAACTGTTTTATTTTTAACTAGTCGTAAACTAATCAACTACTAAATAATAAAAGATGAAAAAAATGACATCGCTTCTAATTATAATTACATTTCTATTTGGGTGTAACAAGTCTGACGATAACTCAACCGACCCTGAGGTTGAATTACCTACGCCTACTCCTTCATTTAGCTACACTGTAGTTGATACGGGTGTTAAGGATTCTTATAGTGATGTTTCAATTATTTCTAAACCAACTGCTGGGAATGATTTTTTTGGACAAGATTCTAACTACGATGGAAACCAAACTTCATATACAAACAATGGAGATGGTACAATTACTGATAACGTTACAGGTTTGATATGGGAAAAAGATATGGGTACTAAGATAACTTTTGACTATGCCAAATCAAAGGCTACAAGTTCTAACTTAGGTGGGCATACCGATTGGCGAGTTCCTACAATTAAAGAACTTTATTCATTGATTTTGTTTACGGGAAGTGTTAAAGGAGAAACAGCAAAAGAGTTTTTTATAGATACCGATTTTTTTAATCAACCTATAGGAGATACCAGTATTGGTGAAAGAGAAATTGATGCTCAAACATGGTCATCTACAGAGTATGTTGGTAGAACTATGAATAATGACGAAACTGTATTTGGTGTAAATTTTGTTGATGGTAGAATAAAAGGATATCCTAAATACCATCCACGTACTGGTAGTTCTAACACTATGTATTTCCGTATGGTTAGAGGTAATACAGAGTATGGCAAAAATAGTTTTATAGACAATGGTGATGGTACAATTAGCGATATTGCAACTGGATTGATGTGGCAAAAAGCTGATGATGGCGAAAGTAGAGATTGGAAAGAAGCATTAAGCTATTCCGAAGATCTTGAACTTGCAAAATATAATGATTGGAGGTTGCCTAATGCAAAAGAATTACAAAGTATAGTAGATTATTCTAGATCTCCTCAAACTACAAATTCACCTGCCATAGATCCTATTTTCGAAACTACATCAATATTAGACCCTAATGGCGAATCAGGTCAATATCCATTTTTCTGGACAAGTACAACTCACCTAGATGGGGCAAACCCTTATGCTAGTTCTGTGTATATAGCTTTTGGCGAAGGACAAGGAGAAATGAATGGAGTTTTGTTAGACGTTCATGGAGCTGGTTGTCAAAGGAGTGATCCAAAAAGTGGTGATATCAATAACTATCCACAATATTTTGGCCCACAAGGAGATGTTAGATATGTATACAACTTTGTAAGGTGTGTTAGGAATATTAAATAGTAAAGTTAAGTTTCAACTATTGGATTTCTATCCTTAAATCGAGTCATTAGAATAATAACTANNAAAAAAGTATGAAAATAAACGCATACATAATCATTCTATTATTATCCTTAGTATCTTGTAAAAAAGATAATACTACAGATAATTCAGTTAATGCAAATACATCAAAAAGTCCTAATATCTTATTGATAATTGCTGATGATTTTGGATTAGATGCATGTCCTGGTTATGATGTAGGTAGCGAAAAACCAAACATGCCAATTATAGAAAGTCTATCATCAACAGGTTTGAAATTCAATAACCTTTGGGCAAACCCTACATGCACACCCACTAGAGCAACTATCCTTACTGGAAAATATGGATTTAGAACCAATGTTCTTAAAGTTGGAGATGAACTAGCAACGAGCGAAACTTCACTTCAAACTTACATAAATAATAATTCGAAAACTGAATACAGTCAAGCAGTAATAGGGAAATGGCATTTATCTACTGATGAAAATCACCCTAAAAATATGGGAGTTGATTATTACAAAGGACTTATTACAGGTGCGGTAAAATCATATTGGAATTGGCCTTTAACTAACGAAGGAGAAACAAGTACGATAACCGAATATGCCACAACAAAATTTACTGATATTGCGATAGATTGGACTTCTAAACAAGAAAATCCTTGGTTTTTGTGGTTGGCTTACAACGCTCCGCATACACCATTTCACTTACCACCAGTTGATTTACACAGTCGAGGTGATTTACCTAACGATGAAGGTAGTATATCTGACAACCCACTACCCTATTACTTTGCAGCTTTAGAAGCAATGGACTCAGAAATTGGAAGGATATTAAATTCTTTTAGCGATGAAGTAAGAGAAAACACTATCATTATTATTATTGGAGATAATGGTACTCCAAATTTGGTTGTTCAAGAATATAACAGTCATAGAGCAAAAGGTTCCATTTATCAAGGAGGTGTAAATGTACCGATGATTATTTCAGGGAAAGGAGTTACAAGATTCAATGAAACTGAAAATTCATTGATAAACACTACCGATCTTTTTTCAACAATTGCCAATATTACAGGAGCTAGCGCTTCTGAAATTCATGATAGTAAAAGTTTCTACAACCTACTAAGTACAAAAGGTACTGGTAAAAGAGATTTTGCTTATACCGAAGTAGAATACAGTAGTGGAGGAGTAAATTATACTATCAGAAATAATACACACAAGTATATTCTTTTTGAAAATAATACTGAAGCACTTTACGATTTAAAAGAAACTATTATTGATAAAATAAACCTACTCAGTACAAATCAATTACCGCTAAGTAAAGAAAACGAAGAAATTTTAGCGATACTAAAAAGTAAAGCAAACGAAATAAGACAATAAAAAATATTAACAGTTCAACTGTTAATTTACAATAACTAAACAGTTGAACAATTAAAACAAAAGTAATGACAAAATTAAAATACGAAAGACCGATAATAAATAAAATAAATGCTGGAGTTCCTGATAAATTCGGAATGAAAACATCAGTTGAAACTTTGAGCCATATTGATACTATTCCAATTAAAGATATCATAAAAGAGTATGGTTCACCAGTATTTGCTGTGTCAGAAACAACAATCAAAAATACTTACGAAGAAGTTAAAAGTGCTTTTACATCTCGTTATCCAAAAGTACAATTTGCATGGTCTTATAAAACTAATTATTTAAATGCCGTTTGTAGAATTTATCACAAACTCGGCTCTTGGGCAGAAGTAGTATCTGGATTTGAATACGAAAAGGCTCTTAAAAATGGAGTGCCTGGAAATGAAATTATTTTTAATGGTCCGGATAAGAGTGATGCTGATTTAGAATTAGCAATTAACAATTCATCACTAATACATATTGATCATTTTGATGAACTATATTCTCTATTAAAAATTGCTGATACATCTAAAAAAAGGCCAAAAGTTGCTATTAGAGTAAACATGGATACAGGAATTTATCCTCAGTGGGATAGATTTGGTTTTAATTATGAAAACGGTGAAGCTTGGCAAGCGTTAAATAGATTAATGTATAGCGAAAAAGTTGATGTAGTTGGATTGCACACTCACATCGGAACATATATAACTACACCTAATGCATATGCTATTGCTGTTTCTAAACTAGCAGAGTTAGCTACTTCTTTAAAGAAAAAGTTTAATCACACCATACAATATATTGATACAGGTGGTGGATTTGCATCAAAAAACACACTAAAAGGAGCCTACCTACCGGGTAAAGATACATGCCCTACTTTTGACGCTTATGCTGAAGCAATTACAGGTGCATTAATGAGTGCTGATTTTGCTCCAGAAGATTTACCAACACTTATTTTAGAAAGTGGACGTGCAATGGTAGATGATGCAGGATACCTTTTAGGTTCGGTTATAGCAAATAAAAGATTAGCTGACGGACGACGATCTACAATTCTTGATATTGGTATTAATAATTTGTTTACATCGTTTTGGTACGAACACGAAGTATTACCAGTTGAAACTACTACTCAGCAAACCGAAGACACAACTTTATACGGCCCACTTTGTATGAATATTGATGTTATAAGAGAAGCAATACAATTTCCTTTATTACAAAAAGGTGATAATGTAGTTATTAGACGAATAGGTGCATATAATATGACTCAATGGATGCAGTTCATTACATATAGACCAAACATTGTACTTATTGATACTGATAATAAAACACACATTATCAGAAAAGAAGAAAACAACGCAACATTTGAAGCTCAAGAAGTAGTTCCGGAATATTTGAAATAATAACTAGGTAGTGGTTTACAGGTTGCTTGTTACATTTTTAAACTAGCAACCTGCAACCTTAAATTCATAACACGTAATCCAAAATAATGCTTAAACAATATCTAAATATAGTAACACACAGTTACTCGCAAATATTCTTTTCTAAGAGCAAAAGCCTTGGACTAGCAATAATGCTAATAAGTTTTTTCGATTTCTGGATAGGACTTATGGGGTTATTATCAGTTCTTGTTGCTAATCAAACTGCAATGTGGTTTAAGTTTAATGAAAAAAATATTAAAGATGGATATTATGGATTTAATGCACTTTTGGTTGGACTAGGAACAACTGTAATCTTTGCTCCAAGTAAAGAACAAGTTGTTGTTGTAATAATTGTTTCAATACTAACATTGTTTATAACACTAGTTCTAGAAGGCATTTTAAGTAAATATTATTTACCTTTTTTAAGTTTACCTTTTTTATTAGGTATATGGATTATCGATTTATCACAAAACAGTTTAATTGGTATTGGTATAAGCGAAAGAGGTATTTATCATTACAATGAACTATATGCCCTTGGAGGACAATCCTTAGTTGATATTCATAATTTCGTAAAAGATATACCTTATCCATTTTATCTAAAAGAATATTTTTTATCATTATCAGCAATAGCATTCCAATACAACGAACTTGCAGGTTTTATTATAGCTATTACACTATTTTTTAGTTCTAGAATTTCTTTTACTCTTTCATTAATTGGTTTTTATATAGCAATATCATTTTATCAGTTTGCTGGAATAGATTCTGAACAGTTGAGTTATACTTTTATTGGATTCAACTATATATTAACATCAATTGCTTTAGGTGGTATTTTCCTAATTCCAAGCAAATGGTCTTATTCATGGATGTTAATATTGCTCCCAATTACAGTGATTATCACTTTTGGTATGGGACAACTGTTTTATTATTTTGGATTACCTATTTATTCATTACCATTCAACATAGTTGTATTGATGTTTTTATACGTCATGAAATTACGATTGACAAAAGGTGATGTATTAGTAGAGCCAATTGTCCAACATAATTCACCAGAAAAAAATCTATACCAACATATTAATAATAATGAGCGTTTTCCTATACCTTACTATCTACCTGTCTATTTACCAGTACTAGGCGAATGGAATGTTTCACAAGGTCATGATGGTGAATATACACATGTTGGTGAATGGAAAGATGCATGGGATTTTGTTATATTGAATTCAGATAAATTACAATATAGAAACTCAGGTGATTTTGTTGAAGATTACTTATGTTATAACAAACCTGTAGTTGCTTCTGCTGATGGAACTATTGTAGAGCTATTTGATGGTATCGATGATAATATTATTGGTGAAGTAAATACTTTTCAAAATTGGGGAAATAGTTTAGTAATTAAGCATAGCGATTATTTATATTCTCAATTAAGTCACTTAAAAGCTGATTCTTTTAAAGTAAAAAAAGGTGATTTTGTAAAAAAAGGACAACAGTTGGCAAAGGTTGGAAATTCCGGTAGGTCACCTTATCCTCACTTGCATTTTCAGTTTCAAACTATGCCCTATATTGGATCTAAAACATTCAAATACCCTTTTGAAGGATATATCAAAAAAACTGATAACAATTTGGAGGTAATAGATTATGCAATACCAAGCGAAAATGATTTAGTATCAAATATTGAATCAAATACATTACTAAAAAATGCCGTTAATTTTATACCGGGTCAGCGTTTAAAGTTTTCTGAAAAGATAAATAAATTTGTACAAGTGTTTGAAGGGGATAATTTCGACCACGAAATAGAAATTAGGATTGATGCTTTCAATAAATCATATATGATATGTTTAAAAACTAAGGCAGTTGCTTACTTCAATAATAATGGATCTATTTTTCAGTTTATTAGTTTCGAAGGTAATAAAAAATCATTTTTATATAAATTATACCTTAGTTTATACAAAGTAGAACAGGGATATTATAAAAACCTTATTATTACTGATAACATTTCAATAGATACTGTTTTTAATAATGGAAGAAGAATATTGCAAGATCTATTAGCTCCATTCCATATTTATTTGAATGCAAAATATAGTATGGAATATATAAACATTGATAATGAATTTTCGCCGACAGAAATTTCACTTGAGAGTAATATTGAACTAATATCTATTAATAAGGTTTTACAAAAAAATACATATAAAATTAATATTGACAAAAATGGAATTAAGTCAATTGTAGTTGTGTAGCTGATAAATCAAAACGAATTAAATGAACAATCCAAAATATAAAATATTATTTATAATAATCTTATTTCATACTTTGATTAGTACTGAAATTAATGCTCAGGAAAAATTAATTTTCACTGAAGTTGATCAGGGTACCTATAAGTACTTTACTGAACAAAAATGGGATGAATTAATTATTTTAGGGGAAAAGTCTTTAGATGCAAATATTGATTTTTACTACTTACAATACCGAATGGGAGTTGCTTATTACTCATTAAAAAAATACAGAAAAGCCATTCCGTTTTTCGAAAAAGTATTAAAAAATACACCTGAAGATTTTGGAAAAGATGTAACCAAAGCAAATAACAGACAAAATAAAATAGAAAANNAGAATATTTATATTATTCGTTTTTACTTGGAAACCAGGTAGAAGATGCACGAAAGGTTTTACACTCTTTTAATGAAAAGCAAAAAGAAAAATTAAGTTTTTATAATACCAACAATCTTTTCAACAGTTTAGGCTTTGAATACAAGTACTATTCATTTGATAATTATAAAATAAGTAATGAAGTAAATAATGAAATTATTCAGAAAAAAAGAAATTCGATGAGTTATTACTCAGCCGACTTATTGAATTATTCGGAAGGAAAAACAGTTTCATATTTCAATTTTTCTCTATTAAGGGGAAGTAACTCAATTTTTGACTCTAGCTATTCGCCTGAAATAATTGATGAAGATTTAAGACAATATCAATTCTATTTTTCTTGGAAAAAACAAATAGCAAAAGGAACAAGTATTAAAATTGGATTAACCTATATGCGTGAATCTCTAAAATGGTACGATTCGCAATGGTCTAGTGGAAACGGTTTTGGAAGTAGTTCTTCAAATACACTTATTTACGATGGTGCAACAAACAATTTTGCTGGATTTTTATCAGTTTTAAAAAGCATAGGTAATGTAGACTTATCAGCAGGATCAAGTGCCTCAAAAATAAATAGTGAAATACAAATACAACCTTTTATTTCGTTTGATTATTATCCATTTGGCAATCAACATTTATTTACAAAAACAACAATTTTTTATCAAAATAATTTTAACGATAATAGCAAAAACAATTTCACTTTTAAACAAAGTATAGGTACAAATATTGGTTCTAGATTAAGTATAAACATATTTGGGTTATATGGGAGTGTAAGTAATTTTATTGATAATGAAGGTTTAACTATTTACAATAGTCTTGATGCTATTGATTATTGGTATGGAGCTAGTGCTAATTATACTTTCAACAATAAATCGCAATTATATATACATCTCAGAAACGATGGACAGACGAATGAGTACTCTAATAATACTGTCACGGAAGAAATAAAATATAACGTAAAATCAATACTCGTTGGTTATAGGTTTAATTTTTAATAAAATAACTAAAAAAATAATCGGTTAATCGATTCAACTATAAACATGAAAAAAATATCAATATTAATATTAGCATTATTTGTTTCGGTAATAACTAATGCTCAGGATATAAAAACAGTTCAAGAAACTTTTGAAAAAAGCTACATCTCAGAAAAAGATAATAACATATTTGAAGCTATTAATGTTATCAATAACATTTATTCAGAAGATTCATATGAAATGAACTTGCGACTTGGTTGGTTAAATTATCAAAGAGGTAACATGGTTTCATCTGAAAAGTATTATTCAATTGCCATTAAGCTACTACCCTATTCCNNTAAATTTGGAATTATTCTTCCAAAATCTGCTAATGCAAAATGGGATGAAGTAATTGATATTTACAAGCAAATTCTAACTATTTCTCCTAATAATACTATTGCTAATTATCGCTTAGGATATATCTACTACAACCAGAAAAAGTTTGGATATGCTAATGCTTTGTTCGAAAAAGTGGTAAATCTTTACCCTTTTGATTATGATGGATTACTAA
>LGOV01000755.1_pt8 | contig 14558 bp, 9 predicted proteins | sample 469881 | NCBI WGS metagenome assembly LGOV01 (sample SAMN03857199, study PRJNA290197) | marine sediment metagenome | biome: marine cold seep biome; feature: cold seep; material: marine sediment; isolation source: sample #5579, elevator 3A push core 41 containing 12 cm of sediment... ...
CAACAATTACATGCCTCATTCTCTCCGAAGAAAAATTCAACCTTAGTTTTACTTATCAATATAATGACTTATCATTCAGTTTTTCAACAAATGAAATCCAAGAAATTCTAGGAAATGACGTGAATATAAAAGATTGGTCGATAATAAACTGGATTGAATCATATATCAACGAAAATATCGAATCATTAAAAAAAGCGTAGATTTTTAATCTAACGCTTTTTTCATAACCTTATTTATAAACACTTCGACGATATTTGGATCGAATTGTGTGCCAGAATTTCTCCTTATTTCCTCTATCGCTTCTTCTTCAGAAAGCACTGCTCTGTAAGTTCTCTCCCTAGTCATTGCATCAAAAGAATCTGCAACCGCAATAATTCTAGCCTGTAGTGGGATTTGATTTTCACTAAGGCCTTTTGGATAACCTTTTCCATCCCATCTTTCGTGGTGAGCTAAAACATACTCTGAAATCTCCGACATCTCATTAACAGCATTTAATATTCTATACCCAATTTCAGGATGTCTTTTTATCTCCACCATTTCTTCATGAGTCAATTTGCCTTTCTTATTAAGAATATTTTCATTAATGGCAATCTTTCCAATATCGTGAAGCCATCCAGCGGATTTAAGTTCAAATACCTCTCTATCACTAAGTCCATAATCTTTACCAATTTTTTCGGACAACTCACTAACTCGTGAAGAGTGTCTTTCTTCACGTTTGTTTTTTTCATGCAAAGTTCTTATTATTGTTTCAAACATCCTTCCACGAACACTTGGACTTTCAACAAGCTTTTGGCTATACATGAAATCTTCTACACGCTTAAACAAGTTCTCTATAGTATCTTCCATATCTTCTTTTATATCTAGTCCAAAAGATATTGAAATTTCTATAGATTCAATTTTTTGATTTTTACAACTGGTTTTTATTCTATTTACAATTTCTTCTGCATCCTTATATGTAGTGTTCGGCAATAGAATAACAAATTCATCTCCGCCAAGTCTCGCAACAATTTCATCCTGTCTGCAAGTATCTTTTATAATATTTGCTGTAATCTTAAGAAGTTCATCTCCATTAGCATGACCAAAAGCATCATTAATAAGTTTTAAACCATTTACATCGGCCATAATCAATGCAAGAGGTAAATTTCTTTCATGGTCAAGCCTTTTAAATTCCTCTTCAAAATATCTGCGATTATATAACTCCGTCAACTGATCATGATAGCTCATATAAATTATTTCATTTTCAGCTTTTTTTCTTTCGGAAATATCCGTATAGATTCCATAACCACCTATTACTTCATCATTTAAAATAATCGGCACTCCATGAATCATCACATTCCTTTCAATATTTCCTTTTGCATAACGAGTTCCTTCTAGGAGTACTTTATTCCCCATCAACAACGATTCCGTTAAATGTGTCGTCTCATGAATATTATCAGTTGTTGAATACACACTATCAAGAGGCTTTTTCTTGATTTCATTCAAAGAATATCCGAATAATTTTTCAAAATTCTCATTAGCATCCAAAATGCGATGACTCTTGTCAAACATTACTATGGCATCTGAAGAGTTCTTAAAAAGCGCCTCTAAAATCATTCTTTGCTTAATTATTTCCTTTTCCGCTTTTTTTCGTAGCGATATATCTGTATAAATCCCATATCCACCACTCATTTTTCCATCAATAAAAATTGGAACTCCTTTTATTATAACTGGAATTAAGTCACCATTTTTAGTCAATCTCACTCCCTCTTTATGCAGAGAATTTCCACTCTTGACATATTCAGAATTAGCTCTCGCTTCATCAATAATAGAATCACTTGCTACGACTTCATCAACATCTTTGCCTATGACTTCATCTAATTCATAACCAAAGAGTTTAGTGAAACTATCGTTGATATCAATAATATTGTTGTTATTATCAAAACGTAAAATAGAATCCGTAGAATTCTTAAATAAAGCTTCAAAAATCATTTTCTGAGTAATCACTTCTTTTTCCGCTAGTGTTCTATCCGAAATATCTTTATATGTTGTGTAACCTCCAACAACTTTATTTTCAAATATTATAGGAATGCCACTGATTAAAGTATAAATTGGTTTTTTATTCTTATCATAACGTAAACCTTCTCTTATAACAGCTTCACCTCTAGAAACCATTTCAGTAATACTCCGCGCATCATCCAATGTATCTTTATCGCATACTGTTTCATCTAGTTTTTCTCCATATATTTCACTTAAAGTGTGACCAAATAGTTTTGTAAAAGTTTCATTAATATCAATAATACAATCATTTTTATCTATTCGTACAACAGCATCGTTAGGATTATTAAAGAGAACCTCAAGATCAATTTTTTGCCTTGCCAATATTTTTTCAGCAGTTTTGGTTTGTTTTAACATTTTTTTTAATTCTTCATTTAAATTCTGCTTTTTTTTCTGATCATTCTTAATTACTTCAATATAATTTTCAATGTTTTCGAGCAAGTAATTAACACTATCAATTAGTTTTTCAAATCCTAAGTTTTCATTCCATGAAATTCTATAGGTTGGATCTTTTTCAAAATCTATTTTTTTCATTTCATTTTCAATTGCCAAAAAAGGACTTGTAACATTATTTTTAATTTCAATCACAACAAGCGCAAACGAAATAAGAAACATGATAAATACAATCAAGAATTCTTTTACAACACTATTATTATTTAAAATAATCATCTTTGCAGATGCATAGTTTACTAAAAACCAATTAGAATTTTCAATAGGCATAAATGCTAAATATCCTATCTCGTCTTGTATATCACTCATCACAATAGTAAAGCGATTTATAGGGTGGTCAGAAAAAACACTTCTTTTAGACTCATCAATAATTTCGTCGAACTGATCTTCGCTTATATTTATCTTATCAGTATTTAAAATTTGACCATCGTTATTTATTAAAAATGTAACACCATATGTATCATCATGATTTTCTTCAATTATCTCTTGCATTCGAGATAGTAAAATATCTCCACCAACAACTCCAAGCAACTCTCCAGATTGGTTCACAACAGATTTCGCGATTGTAATAATATCCACTTCACCTGATGCAGTTAAAAAAGCATTCGTTATGACAGCTTCATCTGATTCAATTGCTCTTTGATACCATATCCTCGTTCTTAAATCGAATCCTTCAGGTGGAATCCAACCGCTCCCATTTATCATTTTATTATCAGGAGTTGCAAAATAAATCGACTTAAAATTCTTGTTTCTATGTAATTCGTCAATGAAGTAATCCAAAACGACACTCTCATTCCATTCATCGAAAGTTATAAAATAAACAGCTTCATCGATTACCTTCGATTGATCATTTATCCACTCATTAATCTCATAGACCGTTGTCTTCATCGACACTTCAGTTACTACTTGAATTCTATTTTCTATTAAATCTCTTGATTCCCCATATTGAATAAACAAAACAATTGCAATAGATATTATCAACAACAATAATATCAAATAAATTTTCTTCAATAATCTCTGCATATTCTCACCCGACAAATAAAATATTTTAACTAATTATAACATATTATTTATTTATTTCTCTTTTTTGCAAAAAGAAACGAGAGCGTCTTCTCCCATTTCTATAATGCTGTTATTTCTTCAACAATCTGACTTGATGAAAAGTCTAAATTATTCTTATCTTTTTCAAGATTCTTAAATGCCATCGACAGCATAAGTTTAATACGATTAAGTTGATTTACTTCACTTGCACCACTGTCATAATCAATAGCAACAATATTCGATTCAGGAAATCCATCTCTAAGTTTTTTAATCATTCCCTTTCCTACCACATGATTTGGTAAACATCCAAAAGGCTGAATACAAAAAATATTAGGTACACCATCGTTAATCAACTCTATCATCTCTGCTGTTAAAAACCAGCCTTCACCCGTCTGATTTCCCAAAGAAATATATTCTTTAGCATTATCAGACAGTTCTTGAATACTCTTAGGTGCATGAAATCTTTTACTGTTATCCAATGCTTTTTTCATATCTTTTCGGTACGATTCAATATATGCAATAGAAAAATTACCTATTGTCTTAGCTTTCCATGTACCCGAAAGTTTCTCGTGCTTAAAATTCGGATTATATGCAGTGTATAAGAAAAAATCAATCAAATCCGGAACAACGACTTCCGCACCTTCCTTTTCAATAACATCTACAATATTATTATTTGCATCAGGATGGTATTTTACTAGAATCTCACCGACAACTCCAACCTTTGGTTTAATTATATTTTCGATTATTTCAAATTCATCAAATTCCTCTACAATCATAGAGATATTTTTTCTAAACTGTTTATTATCATCATATAAAATAGAATCTTTTAAAGTACCTATCCATTTCCTATAAAGCTGATTTGCAGAATTTTCAAATTTTTCATAAGGTCTCACCCTGTACAGAACTCTCATAAGAAGATCTCCATATACAAGAGCTTTTAAGGCAGAGTTGACAAGGTTTAGGCTGATTTTAAATCCTGGATTTTTCTCTAAAGACTGACTACTTAGAGATATCACCGGTATATTACTTAATCCTGCATCTTTAAGAGCCTTTCTAATAAAAGCAATATAATTTGTTGCTCTACATCCTCCACCTGTCTGCGAGATAATTATCGATGTATTATCTAAATCATATTCACCTGATTCAATTGCCGCCATTATTTGACCTACTGTAATAATCGCTGGATAACAAACATCATTATGAACATATTTGAGACCAGTATCTATAGCTTTTTTATCCACTCTTTTTAAAATTTCAAAATTATATCCTTCTTTTTCAAATGCCTTCTCCAATAACTCAAAATGAATCGGGGCCATCTGAGGCGCAATAATTGTATGTTTTCTTTTCATCTCTTTTGTAAAAACCACTCTTCTATCCGGCTCTGATTTCCTATATGCTTTAATTCCATTTTTTTCTCTTTCATTAATAGAAGCCACTAAAGAACGCAGTCTAATCCTAGCTGCACCTAGGTTATTGATCTCATCGATTTTGAGTACAGTATGAAGCCTATTATATCTTTCCATAATTTCTTTAACTTGATCTATAGTTACCGCATCTAGACCACATCCAAAAGAGTTTAATTGTACAATTTCAAGTTGTTCTTGCTTTGCAGTAAAGGTAGCAGCTGCATAAAGCCTAGAATGATAAACCCATTGATCTACAACTCTTAAAGGTCTTTCAACTACCTCCAGGTGACTTATGGCATCCTCCGAAAGCACGGCAAAGCCTAAAGATTCTATAAGCTCTGGTATCCCATGATTAATCTCAGGGTCGATATGATAAGGTCTCCCAGCTAAAACAATACCTTTTAAGCTATGCTCTTTGATATATTCAAGCGCCTTTTCTCCTTCATTTCTGACATCTTTTTTATACTTAAAAAGTTCCTCATATGCCTTATTTGCAGCTTTTTTTATCTCATTTTTGCTTAAACTCTCTTTTTCCATCTCTTCATAAAATCTTTGAATAAATCTCTTCTTATCATCAATAGGTAAAAAAGGATTATAATAAATGATAGATTCAGATTTCAATTCCTCAACATTCGCCTTTATAGTTTCAGAATAGGAAGTTACAATCGGGCAATTGAAGTGATTGCTGGCATTTGAATCTTCCTTGAAATTATAGACAATTGCAGGATAGAAAATTTTATTTACTCCACGCTTAATTAATTGTTGAATATGTCCATGAACAAGTTTTGCCGGATAGCAAACAGATTCCGATGGAATGCTCTCCATGCCCATTTCAAATATTTTTTTTGATGATCTACCAGACAAAACAACTCGGTATCCTAAATTTGTAAACAGAGTATGCCAAAATGGATAATCTTCATAAATATTCAAGACTCTAGGTAATCCTATTTCTCCCCTATAAGCTTCATCTTTATCAAGAGGTTTATAATCGAAAATTCTCTGATATTTATATTTATATAGATTTGGTAATTCTTTATTCTTATTAATAATCCCTGCTCCACGCTCACAGCGGTTTCCAGTAATGTATTCTCTACCATCAGAAAATTTATTTACAGTCAACGGACAATTGTTAGCGCAAAGTCCGCATCTCTTAAACTCTTGCTTTACACTAAATTTTTCAATGTTTTCAGAATCCAATATAGTGGATTCATATCCATCAACATAATGCTCCTTAGCTATCAGTGCTGCTCCAAAAGCACCCATAATTCCTGCGATATCAGGCCGGATAACTTCCTTTCCTACTAATTTTTCAAAAGATCTTAAAACAGCATCATTGTAGAAGGTTCCTCCTTGAACAACTATCTTGTCTCCTAAATCGTCGGCATTTTTCATCCTTATCACTTTAAAAAGAGCATTCTTAATCACAGACATTGAAATGCCTGCAGCGATATCCTCAACTTCAACTCCTTCTTTTTGAGCCTGCTTAACCTTGGAATTCATAAACACTGTACATCTAGTACCCAAATCTACAGGTTTTTTAGATTTTACAGCTTTATTGGTAAATTGGAAAATATCCAAATCTAGAGATTCAGCAAAGGTTTCTATAAACGAACCACATCCTGATGAACAAGCCTCATTAAGCATAATGGAATGAATAGCTCCATTATCAATATGTAGACTCTTCATATCCTGTCCACCAATATCAAGAACGAACTCAACACCAGGTCTGAAAAATTCTGCTGCTTTATAATGCGTAATGGTCTCTATCTCCCCAATATCCACCTTTAAAGCAGCTTTGATTAATTGCTCACCATATCCCGTAACAGTAGAATTGACAATCTCAACTTTTTCATCAATTTTACTATATATATCTTTTAGTACATTGATTGTAGAATGAAGCGGTCTTCCTAAATTGCTTCCATAATATGAAAACAATAATTGACCTTTATCATCTATCAAAACAAGTTTTGTAGTAGTTGAACCAGAATCTATACCTAAAAATGCTTTTCCTTGATAATGTGCTAAATCATTTCTCTTTACTTTATCTTTATCATGTCTAGCTAAAAATTCTCTATATTCATCATCATTTGCAAATAGAGGCTCCATAACATCTGAACCATCATTTACACTTTTACCAATATTGGTTACTTTTATATATATCTCGCTCACTTCAAACAATTCAGTCTCTTTTGCTTTATACGCCGCTCCAACCGCAACAAAATACTGAGCATTCTCTGGAAAACGAATATGATCGTCATCTAGATTAAGCGTTTCTATAAAACGCTTTCTTAGTTCAGATAAAAAAGTTAATGGTCCTCCAAGAAATGCAATCGTTCCTCTTATCGGTCTCCCTTGTGCCAATCCTCCAATTGTTTGATTTACAATTGACTGTAAAACCGATACAGCAATATCCTCCTTGGCGGCTCCTTCGTTCATCAAAGGCTGTATGTCGGATTTTGCAAAAACACCACATCTTGATGCAATAGGATAAATTTGCTTATATCCCTTTGCCATCTCGTTAAGTCCAGCCGCATCCGTTTTTAGCAAACTAGCCATTTGATCGACAAATGCACCAGTTCCTCCAGCACAGGTTCCGTTCATCCTTTGCTCAACAGATTCACCAAAATACGTTATCTTAGCATCTTCGCCACCAAGTTCTATAGCAACATCAGTATCTGGAATGATTTTTTCTACAGCTTCTGCACTTGCAATAACTTCCTGAACAAAATCAACTCCTAGCACATTCGCAATATCAAACCCACCAGATCCAGTGATGTTAATCCTTATCTTACCATCTTTAATAATTGGATGGATATTTTTAAAAGTATTAATAACTGTATTCTTCACATCAGAATAATGCCTGATGTAAGATTTATATATGATTTCACACTCTTCTAATATAACTACCTTGATAGTTGTCGAGCCTACGTCTAACCCAACATTAAATATTTTTTTCATTTTAACACCTCTTTTGTCTATATGAATATATTACACCTATTTGTAATTATATGTTAACTTTTTTTTATAATGTTTTCATTATTATCTAACAGTATGATTACTTCTTAATCGTAAATACCCACATGATTTTACTTATAACCAAATCCTTTTGTTGATTGTTTACAAAATTAAATATTTTCGATATTAAACAATATAAATTATTGACAAATGAATATTTTTGCATTAAAATGTATATTAATACAAAGACGATAATTTCTATTCATATATTAAAGGAGGAAAAACAATGAAAGGTTATTTATTATTAGAAAACGGTACAGTATTACCCGGCATTATTACTGGAGACTATAAGAACACCTTAACAAAGATTACAGCAAGTGATCTTAGTTCAAAAAAAATAAAACTTAATAATCTTGTCTTCGAGCTTTGTGATGATTCAGATTGTATTCCACTTAACCTAAAAACCGTAGCTTCAATGTTAGGAAAAATTGTTGTAGACTCTTTACCAGTCGATTATCACCTTTATGATTTAAAAACAACTTATTGTTAACAATGAAATTTCTCCCACTGAAAAACATCAGTGGGATTTTTATTTCAAAAGTTATTTCTTGCTATCTCTCGTTTAATCCCATAGAATTTAAATATATAACACTAGAATTTATAGGGGGATTTACGATATGGAAAAAGTTATGTTTCTAGGAATGGGTGCCATAGGAGCATCTTTTGCTGCTCAGCTTAAAGACGGCGGTGTTACACCAGTCGTATTATGTGATGAAAAAAGAAAATCACGCTACTCAAAAGATGGTTTTATTGTAAACAACAAGCACTATGATTTTGAATATATTCTCCCAAGCGATACTCATTATACTGCAGATATCATCTTTTTAGCTGTAAAACATCATCATTTGAAAGAATCCGTTGAACAAATGAAGAACTTTATAGATGCAGATACTATTATTGTCTCTTTGATGAACGGAATTGATAGTGAAATGATTATTGGTAAGCATTATGGAATGAATCATATCGTTCACGCCTATGTTATTGCTATTGATGCTGTTAGAGAAAAAAATATAATCAATTTTGAAGATAACGGTCAAATCGTCTTCGGAAACAGTAATGGAATAGAAGATAATAAAACCGATTTTATTAAACATCTTTTTAACAAAACTGGTGTTACATATAAAATCAGCGATGAAATTTTAAAAAGATTATGGTGGAAGTTCATGCTGAATGTCGGCCTCAATCAAGTTTCTTCTATTTTGGATGCCCCTTATGGAGTTTTTACTCGAAGTAACGACGCTCTCGAATTAACCAAGCTCGCAATGAAAGAAGTTATCGAATTATCGAAGGCTATGAATATAAATCTAGACGAATCTGCAATCGATCAATATATTTCAGTTCTTAATAATCTTGCTCCCGAAGGTATCACATCTATGCTGCAAGATGTTAGAGCAAAAAGGAAAACCGAAGTAGAGATGCTCAGCGGACAAGTAATTGAGTTTGGTAAAAAATACGGTGTAGATACACCGGTTAACAATATTTTATATAAAATGATTAGAACCATTGAATTTACGAATGAAGAAAAATAAATCCATGCATACAAAAGCACACCAAAATTGGTGTGCTTTTATCAGGTGACACTTTATGCAGTATGACTCTCATCTTTTTTAGGATTCAATAATTCCAGCAATCTTTCTTCTTCTGATATCGCTCTCTCTAGATTACTAGAATACGCCATACATTTTCCATCTATAATTCTTGTTTCTACCATTCCCTTAGCGCTTTTGTTCCCTCTTAAATGAGGAGCATCTATAATTCCCTTTTTAATTGCATCTGTTATCACAACAGGATCACTCCACGGATCTTTACTTTCAACGTATAATGATTTTATAGTATTCAGCAAAAATTTCGCTTCCTTTATTAATTCGTTTTTTCTCCTCTGTACATCTTTATCTTGTTTCATATCTACCATTCCATGCAAGGTTGATTTTATAACTCCATTTACAATCTTACAACTCTCTATCACATCTTCAGGTTTTGCCGCATGATCCGCTTCGCAAAAACCTACAACATGTACAATATGTGGTTTTAAACTCATCGCCAAATAAGTAGAAGCTGCCAACTGACCCTTCGCTACATCTAAATCTGTACTCAAACTTGCCAGTCCTGCTCTTGCTTCCCTGAAAACTTTAAAATTCTCATTCTCTAACGATCCAATCAATTCAACCTTCGCAAGCATCTTTGCTAAATCCATTTTAGGATGCATACCAGCTGGCACGTTGAACATGTATTGAGCAATGTAAGTTTTTACTCCCATTTTTTTTGCGTTATAAGCCGCTAAATAAGCCATAGTTACACCAATCGTATCATGAGCATCTCTGAGACTCCACTGATGCGATTCATTGACTTCGACTGGAATGTCTCGTTCTGCATGCCATTTCATCAATCTTTGACCTTCACTGATTGAAGTGAGAACTTCTCTTTTACCTCTTCCATCCAACACATTATACCAACTCAAAGGTACAGCACACCACGCATTATTAATTTTACTTTTAAGGAGCTCGGCAAATTTAAAAACATCCGACGTTCCACTATAACATCTCAAAAGTGGATGATTCCCACTTTGAGCACTTAAATATAACTTTTCAAAATCCTCTACTTTTCTTAAAGGGACACCTCCCGCACCATCTAATTCACAATTCATTTTCTCTGGTGCAAAAAAGTTTTCTTGAGCATTTTGATCAGGTCCTATTGAAATCACATCTAAAACTTTTGCCTCTGCAATCTTTTTAATTCCTTCATAAGTTTCTTCAAGAGAAGGTAATCCAAAATGATGCCTTAGAACAGGATGAGGATATTTGGATGCTATCCTTTCAATAATACTTTGTGATTCATTATTGATAACTTCTTTTAAATTTCTTCCTCCTAAATATCCAACAATTTCATATGAATCTTCTGTACCATCAAAAATCTTAGAAAAAAATTTATACTCTTTTGCAATTTCAGCAACTGCTTTTGTTCCTCCAAAGATCCACTCAATATTCTCTAATTTGTAATCATAAATATATTTTTCAAGTTCATTCAACAGCGGTTTTACCGAATCAGGTGTCAATCTAAATCCAACACCTACCACATCAGGCTTTTTTTTAAGTACATAATCGATTAAGTTTTTTATACTTACAGCCGCTCCCAAAAATTCTGTAGAATGTCCTTCTTCTTCTGCAAGTCTTAAAAAATTCACAGCACCGCCTATATGAACACAATTTCCAATTGCTGCTCCTACATATCTTTTCATTATGCTACCACTCCTCTCGAATTTGATACATCACCATTTTTTACAAACTCTTTTATTTCTTCTAGAGACAACTCTTCTATACCCATGTCTGTCAGCTTTCTTCCACTACGCCAATAATCTGTGTTATGTAGAACAGACGCTAGATGAATCATGGAATCAATAGTCGGAGTTTGTATCATTAGATGATTTGCCATATCACAAATCGGCACAAGGCTTTGAGGTACATCTTCAAAAATATATCTGGTATCTATATTTTTCGGCGCCTTGATTCCCCTGTAAGCTTTTGTATTATTGAGTGCTTCGCATAGTGTATCTCCATAAGCATTATAAGTATATTCCAGCCAATCTTTCAATGAGAAAGTATCCACGTTTAATGCCTTCGCCACCGCCATTCGTTCATAATCAACTGCTTCAATAATTTTTGCTACAGATGGGGTAACACCATCTATATAAAACTGAAAATCTCCTTTTGTAGCTTCAATTCTTCCACAATTCAATATAGTTACGATTGGATGCAATACAGCTCCTATATTGTTAAAACTCGTTTCCAGCACACTTTCAGCAAGAGTGAATTCCGGAAAAGCATCGCCAATCATATGGATAAATTCATTATTTTTAATAGCTGGCAATGTAGCTATTTTTACTTCTTTTTTCTTACTGAAAATCTGCACCTCACCTTGTTCTACTGCTCTACATGTAAATAACAAGGTTTGCGCTTCGACAACACACATATTTTTCAACGAATTTTGTCTTTTGATAATATTTTTAAATTCTAATGCTCCGCCTGTTCTTCCAGGGTTTAATAAAATATATTGCTTTTCTGTTACAAAAGGGGCCATTTCATTGGCAATAAATTTATGCGCACTAGCAGGCACTACAACCATAATCACATCCACATTTTTTATCGCTTGTTCAATATCGTTTGTAACCAAATCTAATTTTCCCCGCCCAGTGATACTGCCTTCTAAATCAATATACCCTCTTTGTTTTATTTTCTTTATTTTTTCCATTGTTCGATTATATAAATTCACATTATATCCTTTATAAGCTAAATATCCAGCAAACGCTTGACCTCCATTTCCTGCACCAATAACAGCAAACTTCAGCTTTTTAGATAAATATTCATTCACTAAATATCACCCCTATCTATTTTCACATTCTCTATTATCCTTTTATTCTTTCTATTGCTGTATCTACAATCTTAAAAATCAATTTATCATAAGGAATTCCTGCTATTTCAGCCATCTTCGGTAAATCACTATAAAGTGGTTCTAATCCAGGAAGACTATTTATTTCTATTACATAAGGTTTATCATCTTTCACACGAATATCCACTCTTGATATATCACGACAACCTAGTGCATCGAACGCATTTGACACATTTTCTTTCATCGTTTTTTCTAATTTGCTATCGATAGGCGCTGGGCAGAAAAACTTTGTTTCGTCAACACATTTTGTTTTCACTTCAAAAGTATTAAATCTGCCATATTCTTCTGGAACCTCGTCGAAATTGAGTTCCATAATTGGAAGTATAATTTTATTCTTTCCATTTCCAATAACGCCTACTGTAAATTCTCTTCCTTCAATAAATTCTTCTACCAAAACAGGCGGTTCATATTCCTTTAGTAAGCTTTCTACTTTGTTTTTCAGTTCCTTTTCATCATATACTACACTGTCTTTATGAATACCGAATCCAGAACCTTCACAAGCAGGCTTTGCAATCAAAGGAAACCTCATCATGGAATCTAAACTTTCCTCTATCCCGTTGAAAATTTGAAAGTTAGGTGTAGAAACATTATGATAATCAAAGACCTTTTTTGCCACAGCTTTATTCAAAGCCAATGCATGTGCCAAAACCCCTGAACCTATATATGGGATTCCCAACATCTCTAAAACAGCTGGAATCTGAGATTGTCTGCTTTCTCCTCTGATTCCCGTGGTTAATAGAAATGCCAAATCAATTTTACTTTTTGATAATCGTTCAATTGTTTTTTCATCCACTATAATTTCTTCTACATTATATTTTGTATTCAATATTTTAAATATTTCATCCTTTGTAACTTTCTTTTGGTGATCAACATGTTTGGCCTCCTCAGTTTCTCTATATTCTACATGTGGCCTGTCATAAATTAAACCGATTTTATAGCTCAAAGTAACTCCTCCATTTATAAAAATTTTTATAGTTTAAATATTGTATAATCAGCAAATTATGTTACATTTTGCCATTTATCACAGTGATAATACGCTCTTTATTTTGTCGAATTTTTAAATGTCTCCTTTTTTAACTAGAATTCTCTTTCAACTGAATAATAAGCAAGAAAAAATATGTCCTTGGAAGACATATCATAAAGAAAAGATTTGCAAAAGTGATTTTTCTGATTTTTAATAAGCATTTTACATTTCGAAAAACCTTATTATTTTTTCCTATAATATCCCAAATCCATTATATCACAAAAAAATAATACTGTAAACTTAGAATTTCACAACTTATTTTTCTAATATCTCAATTTGGATTTACAGTATATAATACAATGTAAAAAGCACACCAAGAATCGGTGTGCTTTTATTATCGATAGAATCAGGTAGTTTGTAACCTAACTTACTTTAAAACAAACTCTCTATAAAAGTGAAACCTATCTTAAAACTTGTTACTTTACAAACACTAACCTAAAAAATTTTTCATATTACTCGGTATTTCTTGAATCATTAAACTAACAACCAATCAACTACCGATTCTACCAGGAAAAGAATCTCCCTAGGTTATATTTACCCTCCACTTTTTATTTAAAACACAAATTTTTAATTTATTTCATTCTTTTTTTCAATTCCCCATAAATATCAGTTAGGGTTATATCCTCATTAACTAAAAGTACCATCAAATGATAAATCAAATCACTACTTTCATAAATAAGCTCTTCTTTTGAGTTTTTCGCACCGATAATGACTTCGCTACTTTCTTCACCTATCTTCTTTAGAATTTTATCAATTCCTTCTTTAAATAGATAAGCAGTATATGATCCATCTTTTGGATTGATTTTTCTATCCATTATTATTTCATAAAGATTATCTAAAGTATTCCCTTCAGATGATTCATCAAAAACTTTATTAAAAAAGCAACTGAAACTTCCAGTATGGCAAGCTACGCCTATCTGTTTTACCTTTAGCAGTATTGTGTCATTATCACAATCATAGTAAAAAGATTTCACATGTTGGTAATGACCGGATGTTTCTCCCTTAAGCCAAAGCTTTTGTCTTGAGCGACTAAAATAACAAGCAAGTTTTTTTTCGATTGTCAGATTCACCGCTTCTTCATTCATGTAGGCAAGCATCAACACTTTGCCCGAAGCGTCATCTTGAACAATTGCCGGAACGAGTCC
>LGOV01010979.1_pt3 | contig 14544 bp, 21 predicted proteins | sample 469881 | NCBI WGS metagenome assembly LGOV01 (sample SAMN03857199, study PRJNA290197) | marine sediment metagenome | biome: marine cold seep biome; feature: cold seep; material: marine sediment; isolation source: sample #5579, elevator 3A push core 41 containing 12 cm of sediment... ...
CTCAATCAGTTGTGTGCTCATGGTGCGCAGCGGGTCGAACTCAGGTGACCGCAAGCTGAGTACGTAGGTGTCGACTCGCCCCAGGCGATAGCCGTCTACCTCGATGCCGCTTTGCCCTGCCAGGTTGTAAACGCCGTTAGTGCCGGGGGCATCCGCCGGAAGGTTGAGCGGCCATAGAGCGCTGCTGACAACGGGATCTACCAATGCAACCAACCCAGGCACTGTATCGGCGCGACTGGGATCGGCTTCATTGCTGGGGGCTGCGGTAATGCCTGCGGCGCTGAGTGCGGTAATGATGCTATCAATCACGTAATGGCCCCTTTGGTGCGCTGTCTATCCAGATAATTGGAAAGCCCTTTGTAGAAACGTCCGGGCACGCCACTTTGATGCTGCTGCATAGCGGGCCACAGGAAAGGGTTAGCTTCCATATGCTCTGTGCCCTGCTCTTGCCACATCCCTTTACGGCCTTGCCAGCGGCCGTTAATGCGACGGTTGGTACCCACCAGCACCCCCACCTCGCCAGCCTTCAAGCCCAAGCGGCTCCGTTGCCGCTTGTTGATATTGCGGTGACCAATGGCTCGAGCCATATCGCCGCTATCCGAGGGCGCTTCGCTTTTGGCGGTGCGCTTAACCGGGGCTACCACTGACACCAAGCCTGCCCGTATGGCACGCTCTTTGATGTTGTCTTCCAGCGCCTTTAGCTCGCGCTGCATTTCCTGCAGGTGGACACCCTGAACCTGCCAATCAAACCCACTCATGGCACATCAACTCCAGTTCTGTGCGGCGTCCGCCTAGGTCGATCGGGCGGCCCTCCAGTTGGTAGGTCATATCGCCATGTCGTAGCCGTAAGGTTTTGCCCGTGGCGGCGGCGATGTCAGCCCGGTACCAGATACGAATACGAGCGGTGGTTTCGGCGTTGGCTTCTTGGGCGGCAAAGAGGGTGCGTCCGCGCAGCTGCTCCACTTCGGCCCATATAGGGTCTGTTTCAGGCTGCCATCCTTGTGGGGTTGCGCCGGATTCAGTGCGTGCGCCCTTTTCCCACCATTCCAGGGTGACCAAATCCCACTTTTTACCTATGTCCATAGCTCACCCCACGGCGTGGATTCGGTACGGTTCCAGCAGCATTTCCACACCCATAGGCACCTCTTGAAGGACGCCCCCTTCGGCCACCCCTTGGCGGCGTACATAGTGGTGGGCAATGAGCATCAGCAGCGCTATCTCTACATCTGGAGGTGTTTCTTCTTGGCCCACCGACGCAGTGATGGTGATGCACTCTGTTTCATCGGTAGTGGGCGGCCATTCCGCCCCCCATTGCGGGGCTAACGTGGGGTGGATGGGTCGCGTATCTAGCTGTAGCGTTTCGGCATTGAGTGATTGTTCGACGCCTTCTGGGTCTATGTACTCTAGGGACTCAATGGCGGTTACCGGCGTCCATGGCAGTTCAATCTTGGCGCTGCCGGCCGGGAAACCATTTAGCACCAGCGTTTTAGTAGCGGGCGCGAAGTTCCGCTGCGTGCGTTGCTCGGCGGTTAAGTAGGCACCATTAATAAGCCTTTGGATGGCTACGTCTTCATAGGTATAAGCGGCTGCGCCTTCGGCGGTAGTGGCCAGCCTTAGGTGCAGTTTGGCATCGGTGAGCGTAATCATTCAGGGACTCTCAACAGTCAGGAACATCTCATATCCAGAAACAACAACGCCGCCACTTGGCGGCGTTGATATAGCAATAACAGCGGCTAGGTTTAAACCTTGTCCGNNNNGTCAGTGCCTTTCGCGGGTTTATTAGCTTCGGCGGCCTTGGCTTTATCCGCAGCGGCGGCCTTGAACTCCTCGGCAGGAATAGCGATCTTGCGATCCTTTAGCTGTTTGGCTTTCGCTTCTGGGAAGCCTGCTCGATCGTTACGGGAGTAACGGCCGTGGGGCTTGAGAAACACCATGGTGTGTAGCTTTTCAGCGGTTTTTTTGGCGGTGGCCATGGGTGGCTCCTGTCATAAAAGGGGTGGCGGCGAAGGCCCGCACATGGCAGGCCTTCGGCTATTGCTTAGCTGTTCTAAAACAGGAAAGCCTTACCAGGTGACTTCGGTACCCAGCACCAGGCCTTCAGGGTGACGGAAGGCAATATCGTGCTCTTTCACTACGCGCAACAGGGATTGGTTGCGCGAATAGGCAGACACGAGGCTGCCGCTGCCGTCCTTGTAGGTAGCTTCGCGGCTGAAATCGATGGTCATCACATCACTGTCACCAATCACAACATCGTTGAAGTCAGCGAAGTAGATCTCGGTTTCGTTGTTGGTCAGATCGCCCGAGGTATCCAAGTTAATAGGGATGGTGGTGGTGTGGCGGATGGGGTAGCCCTTCAGCTGACCCTGAGTCATTTCTGGGTAAACCTTGTTGCCATTACCATCACGCATACCAAACAGCTTCATGTAGGTACGCGGTGCCAAGCCCCAACCTGGATTAATCAATAGGCTGTCGCTGTTCATTAGCGTGAGCATCAGGCTATCGAGGTAAGCGTCGATCGTTTGCAGATCAGCGGTGCCGGACCATGGCACCACGCGCCCTTCCGCTTCACACACCGCACGGAAACCGGTGGGGGTGTCGTTGGTGCCGTCATCGCGGAGGAACCCTTTGTCTTCACGTACTGCCATGCTGGCTAGCATGTCGTTCAAGAACAGCTGCTCAACCTGGAAGCCTGCACGCCCAATCAACTGGTTGCTCATGGGTACCAGCGTGATCATGGTTTTTGCGTTCAGTTTCACATCGTCAGTGTTGGCCTCGGTCGCCAGCACATCAGAGCCTTCCCCTACATAACTAGAGGAAGCACCAGACGCCATGCGCGGCATGCTCAGGTTGCCGTTAGGTAGCGGCATGGAGCGGGCGCCCAATGCGCGCACGATGGTTTTAGGGCGAAGCAATTCAATCACTTCGTTGTGCATGTTCTCTGGCACCAGCGAACCGCCGGAATTTGCACTGGTGTCGATGGCCATCGCTACGTCTGCATCGCCAATTTCACCACTCGCAAATTTGGACGCCAACTGCATATTGCCTTGACCTGCCGCGACAGCCATGGCCATACGTGCCACCTTGGCGCCGGTGTACTGCTTAAGCTCAGGTTTGCTATGCACCGCGGCCGATTGACCACCACCAAACGTGGGTACCTGTTCGGCGGAAGCTGCATTCATGCGTTCGATGTTTTCAGCGCGGGAAAGCTTGGCGCTAATTTCATCAAACTCAGTAGCGAGTTTTTCAAATTCAGCCAGCTGCTCTTCGTTCAGCTCACCTGCTTCCATCTCAATAGCGGCCAGCGCCTGCACCTGTGCGTTAATCTCGGCACGCTTGCGGCGGAGTTCTTCAATGCCCATGGGGTATTTCCTCTTCGTTTGTTCAAAAAAATGGCGGCCCCTTGGCCGCCGTGGTGTCGCTCCGCCGCGTGGCTAGAGCTGACAACTGGTGTCGAGCGCCCGCGCCTGGGCGCGAATGCTTCGGTTGTTTCGTGGGGTGGTGCCGGTATTGCTGGTGTAGCGCTGCGCAATGGTGTCGATGGCCTCTTGTGCGGGGGCGATCTCATCGATGAGCTTTAGGGCGAGCGCTTCTTTTGGCCGGAACAGTCGCGCTTGGGTATCAACGATCGCTGACACATCCAGCCCGCGGAAGCTGGCGACGCCTTCGGTAAAGTCGCTATAGGCGAGATCCAGCATGCTGTTGATTTCTTGCACGGCTTGGTCGGTGATTGGCTCATGAGGGGAAGCGTTGTTCTTGTGGTCACCGCGGAAGTAGGTGTTGTACTTAATGCCGATCTCTTCTTCCCAGCGGCTGACTTCGTAGGTTTCGATAATCACGCCGATGGAGCCAACGCCGGCGGTTGGGCTTGCGACAATGCGCGAACACGCCGACGCCAGGTAGTAGCCAGCTGAATAAGCGGCGAAGTTGATCAGCGCCGTGATGGGTTTAATGGCCGTGCTGGCCCGGATAAAATCGGCAAGCTCTTTGCAGCCCATTGCGTGGCCACCGCCGGTGTGGAAGTCGAGCACGATCTCTTCGACCATTTCATGCTTTAACGCGGCGGTGATTTGGCTGCGCAACCGCTCATACGACAGGATCTCTTCACAGGCAGCGTTGATGTGACCACGGCGCGCCACCAACACACCGTGCACAGGAATCACCGCGATGCGACCCGATACCTGTAGGCGCTGCATTTCTCGGTCTTCCCCGCTGCCCGACTCCATTCCCAGGCTTTGCGGCAGGTCATTAGCGCGCCCTAGCAAGCGAGGCTCCAACACGTTGCGCACGGCTTGCACGAGCGTGGGTGTTGCGTACAGCGGTGTGTTAAACACCATGGACGCGATGTGCGGGTAGTTGATCATTGCGTGCATGCGAGTATTCCCTCGATCTCTGCCAATTGTTGGGGCGTGCCGCTGATCGAGCCTGCTATCTGTTTTGAATCGATCATGTTCATCGGCGTTAGGTAGCGGTCACCACCAGAAATCGGCGGCATGTTTTCCAGCCGACGAATGTCGTTAACGCTGAGCCAACCCCACTGGCGAGCAATGGCGTAGGCTTCATAGCGTGACTTCTGGTCGCCGCGCAGCAGGCCGGATACGTTGAATTCGATGTAAAGGTTTTTGCGCTCTTCGGGCAGCAAGAGGTCGCGCATCATCGCGGCCTCTTTGCGCTTGATCCACGGCATCAAGGTGTAGATGACGAACTGCAGGCCTAGGTGCTCGATGTTGTTGAACGTGGCCTTATCCAGGTGCTGGACCATGTTGGGGGCGACGCGATACAGGCGGCACACTTCCACCACGCCGAAGTTGCGTGACTCCAGCAGCTGGGCTTTTTCGTTATCCATGGAGAGCTGCTTGTATTCCATGCCCTCTTGCAGGAGCGCCACCGAGAAGGCATTGCGCAACCCACCGCCGTGACGCTCTGTGAACTTGCTCAGCAGGCGGTCAACAGATGCTTGGTCTTTAATGGCCGCGGCTTCTTTGGGCCTTTGAATGACGCCCGACATCGTAGCGCCACGCTGAAACACTGCTGAGGCGTGCTGCTCGGTGGCCATGGCTAGGCCGATGGTGTCGGCGTTTGTGGCGATGGGTGACAAACCAACATAGCCATCTAGCGAGAACGCTTTAACGTGATGCACTGAGCGCATCGGCAATATCTGGTTTTTGTAATCCAGCAGTTGGTAGTAAGGCAGCCCATCCTGGCCTTTGAGCACACCCACTTTCTTGGGGTGAATGGGTATCAGCTCTGTTGGGAAGCCAGCACCATCGCGTTCAATCAGTGAGAACTCATTTCCTTCCAGCGCCAAGTGGCCCATGCCTTGTTCGTAATACTCGAACGAGGTGTCTTTCCGGTTGGGCTGGCTGTGGATCACGTCATAAAGGGGGTGATCGGTTGCACGATCGCGCCCGCCTTTGTCGTTGCGGCGGTAGAGCTCACAGGGCAGCTGCGCCAGCGACTCTGCTAGCAGCGTGACGCAGCCACGTAACGCGCTGACACCCAGGGCGGTTTCAGTATTCACCATTGTGCCGGCGGCGCTTTGGCGGCTGGTGTTGGAGCTCACCCAATTGCCCGTCCAATCCTGGCTTTTCTGGGGGCTGCCTGTGGCAGCTGAGTTGAAGAGGCTGGGCCAGAACATTAGCTATCCTCTTCGTTTTTGGTGACCGGTGGTGGTTGGTTTGCCTGGGCGGCCGCTTTAGAAGCCAGCCACGACCAGAAAAGGCAAAAGCTACCTGCCACGATGTAGCCCGCCGCGGGCAGAATGAGCCCCGCGCCAAAGGCCATTAAGCCGACACCCAGCAGGCCGACGGTGAAGGTAATGAGATTGATCAGCATGTAACGTCCGAGGTGTCGTAAATGGATTCTTCCGGCTCGTCGTTTTCGGTGAGCACGGCGCGACCGAGCGCCATCAAGATGGCGATGATGCCGTCGATCTTGTTGTCGGGCTTTTCTTTGCGTGGGTAGATGTTGTCTTTGGCGTCAGCCTTGGCAACCACGTTGCTGGCNNNNCCAGGTGAGCACCGGATCCTTGGCATGCCGGAAGCGCCCGCCTGTGATGGCAGCTTCCATTTCCCGCATGGCGGGGCTCATGTTTTGGACTGTGTTGCGGTACTCAACGATGCTGGCACCGTCGGCCATTAGCTGGTGGGCTAACTGGGTCGCGCGCCACGGGTCATAGGCAATCTCGGTTATCTCGAACTGCCCTGCCAAGTCTTTGATGTCATCGCGGATCACATCGAAGTCGAGCTCTTCGCCATCGGTAATAATGAGGTCACCGCTATTCACCCACGTTTCGTAAGCGGCCTTGTTGTTACTGGCCCGCTCCACCGCGCCNNAACGAATACCGTCCAGCGGGTTTTCATGCGCCCTTTCTTGTCCGGCACTTCGTCACGGAACAGCAGCGCGATGCTCGCGATGTCGGTCTTACTGGCGAGATCCACGCCTAACCAGCAGGCCTTGCCGATGAAATCTTCAATCTTTAGCGACTCATCACCCAACGCGTGCCAACTGGCCATGTTGAGCCACGCGGTGCGCGCACTCACCCAAACATTCAGATGCTTAGTGAGGAAGCTGTTTTGTCGGCTTGGGTAGCGAACAGCGTCGCGCTGGGCCTTGAGCAGGAACTCTTCACCAACCGAGATACCGAAGTTCGGGTTAGCCTTGCGCAGTATCGCGGGGTCTTTCCAATCGTCGCCGGCATCAATGGTGTAAATAACGGCGAACAGCTCATCATTCGGCAGCGATTTATCAAGCATTTGCTGCGCCTGACGGCGCTTGTCGTAACAAGGCCCAGCCAGATTGAAGCCCGCGGTGGTGATGATGAACATCAATCCTTGATCGCGTGACCCCATGCCAGTGGCCATGGTGTCGTACAGGTTGGGCTTATCGTGTTCGTGGAACTCATCGACTATCGAACCACTTGGCGAGGAGCCGTCACCTGGGTCGCCAATCAATGGCTCTAACCGCGAACCATCCTCTGGTATCGAGATGTTCTTGGCCATGATCTCGATGCCGGCCGCACTGACCAGCGCGGGCGACTTCTTCAGCATCAAGCGTGCAGGCCGAAACACTTCCCATGCCTGCTTCTCTGTGGTCGCGCCACAGTAGACTTCTGCGCCGTACTCGCCATCAGCGCAAAACAACAGGTTGGCAATTGCAGCCGCCAACACTGATTTACCGTTCTTACGCTCTACTTCAATGTAGGCCTCTGAAAAGCGGCGTAGTCCGGTTTTCTTTTTGAGCCACCCAAAAATGCAAGCAACGATAAACAGTTGCCAGGGCTCAAGCGTGATGAGCCGCTTCTCACGCGCCCATCGGCCCTTGGTGTGTGGCAGTAGTTGAATGAAGTCACAACAGCGCTCGGCTTCGTCCTTATCGAACCGGTACGGATATGACCGGGACTTCTGCGCCTTGAGATCGTCCAGATGGCGCTGGCAGGCCTGCCGCACCTCCTTGCACGCGGGAATCTTTTTGGCCACTACGTCCCGAGCGTACTTGTTCGCGGCGTTGACGTTCGGGTAACTGGCCATGGAGCTTCATCGCTTTTTGCCTATCAGGTCTTTGAAGGGGTTGCCGGCTTCTTTCGCGCCAGGTATGGCGAGGCGCGAACGGCTGGAAGGATCCAAGCCTAAGGCGCTGCCAAACGTCACGAGCTGCTTAAGAGATTCATTCGCCACGGTGCAGGCGGGGTTCTTCACTTCGGAGTTCATGCCCTGCACCGTGATGCCGTTCTTGGCGATGTCCGCTTCAGCTTTTCGCCATCGCGCATAAGCAGCGCAGTAGGCTTCCNNAATTTTCTCCCACATTTGAATGCCGATCGGATCAAGCCAATCCGGAGGAAGCGGCACTTCGGTGAGCTCTTCACCTTCGGGTTCATCGTGGTTCACACCACGCTTTCCGGCGTTGCCTTGCACCGCTTTCAGGTGGCTCGGCTTGGGTTTGCGACCTCTTGTCATTTGCTAATTCCTCGCGCCGACCTGATTTTTCAATTTCGCGGGTATAAAAATTTAATGGAGGCTGCGGTGTCCGCTAGTGAAAGGCTGTAGNNCTGTAGGGATTTGATCCCCCCTCCCCCTCAGACGTCTTCGCCACGCCCCCGGCGCGCCTCTGCCTGCGTCTTGGCCTTGTGGCACGGGTCGCATATCGCCTGCAGGTTGTCGTCGCTGTCGGTGCCGCCTGAGGCGATATTGACGATGTGGTCAACCTCAACGGCTGGGGTGTAAATACCTAGGTGCAGACACGGTTGGCACAGGCCTTTATCACGCTGCAGTATGCGCTGGCGCTTGCGACGCCATGGCCTGCCGCCGCGATCCTGCTTAGCTGTGGGTGATTTCTTCCAGGTAACCGCTTGATCGGCGTGCTTGTCGCAATAGCCATGCTTATGTGTGGTCTTGCCTGCGCACATGGGAGCGCGGCATGGGCGTGGTGGGGAGTTAGGCATCAACCTGTTTAATCCTGTTTCAGGTTTAGGATGGTAGGGCATGCCTCGCTTGGCTCTTCAGCCTCCGCAGATAGAAAGCTGTCAACAATCTGCTGATTGCTTTCAGCTAGGCGATTAATTGCCTTGGTCTGCTGTGCCAGGGCTTCAACAATAGCGGCGCCAGGATCTACATGCGCACTCATTCCCATAGGAACAAATACAGCTTCAAAGCCTAACCGCTGGCCTATACGCTTCGACATTTCAAAAGCACTTTGCGTCCTTTCTCGGCTCATGTGCTGAGTCTGCTGGATGATTAAAACCGGTTTGTTATCAGTCATCACTCATCTCCCGCATAATTGGTCAGTATCTCAACCACCGCTGCCCGGTCTGCATTAAACCGGCGGCGCATCGCTTCATACTCAGCGAGCAACAACAACAAACCTTTATTGCTATCTAGTATCAACGCTGGCGCTGACAGCTCACTGGTTAGGTGTTCGGGTACTGTCGGGCCGTAGCACTGCATCTCCATCGGCTGGACGTTGGAGCTCGCGCACCCAGTCACCAATGCCAACAGGCAGATCCCTATCAAGCCACGCGCGGATCTCAGCATTCTGTTCTCCCAGTTGATCAAGCGCGGCTGTGCTGGCGCTTATGTCTTCTGCAATAGCGCTTAACAGGCGGCCACGCTCAGCCATGGTGCTGCTTAGGGTTTCGATCTGCTGGCGCTGCCACTGCTGGTGCTCTTGCAGTATCTCGGCGCGTTCACGCTGGTGCTCAGCCTCTGCCTGGAATGCATCACGTTCGCCGGTGACGTGCTGCCAATAGAAATACACAGCAGCAATGCTTAGCGCGCGTATACCCACTCCGATCAGGTTACGCTTGAGTTGGCCGATCACTTTCGCCACCGCCCAATGAAAACCTCATAGAGGTCATCTGCTTTGCTGCGAATCCAATCGGTACCCAGGAACGCCAGAAACACACATGGCGGGAAGGCGATGATAGTTGGCCAGCCTTGAGACTCAGCTATCCATAGAAAGACGGGGAACAGCGGCGTTGCCAAAAGCGTGCACATCACCGCGCCAAGCAGTGACTTCTTCAGGCTGCCGCCCTCGTGAACACCACGAATAAATCCCATCGTGAACGTCAGGATGGCCACCAAAGTGATGGGCAAGAAATCCAGCAGCCCTTGCCAGAAGTTGGGGTCTCTGCCATTCATAGGGCGTTTCTCTTTTCGTCTTGGATTCATGGCGCGCCTCTCGGGCGGGCCTCGTCAGTTAGTCGATGGAAATGCCGCCAGCCGCTTTATAAACACTCAGCAGCTCATCAGTCGCCAGTTCCCGCTGACCATAGCCAGCACCTGGCAGGCTCGCCCAAATTTTGCGACAAGCGTGGATGGCGTCACGGATACGGCCGTCATGGATCAATGCAAGCGCTTTGCATTGGCGAATTAGGTGGATAGCACCGAGATCCTGGCTAGCAGGAGAAAAATCAGGCAAATGGAACCGCTCGACCAGGTCATCCCATGTACGTATCAGGAACTGGTAGCGCCCTGCTGCGCTTGAGTGGATTTCATACGCAGGAAGCCAAACAAGCTGGCGCGGGTGATCGTTGTAGCTGCTGAACGTCTTGCCACCGACAATCACATTGAAGCCGTCCTGATTGCCAAAGCGAGGAGTACCTTCGGCAAATGCCAATGTATCCAGGAAAGCGGCCACGTTGCCGGCGCGTGTATCCTTTGGCGGTGCTGGCTCAACGCGCAGCAGTTCCGCCTCCTCAAGCCAATGAGTAGGAGAATGAGCCGACATAGCTGAACCTCAATTATTGGAGCGACAGAAACGCAAAAGCCCCACCGGGTGACCGGCAGGGCTTCAAAAAGTGATGGCTAATCGCGCAGCTAGCGCAGCCTAAATAAAATACTGCCTGAATCACGACACTGAAGCAAATAATTTATTTACACAGTGCTTTCGATGAAAGCAGTAGCGAATATGAGCTTTCCCATGAGCCGAATGGGGCCTATATTAAGTTAATTAAGAGTTTGTTACCGATCCAAATGACCGTGTCGGGAAATAAAGCAGGCACGCGAATTTTGGCTACACGGCCTAATGGAAAATAATAGCCCGAAGGATCATAGGCTTGGGGGAAGTCCACCCTGCGGGGCTGGGACGGCCTTTCCGTCGCTGCGCGGCTGCAAGTCCGCCCCAAAGCCGGGCGTTATGTGTAAGGAGTACATTTAGGCCGATAGGGGTGGTAGGTGGGGGGCTGGCAATCCCTGTGACGCTTGTTGGCTCTGTAGCCCTTCTGCTGGTTTTGTTGCGTTACACAAGCATTAACTTGATTCCATCGGATCAAAACAACATTAAGGAGGTGTCTATGGTTAAAACATTAAATGCTCGTACTCGTGTGTTCTTAAGCTCGATTTTTGAAACATTATGGGCTATCGGAGTCGGGGGCGTTGTTGGACACCTATTGGCCTAAGTGCATTCACACATAACAGGTCAGTCTAGCGTGCCCGCTGAAGAAAGCCGATAATTTCCAGCGTTATGTGCTCGTTACCGTAAAAAGTGTTCCTTGTAGATAATCAACTTAGGCGCAATATGAAAATTGAATTTAAGGTTGTAGATAAGGAGCAACTGGAAACCAATCATCGTGCTCTGTTTGCTGAAATGCTTAAAAAGCAAGGAAAGGTGCAAGGGGATCTTTCGGGAAAAGCAGATCGTTGTAAGTGCATATGCATAGCTAAAGTAGATGGCGCTGTGGCTGCAGTAGGCGCAATAAAAAAGAAAACCGCTTCCGACTTCACTGATGCGAAAGCGGCGGTGCCAGAGTTGAGCAGTGACTTTCAGTGGGAGCTTGGATACTTATTCACTGACGCCGAGTACCAAGGGCGTAGGCTTGCATCTTCAATCACAGAAACGCTAATTCGACATTTCGGTGATGGAAATTTAATGGCATCCACAGAAATTACAGCCAATCCAAGAATGGTGAAGATTTTAGAGAGAAATGGCTTTAGGCTATATGGTAAACCTTGGAAGAGCGCAATCCATGAGAACTACCTGGGCCTATTCCTCAAATTCAAGTAGCCCATGCTAAGGTTTGAGGCGCACATAACCAGGTCAAGCACAGCGACAGCTTTTCCGTTGCGGCTCCGCCTCCACTACAAAGCTGCGTGTGTTGGCAGCGTTATACCCACACAGCAATTGAGCCTTCCGGTACGCATAGATGATTGAGAAACACTTAAAGAAATTTACGGCAGCAGCATTCATACTGACGTTGATATTGTTGAAGTTGATCATCGGGCCAGTCACATGCAACAGCGGCTGGAAGTCTCCATCTATTGGGCGTCAGGGTGCTTGCTCACACCACGGAGGGGTTGCAGGGTGGAAAGGTACGTTACCAATACTGGTAAGCGGTGGAGCGGCAGTTTGGTTCTACGTTGCTTTTAGCCCCAAAAGCGCTGGACATAGTGTAAGCACTAGAACTCCCCAAGCGCCCATTCCCCCCAATAATAACCAACCAGTAAGGCCGACCGTTCCGAGAACACCAAACAATCAAACAAGGTGTCCAAAGTGTAACGCTTCGATGGCTTTAAGAACGGCAAAAAGAGGTCGAGATTCAGGCAGTAAATTCTGGGGCTGTAAGAAATATCCACGCTGTAAAGGCACAAGATCATATGTACCTGATAAACAGGTATAACAATCGGCTTCACAGCGACCGATTTTCCGCCGCTTCGCGGCTCCAAACCGGCGCGCGAGCCGGGCGTTAGTGGCTTCCTGAGGAGATTGCATGATCTGGTACAAGTACATGGAAGAACGCTTTGCGAAGGATCTTGTGGATCATGGGCGGCTCCGAGTTAATTCTTTAAATTATTATCGAAACGTCGAGCTCCATGGGAATGCGGTCGGAGATAAAGAAGAAAACACCTTCAATGCTACGTCAGCTATTGAAGGAACCAAGACAGGAGACCAGTTAAACCCTGTCGAACGGACGATCTTCGGATTTGCTCCGGGTGTTGACCCGTCTACTTGCTCATTCTCAAATTTAAGTGTGGTCGTTCCCGTGCAGGGCCGGCCTTCATACGGGCTTTGCTTAAGTGACACCTTATCAGGTGAACTCGTTGCAAGAATGAACGAGGAAAACACTTTGGTCGGCAATCCACCCTATGAAACATGTGTAAAAATTCACGACCACAAGGTGTTAATTAGATTGCTTGAGGTGTATTTGAAAGATCGTGGTCTTAAATATTACGGGCACGGTCACTGCTTCTATAAGTCAAGGAATATTCCATGGGAAAGGTGGCACAGAGAAAGTGATCAGTGCCCAGCTTTCGTGAAAGACCCCTCCTATTCTTGGCAAAAGGAAGTCAGGATCTTGTTCGAGTGCGGATCCGGAGACGAGCTTGATCCAATCGATTGTGAGATTCCAGAACTCGCTGATTTGTGTGAAATCATCGAGATAACCAGCCACTAACAAGGTGGTCAACGGGACGCCAACTAAGCTGCGCTCCGTTGCCGCCCGTTAACACTGGCGTTAGCACCAAAAGGAAGTTGAGCATGTCCGTCGGTATCAAGGTCGGAAGCATTACTGATGAAATCGGTACGTCCGATTTCTTTCATGCCTTTTTCAGCACGGTAAGCGCCAATTTAGAAAGTGAAGGGTGGGCTATACGCTTTCCCGTAGTGCTCGGTAAACTGTACCAGGGAGATCTCGAAGCGGGCTTGGCCAATCAGGCAATCTCTGAACTGGCTCAAATTCAAAAGGAGCTATCACAGTTCGAGCCAAGCAGGGTCGTCTGGGATATTGAAAACCCAAGTCGGCAGCCGCCGTGGGGTAATGAAATATCTTCCGAAATTACCTCGTTGGCCAATTACTTCGTTACCTCCACGGGACGTGATTTAATATCAACCTTAACTGAGGCCCTTGAAGATGCTGCCAAGGGGAACAAATCCGCTGCCATCGTGCAGTGCTAACCAGTGGGTGAAGCCGACCGGTACTGCGCTCCGTCCCGGCGGCTTACCCAGGGCGTTATCTTCTAGGAGGATTCGTGCCTAGTTTTGTATGGGATAGAGGTACCGAAGACGCATGGAATGAACCATATGAATATGGAGGACAGGAACAATTTCATCGAGAAGCAACGAAAATCCTGGGTCTCTTGAAAAAGNNAAGCAATACTCGTCAAAAGACATGCATTTTTATCGGGATGAAGAATCATTAGATAAAGCTGTTTGGCTTTTGCAAACCGATGCATTGGAGGCATTGGTGGACTCTCTTGCGCTGACCGAAGAAAAACGACACCGGATAGCAGCACGACTGTTCCGTGATGCGGTTGAAACGATGGATATGTCTGCATACTTCTATTTGGGCGGTGAACAGGCACGTAAAGACTTAAAAAAGTGGTACAAAGATGAAGTAATACCACACCGTGTATTCCGTGCCTTTATCAGAAATTACGAGTGCAAGGAAAAAGCAAAGGATTTGGGGGCTCTCTACGGGGATTTGAGTAAATATACGCATCGTACTTATCACGCTATTGGGAAGAGCTATATTCTCGGCCGTGATAAAAAAATTGCCTACGACGGGTTCTCTGAATCTGGCTTCAGGGTTTTACCCCACGTGGTTTCTCTATCGTATGCAATTATTGCGGCATTAATAAAAAGATTTATTGCAGTTTCTGAAACTACCGAGCAGTTGTCGCCTGAGAAAATCTCTATGATTTGGTCTGAATCCCTTGAGCATGAAACGGTGCAAAGGCGTTTTGGTATGGGGCCAGGGCAGGTTGTACGAAGCTCGCCGATAGAAATTGATTTTAATTTCGATGGAAGCTAACAGGCGGCGGCAAGCGGATCAGATTTCCGCTCCTCCGACGCTCCAATTTGCCCGCTGCGCCGGGCGTTGGCCATCATTTTGACCAAAGCTTTTCAATCTACGTCTGCCCGACTTCCCCCACTGCCAACACCTGCCACAACCGCTTACGCGCACGCTTACCCGCCACCTGCAACGCCTCCACACTCTCAAAAAGCCTAACCCCCTCATTCAGACCCAGCGCCCTAAGCAAAACCTCCTGCCGTTCAACCATCTGCCTGGCAGTCACCATCCAAATGCTATGGCCCATCTTCTCCGGACGGATTCGG
>LGOV01004030.1_pt1 | contig 14509 bp, 13 predicted proteins | sample 469881 | NCBI WGS metagenome assembly LGOV01 (sample SAMN03857199, study PRJNA290197) | marine sediment metagenome | biome: marine cold seep biome; feature: cold seep; material: marine sediment; isolation source: sample #5579, elevator 3A push core 41 containing 12 cm of sediment... ...
CTTTTGAGATAGAGCCGGACCTGCCTGCCGAGGCAGAGATGCCTAAGCAGGAAGTGCCTCAGGAGGGAGGTCTCGAATTCGATGATCTCGACCTGGATGGTATCGAGTTTGGTCTTGATGCGGAGAGCCCGGATATAGCAACAGAATCCGTTACTACATCATTAGATGTGATGGGCAATGAACAACCTGTCCAGACCAACGTTGATATCGCCGGTGAGGTGGAAGAGGCAGAATTCTACTTCCAGCAGGGTTTGTTAGCCGAGGCCTCACAAAAGTGCCAGTCGTTGTTGGATCGCCTGGGTGATTGTCCTCAGGCTCAGCAACTGCTCGACCGAATTGGCAAGAACGGCGGTGTCGCGGTAGAGGCCACTCAGGGTGAGACGATACCCGATACTGTATCCAACAGTGTGGCCGGTACCTTGCCGGGACTGGAAGATCGGGAACGCTCGCGTCTTGACGGTTCGTTGAGCGAGTTTAAAAAGGGTCTTGAAGATCAAGTTTCCGCAGAGGATTTTGAAACGCACTACAATCTCGGTATTGCTTACAAAGAGATGGGCTTGCTCGATGATGCCATTGGCCAATTCGACAAGGTGGTGGTCGATCCGCAAAGGCGCATCGATTGCCTGACTCTCAAGGGGGTTTGCCTGGTTCAGAAGGGAGCCTTTGACGAAGCCGTATCGTCCTTTAAGGAAGGTCTGGCTTACGAATCACTCAAAGATGGTGAACGCATCAGTCTATATTATGAGTTGGGCCTCTTGTATGTTGAGTGGAAACAGCCCTTGGAAGCGTTGGACAGCTTTCAATGTGTTGCTGATGTCGACCCCTTTTTCCGCAACGTAGACGATCAGATACGTCGGTTGCGTAAAGAACTCGGGCTTGATGACGATAATGGGGGCGGCCCTTCCGGTAATGGCTCGGATAAGAACCGAGTTTCCTACATTTGAGCTTAGCTTAGTGTCCATCCGGAACCTCCGGATGGAAACTAGCTTAGCGCGATTTATTTTATTGCGGGAACGCTTCAGTATCCATGAAGTGTGTTCAAAGGAAGTAGCCAAGAATGATAGATTGTTTTGTATGGGGGCTGACCGATGAGCTACGCTGAACATTTTGGGTTTGAGCGGGAGCCTTTTTCTAACGCTCCTGACGCTCGGTTCTATTTCAATAGTGAACAGCATCGTCAATCACTGCAGCGCTTGATGTATGCTGTCGACTCCAATAAGGGGTTGGCGGTTCTGATCGGGGGCATCGGTACTGGCAAAACGACCCTGGCACGGCGCATGCTCGACTGTTTGCCAGAAGATCGCTATGAATCATCTTTGCTGGTAATGGTCCATTCAGGTATCACTCCAGAATGGATTTTAACCCGTATTGCCATGCAGTTCGGCGTCGAGGATCCGGCATCAGATCGACTCACACTACTCAAGCAGCTCTACGACCGGTTGCTGCAGATTGAGGAGTCGGGTCGTCGGGCTGTGGTTCTGATCGATGAAGCTCAGATGCTGCAAACACGGGATTTGATGGAAGAATTTCGCGGGCTGCTTAATCTAGAGATTCCTTCCAGAAAATTGCTGAATATTGTTTTCTTCGGTTTGCCCGAAGTTGAGGATTGCCTGCGTCTCGATGAACCGCTGGCTCAGCGTGTGGCAGTCAAATACCAGCTACATTCCTTTACTGTTGATACTACGACCAGTTACATTAATCATCGGTTGCGAATAGCCGGGGCTGAGCGAACCATCTTTGCTGCTGATGCTATCCCGGCCATTCATCGCTTTACCGGTGGCGTTCCGCGCCTGATTAATACAATCTGCGATAACTGCCTGTTTGAAGCTTTCATGCGCAAAATGGAACAGGTCGATGTCTCTGTCGTGCATAGTGTCGCAGGGGATTTCGGTTTACTGAAGGAGCCCCTGACCGATGTGGCTCAATCGGAAAATCATTCCGACTTGGCAGAAATCGAGAACTTACTTGATTCTCTTGAACACAAGCTCTGAGCTGTACCTGCATATTTTATTCTAAGGAGCGGTCGAAGTATTGACCGCTCTCTTTTTTACGTCTTAGCTATTTATCCCGGTTCGGAAGGTTCGCATGAAGGAGCAAATTCGCATTCTGCCGGAACAACTCTGTAACCAGATTGCCGCTGGAGAAGTAGTAGAGCGCCCGGCGTCAGTGGTCAAGGAGTTGGTAGAAAATGCTCTGGACGCCCATGCCAGCAAAATCGTTGTTGAAATCGAAGCAGGTGGAAAGCGGCTGATTCGAATAACCGATAACGGCTGTGGTATGGATCGGGAAGATGCTTTTCTTTGCCTCGAACGACATGCTACCAGCAAACTGCGTAGCGAGGCCGACCTTTTTCATTTGCAGACGCTCGGTTTTCGAGGCGAAGCTCTGCCATCAATTGCGGCCATTTCCCGTTTGCGGCTTCGTACTCGAACCGCCGATTCACTTGAGGGTTGGGAAATTCAGATCGATGGAGGGACTGTACGTCATGCTGAGGCCACTGGTATGCCGGTCGGTACTCTTATCGAAGTCAGAAACCTCTTTTTTAATACCCCTGCTCGTCGCAAGTTTCTGCGTCGGGATGAAACAGAAGCTGGCCACATTAGTGACATGATCACCAAACTGGCCCTGGCCTGTCCACAGGTCCAATTCCAGTTGGTAAATAATGGCCGCAGACAAATCGATCTCAATCGGCAGAAAAATCTTGCTGAGCGTGTTGCAGGACTACTCGGTAGATCGGTGCTGAAAGATTTGTTGCCGGTAGAGGGGGCTTTGGGGGGGATGCGCCTGCATGGTCTGATTAGTCAGCCGTCCCTTAATCGTTCTGCGACCGGTAGTCAGTTCACCTTTATTAATGGACGATATATTCGAGACCGGCTGGTACAGCATGCTCTGCGTGAGGGGTATCGCCATCTGTTGATGAAAGGGCGTCATCCGATTGTTGTGCTGTTTCTTGAGATGGCACCAGAGCAGGTCGATGTCAACGTGCATCCAACCAAGCATGAAGTCCGATTTCGTGATCAGTCAGTGGTGCACGATTTTATCGTTCAAACCTTACAAAATACGCTGCGTTCTGACGATCCTCAGTTGCCTGCTCCGGCCTTTGTCAAGCCGTGTTCCACTATACCTGATAAAGAGGTTTGGTCCTCACCACCCCCGCCCTTGAATACCGCCGAACCGGTTATCGCTCAAGCGACTGCTGTGGGGGAGGGCAGGGGTAACTATTCTGCAATACAACAGCAAGAGGTGAACGATGGTTTTGACTCGCCAGACCTGCTGAGCGTCGATCCATTGAACAAATCTGTCGGTTATTATGCCAGCCTCAGGGTTATCGGCCAGTTCTGCGATAGCTATATTCTCTGTCAGGATGAACAGAATTTGCTGCTTATCGATCAGCATGCAGCTCATGAGCGCATTGGCTTTGAAACATTGCGGGGCCAGTATCGCGACCACGGAGTGGAGCGTCAAGGTTTGCTTTTTCCCCTTATACTCGATTTTGACCACCGTGAGGTTGCAACCCTCAAGGAGCATCAAGCTGAGTTGCAACACTTTGGTTTTGAGTTGGAGTGCTTTGGCGGTAATTCCTTTGTTCTCAAGGGGATCCCTCAGATGCTTGGCGATGCTGAAGCGGAAAAGCTGATTCGAGATGTTGTTGCTGAACTGATTTCTTTTGGTAGTAGTTCATTGGTGGAAGAGCGGATCGAACAACTGCTGGTTCTTATGGCTTGTCATCGGGTCATTCGCGCCAATCAGCAGTTGAGCAGGTCGGAAATTGACTACCTGTTGCGGGACCTTGATCAGGTCGATTTCAGTGGCCATTGCCCCCACGGCAGACCCGTTGTGCAACGTCTTTCCCTGGTTGAAATTGAACGCATGTTCAAGAGGACGTGATGAAAGGTGCAAAGGATGGCGAACACCCCCTGTCCCTGGTTGTGATTTGCGGGCCTACCGCAGGGGGGAAGACGGCCTTGGCTTTGCATCTTGCGGAGCATTTTGGGCTGGAAATAGTATCTGCCGATTCAAGACAGGTATATCGGGGGATGGATATTGGCACGGCCAAGGCAAGCGTCGAGGAACGGGCCAAGGTTCGCCATCATCTGATCGATGTCGTCGAACCCGATGAGGATTTTACGGCCTCTGATTTTATTGTACAAGGTCGTGCCGCTCTCCACGAGATCGCTGACCGCGGTCACCTGCCTCTGGTTGCCGGGGGTACCGGATTTTATATCGAGGCACTGCTGCGTGGCTTGGTTGATGCCCCAAGCGCTGACCCTGCACTGCGTCAGGAACTGACGGAGTGGGAACGCAAGCACGGTTCTGGCAGCTTACATAGCCGATTGCAGGCAGTTGATCCGGTTATGGCTATCCGGTTAACTCCCCTTGACCAGGTCCGAATTATACGTGCTCTTGAAGTTTATTATCAAAGTGGCCAACGATTGTCTGATTTGCAGGAGCAGCACGCTGCTGTGCAAAGTCCCTATCGGGTGCTGTCCATAGGCTTGGCTCCGCAACGAGATTTGCTGTATAACCGCATCGACCAGCGGGTTGACGAAATGATGCAGGCCGGTTTGTTGAAGGAGACTGAAACGCTGTTGGAACAGGGTTATAGCCCCGGCTTGAAGGCATTAAAAACCATCGGTTACCAAGAATGTGTAAACCACTTAGCCGGTAATGCGTCTTTTCAGGACACTATAAATCTGATTCAGCGCAATTCACGGCGCTATGCGAAACGTCAGTTGACCTGGTTTAGAAAGAATAATGAAATAATTTGGCTTGATTCCCCGAGAGAGTTTGCTAAGGTATTGAAGTTGATTGATCATTTTATAATGTCTAAATAAAGGAGCGGCCATGTCTAAGACCCCATTTAATATTCAGGATCAGTATCTCAACCAAGCTCGTAAAGAGCGTGTCCGTGTATTAATTATGATGATGTCGGGGCAAAAACTAGAAGGTTTTATTAAATCGTTCGACAGCTTCTGTGTCTTGGTTGAATGCAGCGGCGACCTTCTTTTATACAAACACGCCATCTCTTCAATTACCTCGGCTGATGGTTCCTTCCGTCTGCACGGCAGCAGGGATTAGCTTGTCGTTAGCAGAAGGGGCTGGATTTTCCGAGGAATGATCCCCGCCTGGATAGGTTGCTTTAGTTCTGCACCCAGATAGAGAGTGTCGAAGTTGGATTCTGTCACGACGCTGACAAGCGTCGTGACACGCTTATGTTAGGGGACTGGGTATGGTTTTAAATATCCCGAATTCGCTAACCCTGCTGCGGTTGTTTCTAGTGCCGTTGTTGACTATTGTAATAATTTATCGCGAGTTCGAGTTGGCATTGGCTTTGTTCCTGGTGGCCGCGCTTAGCGACCTTCTAGACGGGCTTTTCGCTCGTTTGCTTGACCAGTGTACACTGCTAGGATTATACCTAGACCCGGCAGCAGATAAAATGCTGACATTGTCTTGTTATCTATCGCTGGCATTTATTGGCTTGGTGCCTGCTTGGCTTGCGGTGGTGGTTTTTTTTAAAGACCTGTTTATGATTCTTGGTGCTGCAATTATCTTTTTCTGTGGTTGGGAGCTTAAGGTTGAACCGAGTCGTTGGGGAAAATACACTACTTTTTTGCAGCTGCTTACTGTAGCTGCAGTGCTTTTTGTTGTTGTGGCTGATTGGTCGGCTACCTGGCTTTCTTGGCTTTTCTACTTGACTGGACTACTGACGCTTTTTTCCGGAGGTCATTATATCTTCCGACGTTTACGTACCTTGCCGGAAGAACCACGCCTGCCGGTATGAATTTTTCTCAAGACTAGCATGGGAACCAAATGAACGATTGTGCTCAGCAAGCGCGTGTGGCGATTGATAACCAGGACTGGCCTGCAGCCATCCGTTTACTTCGACAGGCACTTAAAGATTTGCCGCAGGACGCAGAATTATCTTTACTGTTAGCCGATGCTCTGTGCGAGATTGACAAGGCTTCAGAGGCCTTTTCAGTGCTTGAACAAGCTCTGCATGAACATCCTCAGGAAGTTGAGCTGCTGTTTGCCCTGGGTGACTTAGCCTTTGAGCTTGAAGAAAGTAGTAAGGCACTGGAATGTTATCGTGAAATTCTTCAGGTAGACCCTGAAGAGGGGGAAGCTTGGGCCAGTATCGGCTTAGTTCAGTATCGGCAGCAATGTTATGTTGAAGCCATAGACGCTTATCGAACAGCTGCAAAACTGGATGGCGATTCGGCTTTTCTCTTTAACTGTTTGGGGGATGCCTTTCTTGCACAGGATGATACTGAGCAGGCCTTGGTTTGCTTTCAAAAAGCTTTGAAGCTCGACCCGCAAGAAGCGCATACCCAGCTGAATATGGCCGTCCTTTACCAAGAGCGCGGCGACCTTGCTTCTGCCAAGGCAGCTTGTTGTGAAGCCATTGCCCTCGATTCTGAGTTAGCAGAGGCCTATGTGACCCTTGGAAATATTTGTCTCGATCTGGATGAGACTAATGAAGCATTGTCTAACTATCAAAAGTTTCTGGCCTGTGAACAATCGACCGTAGGGCGTGAAATTCGTACAGAAGTTGCTGCGCTGGTCGAAGGGTTAAAGACTGAAATGTCTTGAGTGTTTAGGATACTACAAGGATGGTTGGTCTGGCAGGGATGGTAAAAAAAACAGGGCAGGCGCATCGCGCCTGCCCTGTTTTTTCAATCGCTAAAACCCCTTGGTTACTACTTACCGGCAGCCTTTTTGGACGCCTTGAGGGGGTTGACTTTTACGTCGACGCTCTTGATCTCAAGTTTTTTGTGCGTAGCGAAATTGCACAGACCGGCGCTCCACTTGTGGGCAGGAGCCGGATATGCTGAGCAGACTTGGCCGACCTTGCTGTCGACGATCCGCTCGCAGCCCTGACATTCTTCTACGACGGGCTGGCAGGTGTTGCCTTCAAAAACGCAACCGCGCTTTGTCCAGAAGGTACACTCAGTGCCGGGGAGAACGGTTTCACACTTCATCTGATATTGCCTCCTTTATGTTTCAATTGTTCTTTTTTCGTCTAAAGAGTGGCATTATTATGCATGTGGAGAAAATTTGTCAATTGTAAAATCCATTTCATCGCTGATTTACAGAGTGGATGAGGGGAGTATCATCGGATTTTGAAGGGAGTGTATGCTTTGACGACTCTTGAAGAGTGGGAGGCAAAATGCCAGTGTTGTGCCCGTTGCTGTTATGAAAAGATAGAATTTGAAGGAGAGGTTTATTATACCGACATACCCTGTGAAAAGCTTGATCTTGAAACACGCCGCTGTACCGTTTATGCCGACCGGAATATATGTCGTCCCGGCTGTGTACGGTTAACGCCAGAATTGGTCACTCAAGGTTTTTTGCCCGCTGACTGTCCTTACGTTTCCAGCATACCTAATTATATAGCCCCTATTCCCTGCGATGAAAAGGTCAAAGAGTAACTTGTTTTTTTATTTCAACAAGTTAAGTCATTGTCATGTTATTGTTTGCTGATAAGATATCGGAAAAACCGGTATTGTGGTTTGCTTGGAACGCCTGTTTTCGCCGACGCTGAGGAGACGAATTTATGTTCCGTATCAGATTTGGTACCTCCGGATGGAGAGGCATTTTGTGTGAAGAGTTTGTTTTTGATAATGTTCGGATTGTTACTCAGGCTATTGCCGACCATTTACACGCCTTAGGTAATGCAGCGCAGGGAGTTGTGGTGGGTAACGATAGCCGCTTTATGGGGGAGCGGTTCGCTCGGGAAACGGCTGCTGTTTTGGCCGGCGCTGGAATTCCTGCGTTTCTGTGTAATCGGGACACACCGACTCCGGTTATTGCTTTTGAGCTTTTACGTCGCCAGGCTGCAGGTGCTATCAACTTTACCGCTAGTCATAATCCAGCTGATTACAATGGCATTAAATTTTCTTCCTCCTGGGGTGGACCGGCGTTGCCGGAGACAACTCAAGATATTGAGGAACGGGCTAATGCCATGCTTGGAGAGATCTGTTATAGGGTGATGCCCTTAGGTGCGGCCTTTCAGAATGGCATGGTCAAAGAAATTGATCCTCGTCCGGCCTATTGTGAAGCGATCGCTGAATTGGTAGATCTCGAAGCAATCGCCTCCGCTCGTATCTCCATCGCGGTCAATCCCTTATACGGTACCTCCAGGGGGTACCTTGATCGCATGTTACGCGATGCCAGTGTGCCATTGATGGTTATGAATGATCATAGAGACCCTTACTTTGGTGGCTTTCCACCGGAACCGGCGAAGAATTATATCGGTGATTTTATCGACCGGGTCAAAGCTGATCCGTCCGTGCGGCTTGGTCTGGCTACCGACGGCGATGCGGATCGTTATGGTATTGTCGATGGTGATGGTACCTTTATCGAACCGAACTATATTCTGGCCTTGCTATACGATTATCTCCTTCGTACCCGTGGGTTAAAGGGAGCGGCGGCACGTTCGGTCGCCACATCCCATTTCATCGACGCGGTGGCACAATTCCACGGTCAGGAGGTTTACGAAACTCCGGTTGGCTTTAAATATATTGGCGAGTTAATTCGCGACGGCAAGATTCTTATTGGCGGTGAAGAGAGCGCAGGTTTGAGCATTGCTGGCCATGTTCCCGAAAAGGATGGCATTCTAGCCTGCTTGCTGGTGGCTGAGATGGTTGCGGTAGAAGGGAAATCGTTGGGGGAACTGCTTGCCGATCTTTATCACCGGGTAGGCGAATTTCATTCCAGCCGCACCAATATCCGCCTGTCGAACAATTTGGAATCGGGGCTCGCCGAGAAACTCGCTTCTCCGCCGGTGATTATCGGTGGCAAAAGGATCGATCGAATGGTCGATATCGATGGTTCCAAATTCTTCTTAGAAGATGGATCCTGGATGCTATTCCGTAAATCGGGTACCGAACCGGTGGTGCGCGTCTATTGCGAAGCCGGTAGTGCCCAGCAATTAAAGGAACTGACTGCTGCTGCCAGCGCCTTTATTCAGAGTTAGAGGACGGTTATGGGAAATATACAAAATCTTACCGATAATATAGAGCGAAACTATTGGTTGATGAAGTCCGAGCCGAATTGTTTTTCTTTGAACGACTTGAAGAATCGCCCCGAAGGTATTGAGCCGTGGGATGGGGTTCGCAATTATCAAGCCCGTAATCTGTTGCGGGATGACATCAAATGCGGTGACGGTGTCCTGTTTTATCACAGCAATATATCGAAACCGGCCATTGTCGGTTTGGCACGGGTGGTTCGCGATGGGTATCCAGATTTCACTGGGCTTGACCCCGGTGCCGACCACTTCGACCCTCGTGCAACAGAAGCTAAGCCGATCTGGTATATGGTCGATGTTCAATACCTGGCTTCGCTGCCGGCTCCCATCATACGGCACGACTTAGCTCAGCATCCTGTGCTGGCCGCTATGGGTGTGCTGAAAAAGGGAAATCGATTGTCCGTGCAACCGGTTACTCGGGAGCAGTGGCAAGCTGTTTTACATCTGGCGGGCCTGAAAGACCCGTTGGTCGTTTAACAGTCTATTTGGCTTTGTGGTATTACCTGTGTCCGAAGAAAGTGTCAGGCAGTAATCGTTGATCGGCATGTATTTATGGAGTAGGCAATGACTACCTCTGGAAAAATTATTACGGCAATTACTACAGTCGTGATCGTGGGGCTGGTTGCGTTAGTTGTTCTGGCGAAGTTTCTGGTAACCCCAGAACGGGTAAAGGGGTTGCTGCTTCCACGAGTTGAGAAAGCTTTGAGCCGTCAGGTTGAGATCGAGCAGGTTGAAATCAGTCTCTTTTCCGGGATTGCTCTGAAAAACATTGAAGTCATGGAACGGCAGGGGACTGCTGCTTTTCTTAAAGCCGAGAATGTGACCCTGCGTTACCGCTTCTGGCCTCTGTTTCGCATGCGGGTGGAGATTGATGAAATTTCGATCGATAAACCGCAGATTCGGCTGGAACTTTTGGCCGATGGAACCTTTAATTTCAGCGATCTGATCCAGACGGACCAGAAAGGAACTGCTGCGGAGCAGGAAGAAGTATTCAAACCCTCAGAAAATACCACCTTAGACGATATCCAGTTGCTGATTTCCCAGCTGGCAATTCGGCAAGGAACGATTCAGTTTATCGATCAACAGGCGGCTGCTCCTCTTAGTTATAGACTTGATGATTTTACACTGCAGGTGAGACAGTTTTCCCTAAACCAGGACTTTCCTTGGCAGTTATCGGCCACTCTCAATGGCGCTCCTCTGTCCATTGATGGGATTGTCAATTTGGCCAAGATGTCAGCTGAAGCCAAGATATCTCTGTCCGGTTTGGATATCATGCCTTTTGCCCCATATTTTCGTGACCAGTTACCTGGCCACCTGGCTCGCGCTAAAATGGACTTGGACTTGCAGTTGTCCGGTAGGCAGGAAATGCTGGCCAGTGAAGGTCAGGTCAGATTGCAGAATGTCGACCTGCAGTTGGACGCTATGCGTCAGGCGCCTCTGAAGGGGGCGCAAATAGCTATCGATTATGGTCTTAAATATGATCGGGCCGGCCAGAGATTAGTTATTGACCATGGCCGTTTGGCCTTAAACGAGATACCGCTTTATGTCGCCGGTGAGATCCAGCAGGGTCCAAAAAAGTCGCTGAACTTGAATTTGCGAGTAAATGAGTTGGACATCGCTCAGGCTGTGGAGGCCATGCCCGCTGGTCTGGTCAAGGATCTCATTCCTTTAGAGCCAACCGGTCTGATTACAGCTAGAGTTCATCTGGCGGGGATTCCTGAGCGTCCCAAGGAGTTGTTGCGTGATGGTGAAATGCGTCTGGACGGAGTGCAGGTGCTGGTCGGAACTCTTAGGCCTACATTGACCGGGTTGGTTACCATCAAAGGCGATTCGTTACTGACAGAAAACCTGGTTCTGGTAGAGGGCGATAACCGAGTGCAACTTGACTGCGAAGCTTATTCCATTACTAAACTGCCGCTTGTGGCCGTTGTAAATGTTAGCAGTGATCGCCTAATTATCGATCAATTTCTTTCTAAAGAGCCTTCAGCTGACGTTAAGACACCGATGAGTTCACCTGGTGGGGCGTCATCCTCTACTCAACAGGGGCCTTTGGATCTACCGATTACACTTTCCGGCACAGCTACGATTAAGCAGGCCTTTTATCGAGGGCTAACCATCGATGGTCTTCAGGCGCGTTATCGCTTGGAAAACAACAGGCTTCATGTCGAGGATTTGGGTGGACAAGTGGCCGGTGGCTCATTCAAGAATCAGTCCCTGATTGACCTGGGGCAGCCAGGTTTTACCTATCGGGCGCAACTTACCACCCTTGGAGTTCAGGCTGACCCTCTGCTTAGCGCCTTCGTTCCAAAGGCCGCTGGATCGGTGTTTGGCCTGCTGAATCTTGATCTCGATCTGGCTGGGCAGGGGACTGATCTGAAGGTTATTCGGCAACAGCTCAGTGGTCAGGGGGAGTTGCAGTTGCGAGAAGGGCGTCTGACCGGAACCAATCTAGTGAAAGGATTGTCGAACTTTCTCGGCCTCCCGGAATTGAGTGTTATGGGGTTTGATCAGGCTAACGGCCGGTTTGCTATAACTAAGGGCCGTTTTGATCTGACCAGTACTTTGATCAGTCAGGATCTGCATCTGGCACCGCAAGGTGATGTAGGCCTCGATGGTACCTTGAACCTCAGCCTGGATCTTCGCCTGTCGCCTGATTTAACTGAAAAATTGGATAGTAGCGGTCGCTTCGCTCAGTTGCTCGTCGATGCCGACGGCTGGGGCCAGGTCCCTCTTCAGATCAAGGGGTCAGTTGTCCGGCCGAGTTTTACTTTGGATAGCGCATTTATCAAAGACGCTCTGAAAGAGAAAGCTAGACAAAAACTGCAGGAAACTCTGGAGGACAAGTTTTTTGACAACGAGGTGCCGGCCGAACAGGAAGATCCTCAGGAAAAGGAAAAGAAGCTGTTGGAGGGGGTTATCAAGGGGTTGTTCGGTCAGTAAGTCTTATGTGGCGTCGTATCAGAACGGAGACGTCAGCAAAAGGGGAACGCGGAGCAAAAAATACGTTATGCTTTCACTGTGTACAATTTCAAGGGCAGGGAAGATAGAGTTCATCTAATCGACTTATCAAAAACGGATTTGGCGGACCGTTAGTTGACTGGGCTTTTAGCATCGAAGGAGTATCTGATGAACGTTTACGACTTTGCTATACAGATGGAAACGGATGCCGAAATCTTTTATCGAAAATTGGCAGCGGAAAGTCATATCCCCGGCATCAATAAAATATTTACAGACCTGGCTGATGATGAGCAGCGCCACAGGCAGATATTTCAGGATTTGAAAGAAAAGCAAGCGCCCGATACTGCCACAGAGTCGAAGGTGTTGGAAAAGGCCAAGAACATCTTCACCAAAATTCTCATGGAAAAGCAGAGTCTTCCTTCGGTAACAAGCAATCTTGAATCTTACCGGTATGCCCTAAAGCTAGAAGCCGAAGGCGTGCGACTATACACCGATGCGGCGAAACGCGAAGCCGATGGCGAGTTGAAAAAGGTGTTGCTGCGCATTGCCAAGGAGGAGGAAAACCATTTCAACATCGTTGAAAATATCTACAATTTCGTCAATGCTCCCAATCAATATCTGGCTTGGGCGGAATTCAGCAGCCTTGGAGAATTTCAGGCCTTTGGACGTAAAACGGATCTATGACCGAAGGTTCGATCGTTTAAGGCTGTCTTTGGATTCAGGTTGTCTGACACCAGACCCGCCGTTGTGATAGTAGCTGGTCTTTTATTGATTTGTGTGTCCGCACAAAGATTAATCGAGTGTTGGCCTGTTTCTCAGGTTTGACTTTAAGCGACTGATGCGACGATAGGCCTGATCAATTCGCTGTTCGCTGATGCGACCCTTTTGAACCAGGTCATAGATCAACGAGACGGTCTCGCCTACAATTTTTCCATCGCTGGAGCATATTAATAAAATATCCACTCCTGCATTGACAGCGCGTTCCACCGATTCCGTAAAAGGATAGTGCTGGCTGATTGCATCCATCAGCAGATCGTCGGAAATAATCACCCCGTGGTATTCTAGTTTTTTTCGTAGCAATCCGGTTATGACTGAGCGGGATAGGGTTGCCGGCATTTTTGTATCGAGATGGGCATTGTACACATGGCCAGTCATGATGGCATCGGCCAGATCAGCTTTGACCAGATTTGCAAACGGCAGTAATTCGGACTTCTCCCAGGTTTCGGTGATATCGACAAAACCACGATGGCTATCGGTGCTCGAACTGCCATGTCCGGGGAAGTGTTTCAGGCAGGTTGCTATGCCCTGGGAGCGGTGAGCTGCAACAACTTGAGCAGCATGCTCGGTTACTCTGTCTGGATCAGCAGAAAACGAACGCCCCAGAGAACCGATAACTGGGTTTTTGGGATTGCTGTTCAAGTCGACCACAGGACTGAAATTGAAATTAATGCCGAAGCGATGCAAGGTTTTGGCGATGTCATTAGATCGCTGGCGAGTAGTTGCAAGGTCGTTCAAGCGGCCGAGTTCGGCAAAACTGAATGTAGCCGGAAAACCTGCTCGAGTTTTGAGGCGGCTCACTTTGCCACCTTCTTGGTCTACAGCGATAAGCAATGGAGTTGGGCTGACAGCTTGTATTGAGCGGGTTAGAACCTGCAATTGATCTGGAGAAACGATGTTACCGGTAGTCGCCGATCCCTTAGAGGATTGGCTGCGCAGCATAACGCCGCCCAGGTGTCGCAGGCGAATATCTCCGACCAGGGGATGCTGAGGCGAAACCTTGGAACCTTCGAAACAAACCAGTAGCATTTGGCCAATGCGGGCTTGCAGCGGTAGCGAGGGCGGGTCAGGAACGGCTGTTGAACGGCTACAGCCTAGTCCTAAAAGAAGAACCAGCAGCCCTGAGAACAGAGCTCGTCGCCAATTTTTGACCAGGGAAGAATATATAAGCAAGGGAAGGCCACTATAAAAAAAGCCCAGCGGTTAGCCGCCGGGCTTTTTGCTTGGGTGTTGTCAGATGAGACGACTTAGATTTTGCAGACGTTGGACGATTGAGGACCTTTTTGCCCTTCGGTCACGTCAAAAGAGACGCGGTCACCTTCGGCAAGGGATTTAAAACCGTCGCCGGAAATAGCCGAAAAGTGGACGAAAACATCCGGGCCATTGTCCTGCTCGATGAAACCAAAACCTTTTGCGTCGTTAAACCATTTAACGGTACCTTCTGCCATTTCTTTCTCCATGTTTCCCGTTTGGGATGTTTTTGTTGTGGAGATCGAGTCCGCTGGCTGACAGACCCAAAGCCGAATTGGGTCTGTGTGCTTTGTTCTTGATTGACGCAGTGTCAATATGCCGGACTGCAAAAATCCTCACAACATTTTCAAAGATGATCAAATGTTAACATGTAGATGATTTTGAAAACAAGTATTTTCCTACCTAGATTTTCAAAAACATAAGAGTTTTCAACAACTAAGGGGGATTCAAGACCTTAAAGAATATATGGTAATACAAAATAGTCAAGCTAGTTTG
>LGOV01025944.1_pt2 | contig 14488 bp, 11 predicted proteins | sample 469881 | NCBI WGS metagenome assembly LGOV01 (sample SAMN03857199, study PRJNA290197) | marine sediment metagenome | biome: marine cold seep biome; feature: cold seep; material: marine sediment; isolation source: sample #5579, elevator 3A push core 41 containing 12 cm of sediment... ...
CGAAATTTTTGCTTAGCCATCTAATTCAATTTTGCGCGACCATCAAATAATGGTCTTATTTTAGGTTGAACAAATTTATATGATTCAGGGAGGAAGAGCGCGATGACTCAGGATAAAATTTATGTTGTAGGTCACACGAACCCTGATACCGATTCGGTGTGTAGTGCTATCGCCTATGCTGCACTGCGTGATCAACAGGGGTTAGTAGGGGTGCAAGCTGCCCGAGCGGGTAACATTAATCGTCAGACCGAATTTATTTTAGAGGAACTTGCTGTTCCTCAGCCTGAATTATTGCTTGATGTCTCACCGCGAATACGTGACGTGATTAGTGGTCAGCGTCCGGTGACCATTGCTTCGACAGCGCCGCTCTCACGTGCTCTTGAGTTGTTTCATCTCCACAATATCCGAATTTTGCCTGTTGTTGATGAGCACAATCATGCGCAAGGGATGCTTTATCTTAAAAAAGTTTCAGAGCGCTTTCTCGTACCTAGTCAGGAAAAAGAGCTAAGGCGAGTTTCGGCCTCACCGCGCTCAATTTGCCAATGTTTAAAGGCTACGGCCTTGCATGAAGTGGATGCCGATGTCCAAGAGGATCTCAATCTTTATGTCGCGGCTATGGCAAGTGAGACATTTCGCGCCAAGATGGTTGGTCAAGATGTGCGTAATATGGTGCTGATTGTTGGTGATCGAGCTGAAATCCTTCGTGAAGCAGTGAAGCTTGGCGTGCGGGTTCTTGTCGTAGTTGCTGGTTTAGAAATCCCAGATGATGTATTAGAAATCGGCCGTAACAATGGCGTTACCATCCTTTCTACAACATTTGATACTGCTACTGCGACGTGGTTAACACGACTGTCGACACCTGTATCATCGTTGGCCGAGACCAATTTTATTTCCCTGCGTGGTCAAGACCGATTAGATGAATTGCGCATTAGTCTTATGCATAGCGATGTGCCAGGGGTTGTTGTTATTAGCGATTCTGGCACAATTGAAGCTGTTGCAACTAAGAGTCATCTGCTGAATCCATCATCAGTTAAATTGATTTTGGTAGATCACAACGAGTTAACTCAGTCCGTTGCAGGAGCTGATAAAGTTGAAATTATTGAAGTCGTTGATCATCATCGCCTAGGCAGCTTGCAGACCGATAAGCCGATCCGTTTTATCAATCAACCCGTCGGTAGTACCTGTACTCTTGTTGCTACACTCTATCAAAATGCTGGAATTACACCTTCTCCAGCAATTGCGGGTTTAATGCTGTCAGGGTTATTGTCTGATACCGTGGTGTTAAAGTCACCGACTACAACTGATGTTGACCGTGAAATTTCTCAATGGTTGGGCCAATTGTCTGGTCTCGATCCTTATGAGTTTGGTCAACGTATTTTCGCTTCGAGTAGCTCAATGAGTGCTTATGATTCGTTGGAAGAAGTGATTACCACTGATTTTAAAGTTTTTACTGCGAGCAACTGTCAGTTTGGTATTGGTCAAGTTGAGGTAGTTAACTTTCACGAATTTCACTCACTTAAAGATGACTTGAAGGCTGAACTAAGTTGTTTACGTGAAAATCGCTCTCTTGATATGGCAGGACTACTGGTTACCGATATCGTTGCGGGCACTAGCGAGTTGTTGATTTCAGGTGATCGTAAATTAGCTCTTATTATGGGCTACCCACCGTTAGGTGACGATCTATATGAGTTGCGTGGCGTTTTATCGCGCAAAAAACAGTTGATTCCCCATCTGTTGCGGGTTCTCGGCGCATTACAATAAACAGGTAAAATAACATAAAAAAACCCCGTGAAGGAGGGGCCTCACGGGGTAAAGCTTTGCAAGTTTCACAAAGCAACATGAACGACAAACTAGCGGAATCTTTCTGGTAAAACAACTTAAAATTTTCACTGATTTGTTTTGCGCCAAAACCGTACTGACCGCTAGATAACTTCTTGACTCTACGTGGTTATCCTTTTATTGTGCCAACACATATAATTTCAAGTGCTTTAACAAGCCGATGCCGTTAGCTATAATATTCACTTAACGGCAGGAGGGAATCCCGTGAAAATCGGGAGTGAGCCCGTCGCTGTAATCAGGGACGTTTAGCGCAGTGTGCCACTGACATCTGTTGGGAAGGCGCGTTAGACGGTAGATCTGAAAGCCAGAAGACCTGCTTGAAATTCTAGTTTATAATCTTCGTGGCGAAGATTGTAACCGTATCACGGGTGAGATTGGGATACCCCGGATCGATTTTTATTTTTATCGGTTCGGGGTTTTTTTGTGCTCCGAGCAACCAGGAGAATCATGATGAAAAGATGGATGTTTTTAGTGCTGTGCGGGATTTTATTAAGTGCTGTGTCAGTCCACGCGGCGGACGTTACCGAGCTTGACGATGTCGTTGTGGTAGCAACTCGGGTTGAAACGCCAGTTTCTCAGATTGGATCGGCCGTCACATTGATTGGTCGCGATACGATTGAGCGGTTACAACAACCGAGTGTATTGGACTTGTTACGCACTGTACCAGGGGTTGATGTCGTTCGTAGCGGTGGTTTGGGGCAAAAAACATCCGTATTTATGCGCGGTGCCAGTTCTGCACATACGTTGGTTTTGATCGACGGCATTGAAGCGAATGATCCGAACGATCCAAGTCGTGCCTTTGACTTTGCTAACTTACCGAGCGAAAACATTGAGCGAATTGAGGTCTTACGTGGCCCTCAAAGTACACTTTACGGTTCCGATGCTTTGGGCGGTGTGATCAATATTGTTACCCGCAAAGGTAAGGGGGCTGCGCAAATCGAATTGCAGGCAGAAGCTGGCTCGTTTAATACTCAGCGTTATCAGGCTGGTGTTTATGGTGGCGGTGATCAGGTTGACTATTCGTTGCAAGTTTCCTATCTCGATAGTGATGCGATTACGTCAGGATCGAAAAATACTGGCAATAGTGAACGTGATGGTTATGAAAAGACAGCAGTATCTGCCCGAGTTGGTGTTAAGGCCACTGATCATGTCGACTTTGATGTGTTTGTTCGCTACAACGAAAGTGATTCAGATATCGACCGTTGGGCTGGTCCTTTAGCCGACGACCCAAACTATACATTTAATAGCGAGCAGTTATTTAGCCGTGCTCAGGCTAAAGTCGATCTTTTTGATCAACGGTGGGAACAGATTCTGGGTGTTTCCTATAGCAAGCATGAACGTGGTACCCGTAACGAACTTGATCCCGCTAACCCGTGGGATACGGAGCGCTCGTCTTATGATGGTTCGTTAACTAAGATTGATTGGCAGCACAATCTGCGTTTAAACGAGATGCATACCTTAACTGTTGGTGTAGAACACGAGGAGGAAACGGCAAAATCTAGTTTTCTGTCTGTCGGTGAGTACGGTTCTTGGAATTCAAGATTTAAGGAACAGTCTGTTTCAAACGTTGGTGGCTATCTGCAAGATCAATTGAAGATTTCTGAGCAACTGTTTGCTACTGTTGGCGTTAGAGTTGACGATCATGAGAATTTTGGCAGTGAAACAACGTGGCGGGCAACAGCTGCCTACCATGTTGATGCGACTAATACTCGCTTTAAAGCTAGTTATGGTACCGGTTTTAAGGCGCCATCATTGTCGCAATTGTATGATGTTTCATTTGGTGGTAATGAGGATCTTGATCCTGAATTAAGTAAAGGTTGGGATGTTGGAATTGAACAGAGTTTTGTTAAAGGAAAAATTAGTGTTGGTCTGAGTTATTTCGAAAATGATTTTGAAGATCTGATTACCAATCGTTTTAACACCACAACATACAAGTACGAATATATCAATCTAGGTAACGCGGAAACCAGTGGTGTCGAAGCAACATTATTTATCGCTCCATTTGATAACCTGAGTGTTCAGTGCAACTATACGTATACCGATGCTAAGGATAGCGACAGTGATGAACTGTTGGTACGACGTGCACGTAATCGGTTCGCTATTGATCTGAATTATCAGGTTTGTGTCGCGGCTAATTTGAGTGTTACGTATCTGTATGTAGGGCAGCGTGAGGATGTTTTTTTTAATATGAGCGATTATTCGTCGGGGCGTATTGATATGAGCAGTTATAGCGTTGTAAATATTATGGCTGGTTACGATATAAATGAAACAATTAAGCTGTTTTGTCGTGTAGATAATCTGTTTGATAAAGATTATAATGAAACTTGGGGTTATGAATCCCCCGGTATTGCTGCTTACGCTGGAGTTAAGATTCAACTGTAGTAAATATATAAATTAAAATAAAAAAGGCGAACCGAATGGTTCGCCTTTTTTATTTAGAATTGTACTAAATTGTTACTTATTTTTTACCACAACCGTTGACGGTAAAGAGTGCTTGGACAATATGACGTGCTTGATCAGAAACAACATGATAATAGACTTCTACACCATCGCGTTCACCGACAATAATCCCTTTATTTTTTAATAACGCCAGATGTTGAGAAACGGTCGCTTGCGGTAACTCAAGACATTCCCATATTTTTTTGACATTACAGGCTTGAGAAATAAGACCCGCTATAATTTTTAAGCGAATAGGGTGGCCTAAAACTTTTAAGATCTCTGCTTCACGCTCGTAAGATTTGTTTTTGTCAAAAGCAACAGGCTTCATGGATGATGTCCTTATTAATATATTATTTGTTTATCGTTATATAAGCAGTTGTTTATATTTGAAAATTGAATATATGAATATAGATCAACTATAATATTACGTCAAGAGTGAAATCTCCATTTCTCTTGCCTTTTCAAGTGCTTGTGAGTATCGTTTAGCCTGTTTTGTTGGGCTACCAGTTTGTTTTTGTCTTAAGGAGTTTTTATGGCCGTTTCGGTTTTGGTCTTTTTTGTTGGCTTAGTTGTTCTCTATTATGGTGCTGATTTTTTAGTCGATGGTAGCTCACGTTTAGCTCTTTCGTTTGGGGTTAGACCACTGATTATTGGCATGACGATTGTATCCTTCGCTACGAGTATGCCAGAGTTAATGGTGTCATTATTAGCGGTAGGAAAAGGTTCATCAGCGATTGCCGTTGGTAATATCGTTGGATCTAACATTGCGAACATAGGTTTGATTCTGGGTGTTTCGGCTTTGGTCTTGCCGTTAAAGGTTCCTCGTGGCCTTTTGCGGCGTGAACTGCCATTTATGGTCGGTATAACGGTTGTCTTGTACGTCATGTGTTTAGATGGACAGCTTGGATTGACCGATGCGGCTATTTTGCTGATCCTGCTCGTTTTCTTTATCCTCTACTGTATTCGTTATGCTCGTAATACTGGAGCGGACCCTGATACACCCGAACATGTTGTTGCAACGGAGCAGGGTCATCGTGGTCGTGATGTTTTGTATATTGTTGGTGGGATTATAGGCTTAGGCCTTGGTGCAAATTGGATGGTTTCATCTGCTGTGACCATTGCTCGTTCAATCGGACTGTCTGAATTATTCATCGGCATGACAATTGTCGCCTTAGGCACCAGCTTGCCCGAGCTTGCGGCATCATTGATGAGTGCTGCCAAAGGTCAAATGGACATCAGTATTGGCAATGTGATTGGTAGTAATATTTTTAATATTTTGTTTGTTCTTGGATTGTGCCCGTTGTTTCAACCGATCGCTGTCGATCCCTCTGTTTTACGATTTGAATTGCCCATTGTGCTCCTTTTTAGTTTTGCGTTGATCCCTTTATGTTGGTATCGGTTTGAAGTGACACGACTAAAAGGTGCGGTTCTTTTATTGAGTTATGTGACGTTTATTACCCTGCTTATTCTTCGATGAAAAGGGTCATTATCCTAGTTGGGGTCATTATTTTTCTTTCAAATAATGCCCTAGCTGTGGCACCCAGTATATTTAATGAAACAAAGCAGTGGTGTTTTAATTGTTCTTTTTTATGGCTAGATTCTGTTGCGAAGCTCTCATTGACCGTTGAGCCACAACTGACTCCAGATCTTTACCGCATCATATTACAAGGCCACGGCCAAGGGTTTGTCGGTTGGTTCCATGGTGATCGACATCAATACTATGAGTCACTTGTGCGGCTAGATTCTTGTGGCCGCGTGACATCCTTAACTCATCTGCAACAAACACAGATAAACCATAACGGTCAACGTATCCAATATGGGTGGAAATTGAGTTTTGATGAGCGTTCCACTGTTGTTGTCGCTGAACGATTGTGGGGCGGGAACGTTGTAGAAACAATGCGTTACTGTCAGGTCGCTACCTCCATTATTGGGGAGAGGGTGGTTGGTGATTTCCTCAGCGCGTTGTTCACCTTTTTATCTGATACCTCGCACCCCCTTGCTATCGGATTGCGATATGATTTTTTGGTGTTTCATCGAGATGGTGGCGCTAACCTGCGTATTAAGGTGAACCGTTATAATGAGGTGCAGAACACGTGGCAATGCCTGATTAGTTCTGACGAACCCTGCCTCCCAGGAGGTGTGACAGAGTTGATGTTTTATTGTGATGAAAAACGAATTCCACTCTTTGGTGGTAGTGATACATTTTTTGGTGGTGTTTCCATCCATGGAACACGCTGCGTGGGGGAATGATGAAAGATAATTTTGGTCAACCAGCGATGTTGCGCTTTTTGGTTATCCTAACGATAGCCTCAGGGACAGGATTGCAGGCATGGATGATCTTATTTAATAATTTTGCTGTCGATATGGCAGGTTTAAATGGCCAGCAGATTGGTGTCATTGGTTCTGTACGAGAGATCCCCGGACTTCTCGCTCTACTGATTATTTATGTGTTGCTCATTATTAAGGAGCATCGACTGGCTGCTCTATCGATTGTAACCGTTGGAATTGGTAGTATTGTTACCGGTTTTCTCCCCAGCTATAGCGGATTAATACTATCCACATTGATCATAAGTTTTGGTTTTCACTACTATGAAACTACCAATCAATCCTTAACCCTTCAATATTTTGATACACATCAAGCGCCGCATGTGTTCGGTCGCTTGAAAAGTCTTGCTGCAGCGGTAAATATTGTTGTTGGCTCTTTGGTGTTCTGTCTTGGGTACTTTTTTGAATACCGGACTATTTTTATCGTAATCGGGGTGATTGTCATTGCGGTTGGGTGCTGGGGATTATTTCAAAATCCTGTGAGTAAAGCTGTTGTTGTTCAGCATCGTCACCTTGTTTTGCGGCGTAAATATGGTTTGTTTTATTTTTTGACTTGTATGGCTGGGGCGCGGCGACAAATTTTTATCGCTTTTGCGGTTTTTCTATTGGTTAAGGAATTCAATTGCAGTGTTACCCAAATTGCTGCGCTGTTTGTGGTCAACAATGTGATTAACTATTTCCTTAGTCCACTGATTGGCCGCGCTATTGTCCGTTTTGGTGAGCGCCGCGTCTTATCTCTTGAATATAGCAGTTTGATTTTGGTTTTCTGTGGTTATGCTTTTGCCAATTCGTTAACAGTCGTCATGATTTTATACGTTGTTGATCATATCTTTTTTAATTTTGCGATAGCCATTCGAACCTATTTTCAAAAAGTGGCTGATCCTCAAGACATTGCGCCGAGTATGGCTGTAGCGTTCACCATTAATCATATCGCTGCGGTAGTGATGCCAGTGATTGGTGGCGCATTATGGATGGTCGATTATCGGATACCATTCATTGCCGGAGCCGTGATGAGTGCGATCTCCTTTTTGGCCGTTCAGTGGATACGGGTACCGAAAATAGCGTAATTATCTATCTCGTTTAGGGTTTGTCGTAATGGTGAATATCAAATGCCTCAGTCTCTTCAACTGGCACTAGGTCACGCATTGGGTTGTGGCGAAAGGCCACCTTGTTATGGAAATAGTAAAACAGGGTGAATACAACGACGGCAACGTTGAGGTTAACGAAAACTGTAATTGCCGCTGTGCCAGTGATCATTAATATCTCACGGTTGGTGACAAAGATTTTTTCATCAGCGTGGTTGTTGAAAAAGTTATGCAGCAGTTCATGGCGTTGGTGCATCAACTCAGCTAGATAGATCTGTAGTGGCTTAAAATCAAAAACATCGTAGCCAACCTTAATCAATACGCCAACAAATACTGCTTTAGGGATTTGGTTGATTAAATCTTGAAATAAAATAATCTCAACGAGTACAAAAATTCCCACCATAATGCCAGCGAGTCGCAATGACGCTTTTTCTTTTAGCATGAGCACCGAACGGATAGTAGCCTGTGCCCCTGGAATTCCACCAATGAATGCAATCGCACTGTTGGCGATACCTTGGGCCGCTAATTCGCGATCCTGACGTGTTGTCTCACCACCCATACGGTCAATGACGAGTGATGTCAGCAATGTATCAAGATAGCAGAGTAGGGCGAGCTGTAGAGCAAAGGGAAATGCTTTAAAGAATGAAGCCATTGTAAAGCTGGTTGGAATTTGATTGTGCAGCAATGCAGTTGCATCGCTCCAACTGCTAAGGCTACCGGTTAATTGCACACGCTCAATGCCAAGATTTAAGGCCAGAGTAGCACAGGTCATAATGACAATGGCAACAAGGGTAGGAGGCAGATAGTGGGCTACGGGACCAATGACTCGGCGCAAGATGGGGCCAAGGGTGAAAATGAGGGCAACTGTTATGATGGCAATAACAAGGTTTTGCCATGTTTCACCAGTTAATGCGTGGTGACCACTCCAACCAAAGATGGATTGAATTTGGCTGATCCAGATCAGGAGCGCAATGCCACTCATAAATCCTGAGATAACAACATTGGGGACCCAGGCGATAAAGCGACCAAGGCGAAATATCGCCATGACCAAAAGGAGAATGCCGCTGAGGAGAAAAACGCTATTAATGAATTGATCAACATTCATCCCAGCCGTCGACATGATATGTTCATGCGCGCTGGCAACCACCACTGCACTTACGGCACTCATTGGCGCTGTTGGCCCTGAACATTGAATGCGTGTTCCACCCAATAGTGAGGTGATTAGAGCAATAAGTCCCGCTGAAATCATCCCCGCAAAGGCACCGCGTCCCGATAGGATTCCAAGGGCGGCGCCAAGACTTAAGGCGACAAAACTAACCGTTAAGCCAATAATGATATTATGAATGATCTCGGCACTTGGGTTGTTCTTTTCGCAAGGCTGTGTACGGTCTACGGCTGCGGGCATGAAACAGGTTCTCCTCGAAGTCATTAGAAGGTTAGCGAGCCTGATGATATGGCTAGTTGAATGTTAGTCATATTAAATCAACTGAATACATTGCCTTGAAATGGTTTTTTTTGCAAGTTCGTTTTGTCAAAATAACATCTAGTTTGTAAAAATAATCTTGATAATGTATACAGGTAAAAGCGAGATTTAGGAATTAATTAAAATAATGGGGGGGTGATGCGTTTATTGTTGACACTGTTGGTCCCGAGTTTGTTTTTTGCTGCACCATTATGGGCAGAATCGTTCTCTGAAAACAGCTTACCTGAAATTACCGTTGTTGATTCATCTGCCATTACAACCGCTGGTACTTCAGTCCTTGATCGCCAAACATTACAGTCTTTGCCGCAGGGCGATGGTGCCATTACCGATCTTCTCAAAGTATTACCTGGAATTCAGTTTAGTGAATCAGATAACTCGTCGCTCACAGGTGGCGAAATATTACCTGCCGAAATTTCTATTTCTGGTGGACGAGTTTACGATAATAATTTCATGATTGATGGAATTAGTAATAATAGTTTGATTGATCCTACTTCGGATAACCCCTATCATATAAACGATGTCCCAGGTCATTCACAAGAATTATTTCTCGATAGTTCGTTGCTTGAACGCATCATGGTTCAGCGTAGTAATATTTCGGCGCGCTACAGTGGCTTTACTGGTGGCATCGTTGAGATGGAGACACGCAATCCCGGTGATGTTTTTAGTGGTTCCTTTGGCTACCGAACTACACGATCGGAGTGGTCATCTTTTCATGTTGATTGGCAGGATCGTGAAAATTTTGAATCATCAGAGAGTGCGGACAGTCAACCTGAATTTCGTAAGTACAATACTGATGTGAGCTTGGATGTCCCCGTTAACGACAAGATGGGTTTTTTGTTAGCCTATTCGCAAAGTTCTTCCGAAATCCCGTTAAGACTACTGGGAGAAACAGAGAGTCAGTATCGAAAATCTGAGAATATTTTGGTTAAATATCGCTTCCAGCCGAGCGATACGATTGATTTAAGCATTACGGCAATTTGGACCCCCTATGCCGATGAACGCTTTATTCTCAATTCGCGTGACAGTGGTTTTACCGATGAAGGAGGTGGATTTAACCTTAATGCGAAGGTAAAACAACAGTTAGCTTTTGGAAATGTTGAGGGTATCCTCGGTTGGCGGCAAAGTGAAAATAGCCGTCAGGCTCCAGCCAATTATTATGCTTGGGACTCTAACATTGCATCAACGAGTTGGGGGAAAGGTTATGCTGACTTTAGTCAAGAGGGTGGCTATGGTGATGTTGATAACGATCAGGAGAGCTTAACTTTTGCCAGTCATCTAACTTTTGTTCCCTTAGTGATTGGCATAACAAGCCATGAAGTTGTCACGGGGCTGACCTTCGAAAGAACTGAAGCTGATTATCGTCGCAAAGATACAACGAATATAACCAGCTGGTTGCAGTCAGAAGATGCGGTGTGCCAAGAAGGTGACCCATATTGTGTCGCGGGAGAACAGGTTGCCTATTATCGCAAGGAATATCTGCAGGATCATGCCGATGCGGAGATCACAATGCTCGATCTCTACTTGGAAGACAGTATCAAAGTAAAAAACATTACATTTAGGCCCGGCTTGCATCTCGGTTATAACGACCTTATGAAGAATATGGATTATGCGGCTCGTGCTGCTGTTTTTTATGATGTTCGAGGTGATGGGCGGACGGTCTTAAGTGCTGGTGCTAACCGTTACTACGGCAAAACTTTTTTGACTTATTCTCTAAATGAAGAAAAAGAAGGTCCACACAACTACTTATCTCGTCGCAGTAAGGTGAAGGATGCTGATGGAAAATCTATTAAGGATCCGTTGACTGGTAAATATGTTTATGAAATTGTTTTGGATGAGAACCAAATCCCTGTTGATTGGGCCGATAGCTCTGTTGTGCAGAGGGGGGCTCGTGTTTCGCAGTTAAAAACCCCTTACGTTGATGAATGGATGATTGGTTTAGAACAGAGCCTCTTTGGTGGATTGCTTACTCTTGAATATCTGAATCGAAACAGTGAAGATGAGCTATCTACCTCATATATTACTATCGATAACGGTGAAAAGTATTATGAATTGACCAACAACGGTGAAGGTCGACACGAAGAGGTAACTTTTACCTGGGAACGGCGAGGGGAGTGCCACTTCTTGCTAGTCGATGCAACTTGGCAGGACAGTGAAACCAGTAATGAAGATTACGCCGATCATCTTGAGGATGAAGATCTCGATGAGATCGTTTGGTATAATGACCACAGTATGTACCTTATAGAACTGCCCCGTCCAGATTACAATCGTGAATGGAGCGCAAACTTAATTTATAGTACCACCTTGCCGCATGGTTTTTCGTTCACAAATATTATCCGTTATCGCAGCGGCTATGAAGCCATTGGTGATACGGGGGAAAATTATTTATTAGATGGTGAAAAAATAGATATTTTTGATGACATCTCTTACCCCAGTGCGACAACTTTTGATTGGAAAATCAAGTGGGAGTATCCTGTGACAGAGACTCAAACTCTGACCATTAGCGCAGATGTCACCAATGTTTTCAACCGTAAGATTTATACGGGGATTGAGGGCGAATATCAGATGGGCCGACAATTATGGGTCGGGGTTGATTATAACTTTTAGTGGTTCGTTATTGAGGGGTTGGTTCGCGAGTCATAGTCCAACCCTGCTGTTGTGAGTAATGCAGCAAATCACTGTGCTGTGTAAGCTGTTGTGTTGTCGCAAGTTGTAAATCGTAGTAACCCTCAATGGCTGCAGATGGTAATTCAAACTCCATCAAACTCGTACTTTGTTTTTTGATCTTCAGCGGCTGCGGTAGTGAGTTAATGTACACACCGATATCGTTTAATTGGTAGATCCTGTTATCGGTAAAAGCAACTGCTGTCGTTGTTGGTAGATCACAAAGAATTTTCATTTTTAATGGGTCGCTAATATCGACCACTATGGTTTTTTTGCGATCAGTTGTGATGTAAGCGTAATCCCCCTGTAAGGCTAGCTGATTACAGTACCCTGATAAATCTAAGGCATCACCAATGATCGGTTTGTTTGGGTCTCTGACATCAACACTTAATAATCCTCTTTTGCCATTAGTCATAAAAGCATAGCCGTCCTTGATTACTATATCTCTCGTGTGAGAACTTTCCTCAACCGTTGCTGGGTATTTAAGCTCACTGATTAGTACCGGTGTTCTTTTGTCACTTAGTTGGTAAATTTTCAACCCGTTTGGTCTTGTTGCAAGGTATAGATGGCTATCTTTGATAACGTATTTGTCATGAGGTATTGAAATTAATGGATTTATTCCTTGAGATATATTCGATTCCTCAAGATTGAGAACGGAGATGCCTGCTAGTATATTGCCGATGTATAACTTAGAGTTGTCTACGACAAGGTTTTGAACCTGTGCGTTCCATGGAATCATCTTTTTAGTTCGTTTTAATGCATTAGGGTGCAGGTTGATGATATGGATCTCGTTGTTCAGCAGCGCAACATATACATATCTATGGTCCATAGTGATAGCAGAAATTCTACTCGCAAAAGCGATCGAGTCATATTGTGTCATTGAACCGTTTTTATCTGCAATGAAGAGATTTAGTCCAAAATGAGAAGGGATGGCAAAGTGTCTGCCTTTCTGTAAGATATTTGGCGCGCGGCCATATGCTTTATTTAAATAAAGTGTCGCTGGGTTTGTGGTGTTTTTCTTAGATGGATCAAAGATGGCGAACCCCTCGTTGCCAAGGCACGCGATGAGGTGATGGTTGAAAAGGATTATGTTCTGACATTTTTCTGCCGTTAAAAATGTTTTTATGTGGGTGAGTCTGTTGTTATCGATTCGGTAATGATGGATATGGTGGGAACCATTTGAAATGAAAATATCATCATCTGATGCACAAAGTCCAAAGGCTGTGATCTCCTCTATTCTGTAGGAACTTACTTTCTGCTTTAAGGTATTGATATTGGCAATATAGAGGCCGTTTTTCCCCATAGAGATGAAGAGCGTGTTACCAATTTTTTTACATTGATGAACTGGATGAGGTAGATCGATGGTGGCTATTCGTTTTGCCTGACGTGGTTGCGCTATGTCAATGATATGCAGTAGCCCTTTTTTGTTTTTTGCACCAAGAACATAGGCCCTGTCGCCGTCTTGAGTAATATTCCAAAGTGTTCCTTCAAGGTTTATTTGACCAATTTCTTTTGGGTTCGAATCTTTAATATCCAGCAGTAAAAGGCCTTTTTTGGTTGTGACAATGACTGCCGTATCATCTTTGATTATGCTGTCAAGAATGGTCTCTTTTGGATGAATGGTGAAATTATGTTCTGGTGCTGATGGATTCGATATGTCGATACATGCAAGCCCAGAAGGTCCACCTGCAATGAGTGCTCTATCTTTTTGAATTGTGATATTCCATGGTTTAAAATCATCGTTAAATGAAAGGGCTCCTGTTAAAACAGGATTTTTGGGATTAAGGATGTTGTAAGAGAGGATCTCCCCGGGTCGATTTGCTACCCACAGGTGATTGTTAGCACCTGCAATGTTAAATGCACCTCCCCAAGTGAAGCGTGAACTTACTGTGTCCTGTTGTCGTTGCATATTAGGGGTAAGTACTGCTGAAAAGCTTGATGGTAGATTCTCTCCAGTGACGTTGAGAGTTTGCTCCTTTTTGTTGAAGGAGATCTGTGTGATTTCTGCCGGTTCACTAGGTTTTAGCCGTTCGATCCAAATCAACAAGATGACCAGTGTGACTAGGTAGGCAAAAATGGTTAGAGGGAGAACGTACCGTTTTCGGTTGCTGAATTGTCGTAACGGCATTTATTGCACCTCAGGGTTAAGGCTGCTCGCTGGTGGTTTTTTAAGCAGAAATTGCTCAACTTGAGCTAGAAGTTCTTTTTGGCGGTACGGTTTGCATAGGTAGGCATTCATCCCAACGGCTAAACATGCTTGGGTATTCTCATTGCTAGCATGGGCGGTGAGGGCGATAATGGGAATTTGGCTAGTTTGACGTATGATTTCAGAGGCCTTGTAGCCATCCATGATTGGCATTTGGCAATCCATCAGTATTAAATCAAACTGTGTGTTTATTGTGGCATCAATGGCTTGTTGTCCATTGCTGACAATGGTCAATTGATAACCTTGCTGTTCAAGGATAAGTTGAACTAGGCGTTGATTGGTCAGATTGTCTTCTGCAAGTAATATTTTTTTATCAGAATGATTTAGTTTGTCAGTATCATATTTAACAGGCGAGTCGGTCGCTATTTTCGTTTTAACGAGTGAGGGCACTATGGCTTGATGAATATCTTTCACGTGAACTGGTTTTGTCAGACAACTTGAAATGCCAAG